>Ga0209417_1000054_pt1 | contig 311214 bp, 239 predicted proteins | sample RifGroF2_FD_184002 | JGI IMG/M metagenome (GOLD analysis project Ga0209417, IMG submission 184002) | Groundwater microbial communities from Rifle, Colorado, USA - Groundwater F2 (SPAdes) (version 2) | ecosystem: Environmental > Aquatic > Deep subsurface > Groundwater | place: Rifle, Colorado...
ATCGATATGATTCATTAACTCTCGATAATAATGGAAGAACTCATCCTGGCATTAAAAATTGACACCTCTAACAGCAATACCCCGACAATATTAGTCGCTAGAATAGCTTAACTAATTGACATTGGCCTGGCCGGTAGGCAGGGAAGTGACACTGAATTTTGAATAGTCATTTTTTTCCACAATCCATTGAGCTGCGGCTTTAGCCCGGCTCTCCGGAATTATTTAATCTTCTCATGTCATTCACCAGATAGGCTTCACTGATATTAAACCGACAATCTTCCTTCCGTTTCCCTGTTTTCATTATTTTTGCCCTAAACATTTTTAAGAATGAACGATCTGTATCCTTTCAAATTTAAACCCGTCTTTAAAGAAAAAATCTGGGGTGGCCATCAACTAAAAACAAAACTGGGTATGGATTACGGCACACTTGACAATTGTGGCGAAGCCTGGGTAATATCAGGCGTTGAAGGCAATCCCACTTTGGTGGAAAATGGATTTCTGGAGGGAAATGAACTCAATGAGCTGGTAGAAATCTATATGGGTGATCTGGTGGGCGAAAAAAACTTCGAACAATTTGGAAATGAATTCCCTTTGCTTATCAAATTTATCGATGCTGCCGACTGGCTTTCCATCCAGGTGCATCCCGATGATGAACTGGCGGCGAAGCGCCATATCGGTAAGGGAAAAACCGAGATGTGGTATATCCTGGGAGCTCAACCCAATGCTCAGTTAATCAGCGGATTTAATCAGCCTGTGGACCAGGAAAGCTACCTGAATCACATGGAGAAAGGTACCTTAAAAGAAATTCTGAATTTCGAGAGCGTTGAAAAAGGGGATGTGTTTTTTATGCCTGCCGGACGTGTGCATGCCATCGGTCCCGGTACCTTACTGGCCGAAATCCAGCAAACTTCTGACACCACCTACCGCATTTACGACTGGGACCGCAAAGATGCACAGGGAAATTCCAGAGAAATGCATACCGAAGAAGCCCTGGAAGCCATCGACTTTAAGCACGAATCAAACTATAAAACCGAATACCATCCCCATCAGAATGCTACTACTGAGGTAGTGAATTGCCCTCAGTTTACGACCAACATCGTCCTTTTCGATCAAATACTGGAAAAAAACCTGGTACTCATGGATTCCTTTGTCATTTATATCGGAGTGGAAGGTAAATGCCAGCTTCAATGGGAAGAGGATTCAATATTGTTGAACACAGGCGAGGCCATTCTGGTGCCTGCTGTCATGTCGGAAATCAGTTTTGTACCCGAAACAACGAACGTGAAACTGCTCGAAGTTTATCTGGTTTAATCAAAAAAAAGTGCAACATTATTTAACATGGTGTTGTCTTAGGTGGAAAAAGGAAGATAAAATCTTACACATGAAGAAAATACTTGTAATGGCCTCCATGGTCTTATTTGGCGTAGTCCTGTTTGCACAGGAAAGCAATACCGGCAATAAACTGCCTTCGGTAATCATTAAATCCCTTGACGGGAATTCGTTTAATACCCGGGATATTTCAAACGATGGCAAGCCCATTATGATCAGTTTTTGGGCGCTCTGGTGTAAACCATGTAAATTGGAAATGGATGCCTACAATGAAAACTATGCCGAATGGGTTGATAAAACAGGTGTGAAAATCTATGCAGTTTCTATTGATGATGCGCGTTCCACGGCAAAAGTGTTGCCCTTTGTCAGCGGAAAAGGCTGGACCATGGAAATGCTCCTCGACCCGAACGGGGATTTTAAGCGCGCCATGAGTGTCAACATGATCCCTCACACTTTTATTCTGAACGGTAATGGAGAGGTGGTTTATCAACATACTTCATATTACGAAGGCCTCGAAGACGAGATTTTTGAAATCATCCAAAAAGTAGCCGCCGGAGAAAATCCAAATGAATAACCCATGGTGGTTCATTAAAATTCAGCCTTACATGAAAAAAACACTACTCACCATCACCGCTTTTCTGGTAATTGGAATTTCACTAAATGCACAGGAATTTCTAGAAAAATCAGAAGTTCATGGCAGCTTTGAAACCGATGGAATGTTCTACCAGGCCGATAATGCCCTGGGCATTACTGATTCGCTTATCAATGGAAAAAACTTTGGCTTTAACGCTTTTGCCGATATCATTTATACGTTGGGTGATTTTACGGCCGGGTTTCGTTATGAGGCTTATGCACCGCCCATTGCAGGATTCGACCCGCAACTTGAAGGCCAGGGCTTCCCCTATCTTTGGGCAACCTACGCTACCGAAAAATATAGCTTTACCGTAGGCAATTTCTACGAACAGTTTGGAAACGGAATGGTGCTGCGCACCTATCAGGAATGGACTCTGGGTTACGACAATTCACTCAATGGGGTGCGTATTATTGCCAAACCTGTAAAGGGAGTCATTCTAAAAGGTGTGTATGGAACACAACGTTTCTTTTGGAACAAATGGGAAAAGAACGCCCGTGGAATTGTAAAAGGGGTGGATGCCGAGTTGAATTTTAATGATGTGTTTGCTTCCATGGCCGATTCCAAACTCAAACTGACACTGGGGGGAAGCGCTGTGAGTAAATACCAGGTCGACAACAACCCATCTTATAAAATGCCACAGAATGTGGCCGCTTTTGCCGGAAGGTTCAACGTGGGGTTGGGCAAGTTTAATTTCACTTCGGAGTATGCCTATAAAATTAACGACCCTTCGGCAGTTAACAATTACATTTTCAAGGACGGACAAGGATTGGTGTTTACAGGTAGTTATTCTACAGCGGGACTTGGCCTTTTTGCCATGTTTAAACGCTACGATAACATGAGTTACAAAAGCGATCAGTCCGTTACCGGAAATGCTCTCCACATCAATTACCTGCCTGCATTAACCGAAGACCATATTTATATGCTGGCATCGATGTATCCTTATGCTACACAGCCAAATGGCGAAATTGGATTCCAGATTCAGGTCAATTATAAAATCCCGAAAGATACCTGGATCGGTGGTAAATATGGAGCGGGCCTGTCGGTCAATTTTTCACAAATCAACGATATCGACCGTCAAAAAGCCCACGATACAGCCGGAATCAACCAAAGCGGAACATTGGGTTACAAAAGCGACTTCTTCAAGTTTGGAAAAGATGTGTTCAATCGTGACCTGACAGTTGCTATCAATAAAAAATTCAGCAAGAAGGTTAAGGGAGTTTTTACCCTCATCAATCAGGAATATAACCAGGCTGTGGTGCTGGGCCATACCGGTGAACCCAATGTGAAAGCCAATATCGCCATCGTGGATATGACCTATAAATTTACTTCCAACAAAGCATTAAGAGGAGAATTCCAAGGTCTTTGGACAAAGGAAGACAAACAGGATTGGGCTGCCATTTTGCTCGAATACACCATCTCCCCGCATTGGTTTTTTTCGGTTGCTGACCAGTATAACTATGGAAACGAAATCAAAGCCAACCGCCTGCACTACTACACAGGATCATTTGGATACACCTACCAAACTACCCGGATAGCTGTAACCTATGGCCGTCAGCGCGAAGGAGTGGTATGCGTGGGAGGCGTCTGTCGCCAGGTACCTGCCTCCAACGGATTTTCGATCACGCTTTCAAGTAACTTTTAATGTGTAAGAAGATGAAAATAAGATATTTAATATTATTGGCCATTTTAGTTGTTTTTGTAGCAAACAGCTGCGACAAGGTGGATGCTCCCTACGTAGAAAAAGTGGACTACTGCAGTGGCGATAAAAAAGTGCTGCTCGAAGATTATACCGGTCATGAATGTGTGAATTGTCCGGGTGCTGCCCTGCTGGCACACACGCTGAAGCAAAATTTCTGCGACCGGGTCGTAATTATTAGCGTACATGCTGGTTTTTTTGCCCTCCCTTCAACTTATGACCCTTTGTTTGCCGATGATTTTAGAACTGAAGCCGGTAATGCATGGGATACCTTTTTTGGTAACGGAGCTCAGGGAAATCCAAATGGGTTAATAAACCGCATTCCGATAAACGACAACTTCGTGGTTACCCCCGGGAACTGGGGAACGGCCATTGCCCCATTATTGCAACAACCAGCCAAAGCAAGTCTGATCTTGAAAAACACATTTGATCATACAAACAAGAAACTGACCACCAAAATAACTACCACCTTCCTGGATGCCGTTGAAGGCGACATCAATTTGTTGGTTTGCCTTACACAGGATAGCATCATAGCTCCTCAAAAGAATAACACTCCCGAGGCCGGAGAAACTCCCATCGATGAAAACTATGTGCATATGCACATGTTGCGTACCACCCTTAACGGGATATGGGGAGAATCAATCAATGGCGGTAATTCCGTTGGCTATGGAGATAAATTCTCTCAGGAATATACCCTGGACTTTATTGAAGAATGGGTTCCTAAAAACTGCCATGTGGTAGCTTTTATCTATCAAGAAGATACCAAAGCAGTGATTCAGGTAGAAGAAATAGCGGTATCAGAGTAAGTTGAATATTGCCTAAATTCGTTAATATTCAATCATCTATCCGAAAGGAAATGATGAAACAACAGGTTAATAATACCTCATTGTAGAATTACTCATTAGGAAAAATTCGCTGATAGCTTCATTACAGCATCTTAAGCATGTCTACTTCTTTATCAGAAAGCAGACGCCATTTTCCACGGGGAATATCTTTTTTCGTCAATCCGGCAAACACAACCCGATCCAGCTTTTCAACCTGGTAGCCCAGGTGTTCAAAAATCCGGCGCACAACACGGTTTTTCCCCGAATGCAATTCAATACCCACTTCATTTTTAGACTCCACATCCTCCACCCAGTCGATTTTATCTGGCTGAACAATACCGTCTTCCAGCTCAACGCCCTTGAGAATCTGAAGCATATCGTTTTTTGTAAGGGCTTTGTCGAGTGTAACATGATATAGCTTTCGTACACCATGTTTGGGATGGGTGAGCCTTTTGGCCATGTCGCCATCGTTGGTAAACAATAGCAAACCGGTGGTATTTCTGTCCAGGCGGCCCACGGAATAGATTCGCTCCTTGCAGGCATTTTCAACCAGGCTCATCACGGTTTTCCTATCCAAAGGATCGTCAGAAGTGGAAATAAAACCTTTGGGCTTGTTGAGTAGCACATATTTCAATTTCTCACGTTTCAGCGATTCCCCACCATAGCGCACCTTGTCGTTGGGGCCTACTTTGGTTCCCAGTTCAGTAACGACAACACCGTTGATTTCAACCACACCGCTTTCGATGAGCCTATCGGCTTCGCGGCGACTGCAGATGCCGGCATCGGCCAGGTATTTGTTTAGCCGGATCACTGATTTTAATCCTTGTACTGTTTCAGGTTCTTCATCCGTTCTTCGTTTTGTCACGAACTTTCCTTTGCTGAATGGCTTCCGTGAAGAATTCCCTGTTTCAGGTCTTGATTTACTATAAGGTTTCTTTTGATCAGAGTCTCCGTATGTTTTTTTGTAAGGTCTTTCTGAAGAACTTCCTGATTCAGGCCTGGAAGAATTAAAAGGCTTTTTTTTGTCAGTGTCATCATAAGATCGTCCTTTTTGCGGTCTTGAAGTCCCAAAAGTTTTTTTATAGGGCCTGTCCGAAGATGAATTTGAATCAGGTTTTGAGTCTCCGTATGTTTTTTTGTAAGGTCTTTCTGAAGAGCTTCCTGATTCAGGCCTGGATGACCTGTACGGTTTCTTTTTGTCAGTGTCATCATAAGATCGTCCTTTTTGTGGCCTTGAAGTCCCGAAAGTTTTTTTATAGGGCCTGTCTGAAGATGAATCTGAATCAGGTTTTGAGTCTCCGTATGTTTTTTTGTAAGGTCTTTCTGAAGAACTTCCTAATTCAGGCCTGGATGACCTGTACGGTTTTTTAAAAGTTTGTTCCGAAGAGGTTTCTGATGCGGGTCGTGCTGATTTGAATGGTTTCTTGAATGGCTTGTCCGATTGTGATCCTGTTTCAGGTCTTGACGATCTAACTGATTTCTTGTAAGTGGGTCGATCAGACGAAGGTTCATCTCCGGATTTTGATTTCCCATAGGGTCTTTTATTTACCGGACGGTCAGATGATCTTCCTGACTCAGGTCGTGTTTTTCCGTAAGGTCTTTTATTATCCGATCCTTCCAACGACCGACCTGTATTTCTTTTTTGGTTCATGTTGAATACTTTAGCGGGTGCAAAAGTACAACAAAAGCGGACGCTAAATGATGGGGTGAGGAATCTTTTAAATCGGTTCCTGTGGCTGGATTATTCCGGGAAAAACGCTTCTTCGATGTGGTTGATGCGGGTTCCCTTTTCGTTCATCACGATGGCCACAATGTCGAAACGCGATTCGCAATCCAGGTCCTTTTCTTCCAGATAGGCCTCGGTAGCCCGAATAAGGAAGGATTCTTTATTTCGGTCTACGGCTTCTTCCGGAGCGCCGAAATAATCGGTGCTGAGTGTTTTTACTTCTACAATCACCAAGGTATTGCCATGCCAGGCAATCAGGTCAATTTCATCCTTGTCGTAGTGCCAGTTGGCTTCTACAATCCGATAGCCCTTTCGCTCAAGGAATTCTCTTGCCAGAGCTTCCCCTTTTTTGCCCAATTCGTTGTGCTTCGCCATCATTTCCGATTTCTAACCGTTTTGATTTACTTTATTCACCAAACGGCGAATCACTTCCCCATCAATTTCCTGGTACTCAAAGTTGTTGCTGTATCTCCCCATGGGCACACCAACCGGACAATATTCCATGTTGCTAACCACCGTTTTGCGGGCACTCACATGGTATTCCGTGGCACTGGTTTTCTCGATTAGCTCCTGGATGTTGTGCTCTCTGATTCCCGACCCCGGCATCACCACCAGGTACTTTCCTGCTTGTTGAACCAATTGTTTAATTAAGCCGGCCCCTTCCTCAGCTGTTGGTTGCTGCCCTGAAGTGAGTAGCCTGTCCACACCCATTCCGATAAGTTGTTCCAGTGCTGTTTCGGGTTCGCGGCACACATCAAAAGCCCGGTGAAAAGTTACTGACATGGGATGTGCCAGCTCAATCATTTCCGTGGTAAGACGTTGATCGATGTCTCCATTTTTCGTCAGAAAGCCAATCACCACGCCATTTACACCCACAGATTTGCAAAAAAGAATATCCTGGCGTACAATCTCCAATTCGTGTTCAGAATAGAGAAAGTCACCATCACGTGGCCGGATGAGCACATGAAGGTCAATAGACAAGTGCTTGCGTGCCATCAGAATTTCACCGGCAGAAGGCGTTGTGCCACCTGCTTCCAGGTTCTGGCACAATTCAACCCGGTGAGCGCCTCCCTCCTGTGCATTCAGGGCGCTTTGTGCTGATCCACAACAAACTTCAATCCGTATCCGGGGTTTCATATACCTATTTTCAGCTATATAAATTCTACCAATTGTCCTGCCTTTTTTACCCGGACGCCTTTAGGGGTATCTTCCAGTGTACAGGATTCGTTGTACAAATCGTGCTCAAAAAACAGGATATAATCGTTTTTAACAGCCTCGTCATAAAAACGTTCCTTGTCGTGCAGGGTTTGTAATGGGCGGGTGTCGTAAGCCATAATCCAGGGCATGGGGATATGGGCAGCGGAAGGCATCAGATCGGCCATAAAAACTACGGTTTTACCATTCATCTGAATATGTGGGATCACCTGGCCGTCGGTATGTCCATTATACAGTTTAAACACGATGTTCGGGATGTATTCGCCTTCTTCATCTATCAGTTTTAGTTTACCGCTTTCGCTGATAGGTTGGATGTTTTCCTTCAGGAAGGAGGCTTTTTCACGTCGATTGGGATTAACAGCCCATTCATATTGCTGTTTGCTGGTCCAGTAGGTGGCATTTGGAAAAGCAAGTTCATATCCGGTTTTACCGGCATTCCAGGTCACGCTTCCACCACAGTGGTCGAAGTGCATGTGGGTGAGGATGACATCAGTAATGTCTTCAGGAGCATAACCCGCCTTCGAAAGTGAACTTTCCAACGTGGCTTCACCGTTAAGGTAATAATGACTCAGCCATTTTTCGTCCTGTTTGTTACCGATACCATTGTCGATGAGGATTTTTCGGTCGCCATCCACTACCAGCAAACAACGCATGGCCCAATTGCATAAGTTATTTTCATCGCAGGGATAAGAGTTTTGCCACAGCACTTTGGGTACCACGCCAAACATGGCGCCGCCATCGAGTTTTAAGTTTCCTGTTAGTATGGGGTAGAGTTTCATGAGCTTTTGTATATTGGTTTATAAACTGTTAATCAAATAAATACACTTTTTAAAACCTGTCAGGTTTAAAATTATTCCATCAAGCTAAGCGCAAAACCGCCTCCGGGAGCCAAATGAACATTGATTGTGGATGTACTGGTCACCTCCATCTTTTCAATTTCATAAGCCGTAGGATTGTCATTCCAATGGGCATCCGGGGCATCTTTGTACAGGATGGCATGGTAGGCTTTCCTGGCAGGTAAGAAATCAAGTATTATGGACATGTCACGGGGGTTTTCGTCCGTGATACCGCCTACAAACCAGTTGTTGCTGTGGCGATCCTGGCGAGCGATGGTCACATAATCGCCCACTTCACCATTGAGCACCTTGGTCTGTTCCCAGTTAACGGGTACCTCTTCAATAAATTGAAATGCCGGATTGTTCTTGTAATGCTCGATTAAATCGGCCGCCATTTGCACCGGACTATTGATAACCACATACAGCGCCAGCTGCTGGGCCAATGTGGTGTTCACTTGGTTGTCAGGTCGATAGGGATCGAGTTTGATGTTAAAAATGCCGGGCGTAAAATCGATGGGGCCGGCGAGCATGCGTGTAAATGCTACGATGGGCAAATGTTCGGGTGGATTGCCTCCATCCGCCGACCAGGCATTAAACTCCTGACCACGAAGTCCTTCACGCGAAACAAAGTTGGGATAGGTACGCCGCAAACCAGTGGCTTTGATGGGCTCGTGGGCATCCACCATCACGTGATATTTAGCAGCGGTATCTATTACCTGCTGGTAATGATTGACCATATACTGACCATGATGGTATTCGCCTTTGGGCAGGATTTTCCCCACGTAGCCGGTTTTCACCGCGCGGATGCCCAGTTTGTACATCAAACGGAAAGCGGTATCCAGTTGTTTGGTATAGGTTTGGGTAGCTGCCGAAGTTTCGTGGTGCATGATCAACTCCACCCCTTTTTGTTTTCCATAGCGAACCACCTCTTCCAGGTCGTAGTCAGGATAGGGTGTTACGAAGTCAAACACTCCTTCACGGTCCTCAAAACCAATCCAATGTTCCCAACCGGTGTTCCACCCTTCTACCAGCAATCCCTGAATGTGGTGAGTAGAAGCAAAATCGATGAGTTCTTTGGCATAAGCCGTAGTGGCTCCATGGTTACCACTGGAATATTCCCAGGTTCTTCGGTTCAGGTGCATGTCCCACCAGATGCCAATGTATTTCATGGGTTTTACCCAGGATACATCGCCCAGTTTATTGGGTTCATTGAGGTTGACAATCAGATCCGATTCGATGAGACCAGCCGCATCAGGCGAAATCTGGATGGTGCGCCATGGAGTGTATAATGGTGTATGGGCTATCACCTTGTATTGGTGGTTATCCGATCCCACCAAACAACTTTTAAAGCGATGGTTGATGGTATCCACCAGCAGCGTCATGTCGGAATAATTGGTCAGGTTGGCTTCGTGGAGGCTGATGTGGACACCATTGTCGGCGATCATGGTCACCGGAGTGTTTATCGCATTGTTGGGTATATGTGACTGGGCCAATCCATTGTTTACATATTTAAACGCGTTGATTTGGTTGATGTTGGAAGTAGTGTACAGGTGCTCGTATATATCCCAGTCGCCGGGTCCCCAGAAAGTCTTGTAATCGCCTGCCATGTTAAATTGGGTGTTTTCTTCGGTAATATGCATCTCACTAATATTCGGCTGTGGTGGAACGATGTACCGAAATCCGAGGCCATCATTATACACCATAAAAATGATAAACAGGGTCCGGTGCAAGCCCGATTTTTCGGTCAATTGGATAATCGACTGATTGTATTTGTTTTCTACCATCCTCTTCTCACCCCAGGGCATTTCCCACGGTTGACTAAAATTATGAAGCCTTTTGCCAGAGGTCACCTCAAAATCTTTTGCCAGTGCAGGTTGTCCTTCGAGATCAAACCCCAATGACGAAGGAAGCACCACAGGTTGATCGTTGTAATTTACGGCGTACAAAGGCTCCCCGGCATCATTCAGCGTAAACGCCACCTTTATTTTTCCATCCGGTGAATCGGTGCTCAACATATACAAAGGTTTTTTTGTTTGACATGAATTGAACAGGGTGAAAAAGGTCAGCAACAGAGCCGCACTCAGTTTGAGATTTTGCATGGCGATTGATTTTACTTAGCTACAAAAATAGACATGATTATTGGAGATTGAAAACCGTACTGGTAAAAAAATATGGTGGCGGGGAAAATTCCACCGAAATTGAAGGATTTGACGTGCAATTTCAGGCTTAACAAGTTGAAGCTTTTTGTTTTATTTCGTCAAAAAATACCAATTAAAACCGGTTTATTCAAGCTTCCTCCACATAAAACCTCACCATGGGTCTGTTTTTGGAGGTGTTGTCAACAATTTTAAACCCGGCCCGTTCAAAGGATTTGAAAAGTCCGATCCAGGCAAACGAATCAGGTAGTTTTTCCTTGGTGGGAATGGTGGGATAGGCTTCAACAATTTGAATTCCTGATGCTTTTGCGTAATGGATGACGCCTTTTAAAAGCTGGACCGAAACGCCGTTTTTCCTAAAGTGCTTGTCGACAAAAAAGCAGGGAATCGACCAGACCGGCAGGTCGTCGATGCGCTTGTGAACACGTGATTTTTCCAGTTTGAGAAAATCTTCGCGTGGGGCAAAGGCGCACCATGCAATGGGCTGACCTTCATAAAACCCAAGAATTCCGGTGGGTTTACCGGACCAAACCAATTCTTTTATGGCATTTTTGTTGCCATCGTGTTGCTTTCCTTCCACAAAATCTGTTTTCCGGAGACGTGGCCACATGCACCAGCAGTTGCCGCAGGCACCCCGTTCGCCAAAAAGGTAAACAAATTTTTCCCAATTGCTTTTCGACAAGGGCTCGAAAGTCAGGCGGTTTAAAAAGTCATCGTTATTGGGTACTATTTCTGAAGCCATGTGTGTGTTTTATGGAAGATACAGGGACAATATTAGCAATAATTAGTTCAATAATGCTTATAAAAGAAATATTTATCGGGAGCTGGAAACCAAACGACAGGCATTTTCGTCTATAGTGTAAGTTCATAAAACCCGTAAAGGATGACAATAGCTTTACTCTAAGTATCAGATAATTATCGAAAAAGTCCCGGAGACGATTTCAATTTATTAATCAACACGTACGAAGATGGAAGCAAAAAAATCAAAAAACGCCGACCTGGAAAGCAAGCGGTCCTTGTTCTTTCAAATAGGTCTGATCCTCACCCTGATCGCAGTATTCATGGCCTTTGAATACAAAAGTTATGACCCATACGCAGCCAGGGTTTTTATCCGTGAACTCGACAACACCCCCGATCAGTTTATCGAGGTAACGGTTCAGAAAAAAGAACTTCCGCCCATACCTCACACTCCAAACTTTCCCATTACCATTGTCGACAACGCGGTAGAGGTAGATGATGAACCAATCATTGACGTAAATGCGGGCGATGGAACAGAAATTCCTGATTTTCAGCCCAGATTACCAGAGGAAGCAACCATCATCGACAATACCCCGGTAACGGTTCCTGAATTTGATCCTGAATTTCCTGGTGGTTTGGCTAAAATGGCGGCTTTTCTGAGCGACCATATAAAGTATCCGGAAATGGCCAGGCAAACAGGTATTCAGGGCATCGTCTATCTTAATTTTGTGGTGGAGCCTGATGGCCATATTTCCAATGTAACGGTGCTTCGTGGTATTGGCGGCGGATGTGATGAGGAGTCTGTCCGCGTGGTTCAGTCCATGCCCAATTGGAAACCCGGTATGCAATTCAACCGCAAGGTCAGGGTTTCGTTTAACCTCCCGGTCAGGTTCACATTGTACCACTGATGTTGCATTTAACACCAACCGATTGAAATTTAGATTGTTTATTGATTACCTTCTTTTTATCCTACTTAGATCCTGTTTGTCAACGGGTTAAAAATTTTTTTAACGAATATAAAATTACAAAACGAACTGTTTTTTCGTTAACATCTTCTGAGCGATCACCCACACATCTAATTTGTTGTATATTTGCCATTCGAGTAATCAGGTTGAATTGGTTTAGTAATGAAAATAAATACAAAAGTCAGGTATGGATTAAGGGCTATGATAGAAATTAGCATAAGCAATTCTTCGTCTGGCATACAACAAAAAGAAATTTCCGCCAACCAGGATATTCCGTTAAATTACCTCGATTCGATCATTACAGGACTAAGAAATGCAGGATTAATAGTTAATTATTCGGGGAAAAGCAGTGGTTATATTTTGACCAAAAGTGCAGCTGAAATTTCCGTTTATGATGTTTATCGGGCGTTTGAACCAGAATTAACCCTTGTAAATTGTTCATGCCCCGGAAACGAATGTAAAAAAATTAATATTTGCCCAACCAAAGACTATTGGTTTGAACTGAATAACACAATTAAAACACAGATGATGTCAACTACTTTATTCGACCTCATCACAAATAACAACTAAAGAAATTTCAACTAACTAATCATAAACAATCAAAATTTTATCTAATGAGAACAGTTCATTATCTATTGGCAATATTATTTTTTGCCGCAATTTTTACGGGTTGTAAAAAAGACGATCCTGCTGTTGACCCGTCAGTCGAAGCCTATGCAAAAGCAGAGCTTACTAAAGGAGGAATTATGTACGACAAATTCTGGAGCACGGAGGCCGGCTTTAACCAAAGTGACCCCAACTTAGCCACTTTCAATGCATCCGGCGACTTTTTCCGTTGTAAACAATGCCATGCCTGGGATGGATTGGGAAGTGAAGGATCTTATATCAATAGGGGCCCAAAATCAAGCCGTGCAAGTGTTTCTTCATTAAACCTTTACCAAATGGCCCAAACAAAAACACCCAAGGAATTGTTTGATGCCATGAAAGCGACTACCGACAGAAGAGATATTTCATACGATTTATCGACCTACAACCCCGAAACAAATAAAACAGAAGGCGATAAAATGCCAAACTTGAACCAAATTTTAACCGATGCCCAAATCTGGGACCTGGTTAAATTTATGAAAGAAGGAATGTTTGATGTGAGTCAATTATATAACGCAACCTACACCGGAACCTATCCAACCGGCTCTGCAACCTTCTCAAACGTTGGTCTCGATGGCGATGCTGTTGCAGGAAACACCTATTACACGGCAAACTGCGTGTCTTGTCATGGAGTTGATGGTACCAACCTGCTAATGGAAGAAAAAACATTGGGTGCATTTTTAAGAAGCAAACCAAACGAAGTACAGCATAAAGTCCATTACGGTCAGCTTGGTTCTGAAATGACCGGGCAATTTGACATTACCATTACCGAGATGAAGAATCTGTATAAAGCTTGCGCTGATACCGAAGCTTTCCCTGATGAAGTTCCTCCTGTTGGAGCAGGTTCATTGGGCGGCATTATGTACGACAAGTTTTGGAGTGTAGAATCAGGTTTCGACCAAAATAATGCACATCTGGCCACATTAGCAGCATCCGGCGACTTTTTCCGCTGCAAACAATGTCATGGTTGGGATGGTTTGGGAAATGCAGGGGCCTATATCAGTAGGGGACCTAAAACAACCCGCCCAAATGTTTCTGCATTAAACCTTTACGAAATGGCTCAAACCAAAACAGCCCAGGAATTATTTGATGGAATGAAGGCAACAGAAAACAGAAGGGACATCTCATTTGACCTGTTAACCTATAATCCTGAGACCAACACCACAGAAGGTGACAAGATGCCTAACTACAACCAGCTTTTAACAGATGCTCAAATATGGAATATCGTGGCATTTTTAAAGGACGGAATGTTTGATGTAAGTCAATTGTATGATGCCACCTACACCGGAACCTATCCCACGGGATCAGCCACTTTTGCCAATATTGGACGTGACGGAAATGCTGACAATGGAACCACTTATTATAATGAAAAGTGTGCCGCTTGTCATGGTATCGATGGCATCGATATCGAGCTGGAAGGCAAAACGCTGGGTGCCTTTCTAAGGAGTAAACCTAACGAGGTACAACACAAAGTTCATTATGGAATGTTAGGTTCAAATATGCTTGGTAATTTCGACATCACACTCGATCAAATGAAAGACCTTTACAAGACCGCTGCCAATGAAGTAGCCTACCCGTAATTAACTTTTAACCATCGTCAATAAAAAAGGGAAAGATTTTAGGTCTTTCCCTTTTTTAGTTACTGGTAATTAGAGGTATCTGACGAAGATGAACCAACACAATGTATCATTTTTATAATCAACGCTTAAGTATATCCTTTGTCCCGATTTGCAGTAAAGGCCCAAAAAGAGAATAAAAGTGTTATTTTAATAACTAATTTTTCTATTTTTGATTCAGAAAATAATCACTTCAATAAATTTCTTAATAACAAAACAAAATCATGAAACAAATTACAACCAGATTAGTGGCGTCACTACTTGTATTGGTGCTGGTTATTGGTAGCCCGGCATGTAAAAAAGACAACAAAACGGAAACTGAGTCTGCTAAAATCACACTGACTGTCAATGGCGAAAACTTTGAACCTTATCTTATACAGGATGCTGATATTGGATTTGGGTTATTCGTTGTAGGTTCGTTCAGTGATGGACAACACATTCTTTCGCTTAACTTTGATTCGGATATAACAGAAGGCTCGCATGATATGGGTAACCTTGATTCAGCCTATGGTATGTTTTGGGACAAAGTTAATGACATTAACTCTGGCAACATTGAACGTTACACGTCGAAATCAGGAAGTCTTGTTGTTGAAGAGTATAGTGCAGAAACAGGCAGATTAAAAGGAACTTTTAATGCCACCTGTGCTACTTCTGATAATAAAACTGTTACTGTAACCAATGGAATCTTTTTGGTTTTCCTTTAGCCGTAAAGGCATATTTTAGTCCGTAAATCGATCATCATCAAAAAACCCGCTGTTTATCAAAAGGATAAGCAGCGGGTTTATCATTTTATCAGAGGTACCGGACGGATTCGAACCGCCGTGTAAGGTTTTGCAGACCTCCGCCTAGCCACTCGGCCACGGTACCATTTTGGTTGGGGAGTGCAAAATTACAACTTTCATTTTATATTAAAGGGATTATAACAAAAAAAGTTGCTTTTAACATGTGTTCGCATTTTTCTTTGTTTCAAAGCAAATATTTCCAGTACTTTTATCATGTAAAAAATATTCGGGTGATACCTGGATGGCAGTCGTCATTTCCATCCCTCATACCCTATTGTAAACCAACCATATGAAGGTTCTGCTCATTTCTGTCATTTGTCTGGCATCCATTGTTTCGCCGGCTCAGGTTATTCCGGATACGTTGATCGAAAATCAGCAAAATACGCTGTTCACCAAATACCTGAAGGCATCAAGAGATGAGCAATTTACCCTGCAGGAACGCAAGGTTTTTTCGCTGAAAGCACTTAAAATTGCTCAACAATTGAACCAACCTCAGGCCACCATGGAAGCCTTGTCGAGTCATGGATATATTGTTGGGCAAGAGGGTCATTACGCCAGGGCCTACGAGATTTTCAACCGTTTTGCCGAACTGTCCGACTCCGTCGGTTATCACAGCCTGACCGACTTTCGCCGAAAGGCTTATTTGGCCAATGTGTTTGGACTGTTGCACAAAGAACTTGGTGAATACGACAAGGCCCTCGATCAATACTATACCTCATTGTCCATTTGCGATTCGGTGGGTTGGACGGAAGGAACTACCGCGGCCCTTAATAACATCAGCCTCTTGTATCACCTTCACGGAAATACTGCCCAGGCCATCTCCATTTTGGATGAATCGAGACAAATAGCAGAAACCAACGGCAATAAAAGCCTGCTTTTCGACATTTACATCAACCTCATGGACATGTATATGGAAATGAAAAGCTTCGACTCGGCAAGATTCAGCGGAAAAAAAGCCCTTGAATTGTCCATCAATCTCAACACCCCATACAACCAGTCGTTTGTGGAAATTGGCTTTGGAAAACTGTTTCTGAAAGAAGACAGCCTTAAAAGAGCAGAAAAATCGCTTGTAAGCGCCGAAAATCTGGCTTACGAAAACGCGTTCGCCGAACTTCAGTTGGAGGCCTTGCTGCATCTGGCCACCACCTACAGGCGCATGAAACAGTTGCAAAAAGCAGACTCTGTGTTGTACAAAGCAGACACCATCGATCAGTCCATTAAAATTCCCCGCTTACATATTCAGTTGTTAACGGAAAAAGCCGCTTTATACGAACAACTCGGCGATTACCAATCTGCCTACAATTTTCAATCAAAGGCTGCCTTTTTAAAGGATAGCCTCGACAACAGCTGGGAAAAAGTAAAATACGCTGAGATAAGCACCTTGTATCAAATGAAGTTGCAAGAACAACGCAATGTGGTTCTGGAAAAAAGTTTGTCAATCAATAAATTACAAATCAGGCAACAGCGGTTTGTCATCATCATTTCCATTGGATTTTTACTTGTTTTAAGTGTTGTGGCCGTCCTTTTTTATCGCAAGCGAAAGTTTGAGCTAAAAACAAATCAAATGCTTCGAACCCAAAACGAGAAAATCAACCAGCAGGAAAAAATTATTCGGGTAAAAAACGAAGAAAATTTCGAACAGGAACTGAACTACAAAAACCGGCAACTTACCTCCTTTTCGCTTTCGGCACTCAAACAGAGTAAATCGCTGGAGGTGGTTTCGCAACAAATCAACGAATTGCTTCATCAACACAATATCAAGCCCACCACACGCAAAAAGCTGGAACAAGTGATGCAGCACTTGCGGCCACTGAGCTCCTCAAAAGAATGGGACGAATTTCGGTCGTACTTCGAGGCCGTTCACCCTTCTTTTTACGCCAGTTTAAAACAAGTGGCTCCTGACCTTACCCTACATGAGCAAAAAATATGTGCCTATTTGCGTCTGGGCATGAACACAAAAGAGATTGCCTCCATCACCTTCCGTCAGGTCAGAACGGTAGAATCTACCCGTTTTCGTATCCGGAAAAAGGTTGGCCTTACTGCAACCGATAATTTATTTGAGTTTTTGGAGAAGCTTTAAATAGCTGTTTTACATAATATTAACCAACATTGCAGTAGTCTTTTAGGGGTGAAATAATACTTCACAGTAGGTTATCAGTAGGCCATTTAAAACAAATTAGTATCTTCATGCATATCTTTGAACTTTAAAATCATTTCCAAAACAACAATAACGATGAAAAAAACCATTTCCCTTTTGCTGATTAATTTATTTCTGGTGTTTTCCGTCACCGCCCAATGGTCAACCGACCCGCTGGTGAATACCGTTGTAAATAATATGCCGGGCTCACAGGCAACCCCACTTATTGCTTATGATGCCAATGGAAATTTTTATATCGGCTTCTTTTCCTACGAGGCAGGAAACTACAATGTCCGACTTCAATACTACAATTTTGATGGGGTGGCACAGTGGGCCACGGGAGGAATTTTGGTTAGCAACCTCACTCAAAACAGTTCACTCACTATTTGGGATTTAATCACCGATAACACAGGAAACTGTATCCTGGCCTTTCAGGACTTCCGAAATGGGATCGGCAATATCTATGCTTATGCCATATCCCCTTCCGGAACATTTTTATGGGGTGCGGATGGCATCGCCCTTTCCAATGGCACTGACGCAACCTATTTACCCAGCCTCGCTGTGACCTCAGCAAACAATGTTATAGCTGCCTGGCAAAATCAAGGTGCCACCTACAGAGAGGTCGTAATGCAAAAAATTACACCTGCAGGAACGGTTCTTTGGGGAAGTGGGATCACTTATCAGAGTGGATCACAAAGTTATACAGCTCCGCGGCTGTTAGGTGTTGAAAACGATCAATACCTGATGGTTTTTTACAAAGAAACAGGAAATTTTCCGGCACTGACAAGACATATTTATACACAAAAATTCAGTGCTGCCGGTGCACCAGTATGGGGGACTGATGTTTTGGTAACCAATTCAAACGGCATTTCAGCTTTCGCTTACTATCCCACAACGGCTTCAGATGGTGCCAATGGAGTAATCGTTGCCTGGACGGATGACCGAAACAGCGATAACAACATCAATGCAGCGGTAAACCGAATATTAAGCAATGGAACTTCAACCTGGCCGGCCAATGGCACCGAAGTATCCAACATCAATACCAATAGCGATCAAAACCCGCAAATTATAGGCGTAAACAACAGTGATGAAGTCCTGGTTACCTGGAGCAAGAAAAACGGAAACCAGTCACAAACCGCTATTGCAGGACAAAAATTTTCATCTGCCGGTATTCCGCAATGGACTGATGCCGGGATTGAATTTATCCCTATGAGTGCTGATGTTTCAGGTACAACAGGGGGTGCTGTTTTCGATGGTACCAACGCCATGATTGTTTATGAAGAATATGTTACATCATCCGCTTATTCGCATATTAAAGCTTTGGCTGTTGACAATGCCGGAAGTATGGTCTGGAGCCCGACCACTACCCTGATGGCTGGAAGAACCACAGGAAAGGTGCACAATGTCATTTCAGGCCTTTACAACGATCAGCTAATCGCTGTTTGGGAAGAAGGCGCTGCCACAGATGACATCTACATGCAAAATATTTTTACCGATGGGTCGCTGGGCATTCCTCCTATCAGTACCGATGCCACCCTGAATGACCTCACGGTGAATGGAACCACGGTGGAAGGCTTTAGTCCCGCTATCTTCAGTTACCAAGTGGCCATTCCTGCCGGCGACCCATTGCCCATTACCGGAGCAACGCCCTCATTTCCGGCTGCAACCCTGAATATCACACAAACACCGTCCGTTCCGGGAGCATCTTCCGTACTCGTTACCGCCGAAGATGGTACCACCCAACTTACCTATACCATCAATTTCTACGTGGCAAGTGCAGATGCCTTGTTGAGCGATCTCACCGTTGATGGCATCACCATCCCGGGATTCGATCCCAATGTGTTTACTTACGACTATCCGGTTCCTACGGGCAATCCCATTCCGGTGGTTGGCGCCACTCCCTCCGATCCACAAGCAGAGGTGCTTATTACGCAAGCCATCGACCTGCCGGGTTCGGCAACCGTTTTGGTTACAGCAGAAGATGGCACTACCAACAATACCTATACCGTTAACTATCTTTATACACCCGGAACAGATGCCACCTTAGCCGATTTGCTGGTTGGGGGCGTTACCGTTCAGGGGTTCGACCCGATGGTATTCGAATATTCATACACGGTAATATATAATAATCCGGCACCTTATGTCCAAGGTATTCCAAACGACCCATTGGCCACGGTAGACGATACGCAGTGTCTGAGCGTGCCCGGTGATGCTGTTTTGATAGTTACCGCCGAAGATGGAATTACGGTTTTAACCTATACAGTTCATTTTTATTATCTGGGATACAACGCTACCCTGTCGGATCTTACTGTGGATGGAGTGACCATACCCGGATTTGATCCCAACATCACGGTTTACCAGTATATGGTTGATAACGCTACACCCGTCCCTGTAGTTGACGGAACCACGGCCGATCCGTTGGCAGAAATAACTATTACCCAGGCTCCTATGGTTCCAGGAATAGCTACCTTGCATGTAGTAGCCGAAGATGGAGTGAATGAGTTAACTTATTCCGTTACTTTCTTTGTTGTTGGAACCGATGCTACTTTGGCTGATTTAACCACCGATGGTGTAACTGTAGCTGGCTTTGATCCATTGGTTGTTTATTACGAAGTGGATGTTTATGAAGGTGATCCAATACCGGTGATTGATGGAACTACCTCCGATCCATTGGCTACTAAGGTCGTTACACAAGCTTCCGTCGTTCCCGGTGAGGGAAATGTATTGGTTACTGCACAGGATGGAATTACACAGAAAACCTATACTGTTCATTTTAACCTGATTACCGGAATTTCCGATGCAGCTGAATCACAGATTTCGATATATCCAAACCCGGTTGCTGAAAAACTCATGGTTTCCGGGTTAACCGGGACAGCTCACTTCAGTATTGTAAACCTGGTGGGCGAAAAAGTATTTGTTGGAGAAGTGGCTAACAACCAGGAAATCATATTGAATTTCTTAAGGGAGGGCCTTTATTTTGCCATGATTCAACAACAGAACGGAACCATGACCACTGTGAAGTTTATTAAGAAATAGTGGCAGGTTAGTCTTTGGGCAAACCCGGTGGGTTTGCTCAAAGACTATATTATTTGCCCGGGATTTTCACTCAGCGATTTTAAACAATCGGGGCACAAACAGGTGTCATATTTTTTGTTGATGGCTTCCTGGGTTTCGGCAGAAACACTCACCTCATAGCACCAGCATTTTCCTGATTTACCACAGTAAAACTCTCTCCCGCAACGGGGACAGGTATCTTTTGCTATCAGCACTTGTTTCTTCTCCATCAGATCAGGCCTCCAATTCAACACTTACAAATTCCATTTTCCCACCCAATGGTGGGTTGAGCTTGCGGATTTTTAACCGGGCATCCACCACCGTTGGAAATTCCGTTTTAATGCGGTCAAGTATTCTACGCCCTACGTGTTCAAGCAACTTTGAACTGACCTGCATCTCTTCTTTTACAAACCGGTAAACAGCTTGATAATTCACCGTGTCGTGGAGGTGGTCGGTTTGCTCTGCCAGGGTGGTATCTACTTTTAAAAATACATCCACCCGGAATTTAGTACCTATCACCTGTTCTTCTTTAAAACAACCATGATAAGCGAAAAATTCCATGCCTTCAATTGAGATGATTGACATATTTTTCATTGTTAAGCGCTTATTTCACCCAGTTCATGCAGCCCGCGCTCCAGCCGGTTGAGGGTTTCTTCCTGCCCTATCAGGGCGATGATATCAAATAAATGAGGGCCTTTTAATTCGCCAACGACAATGATCCTGAAAGCATTCATCACAGCGCCCATGCCATACTTCATTTCTTCAAGCCATGCCTTGGTGATGTCTTCCAGGTGGGAAGCGCTAAAGTCATCTACTTTTGACAACAATGTTTTTAACTCCGTCATTTGCTGATACGAATCGGCCTTCCACCGTTTTTTTACCGCCAGTGGATCGAAGGTTTCCGGTGTGATGAAGAAGAAATTCGACTGGTCCCAAAATTCGCTCACGAAGTTAACCCGTTCTTTTACAAGACTAACTACTTTCTCAACAAATTCTGTCTCGGCCAGAAAGCCCTTTTGTTGCAGAATGGGCATAAAATGTCCGGCCAGTTCCTCGTTGCTTTTTTGTATCAGATATTGGTGATTGAACCAGGCAGCTTTGCCCGGATCAAATTTAGAACCGGATTTTCCAACCCGATCGATGGAAAATACTTTAGCCAACTCGTCCATCGAGAATACTTCTTGTTCAGTGCCAGGATTCCATCCCAACAACGCCAGCATATTGATGAAGGCTTCAGGGAAATAGCCGTCCTCGCGGTATCCCCTGGAAATTTCACCCGATTTGGGATCATTCCATGCCAATGGAAAAACAGGAAAACCCAGCCTGTCGCCATCGCGTTTGCTCAATTTCCCATTGCCTTCAGGTTTTAACAACAAGGGAAGGTGGGCAAATTCAGGCGCTTCCCATCCTAAAGCTTCGTAAAGTAACACGTGCAATGGCAACGAGGGGAGCCATTCCTCGCCACGGATTACATGACTGATTTCCATCAAATGATCGTCTACAATGTTTGCCAAATGATAGGTGGGCATGCCATCCGATTTGAACAGCACTTTATCGTCAAGTACCTTGGTGTTCACTTCTACCTGGCCACGAATGAGGTCGTTCATCACCACAATCCTGTCTTCGGGCATGGCAAAACGCACCACGTAAGGAAACTCTTTTTTCAACAAGTTAGCTACTTCCTCTCTGCTCATATTGAGCGAGTTGTGTAGTTTTCCACGTACTTCGGCATTGTAGGTAAAAGTCTTTTTTTCTGCTTCAAACTCTTTCCTTAGGTCGTCCAGTGCTTCGGGCGTATCGAAGGCATAGTAAGCATGACCCGAATTGAGAAGTTTTTCGCTGTATTGCTGATAGATTTCCTGACGTTCCGATTGGATATATGGACCAAACGGGCCACCTTTGGTAACGCCTTCATCAAATTCAATTCCGCACCAGCGAAACGATTCTACTATATATTCCTGTGCTCCGGGTACAAAGCGAGTTTGATCGGTATCTTCGATACGAAGAATAAATTTGCCGCCCAGGTGTTTGGCAAATAAATAGTTGTACAATGCGGTTCGCACACCTCCAATGTGCAGAGGACCTGTTGGGCTGGGTGCAAAACGTACCCGGATATTTTTCTGGCTCATACCTTCAATTTTCGGTGCAAAGATAGGGAATAAGCCAGTTTAATAACGCATGATGTTTCGCTAAGCATGTGAAAGTGTAACCAGTGCTTGCAATTAAACTTCCTTTGTTGAATATCAGAATGAATCTCGTTCCTAAAGTGAGTTGTGATTTTCAACAGTTTGCTCCCTTTAGGGTTAGGGGTAAACAAACTGTTGAAAATCAAATTTGTGAGTTATTCTCGCAAACGCCAACTAAGCCAGGTATTTTTTCTGATTGTAATGGGTGGCAATAGCTTTGCGATCGTCTGATGACATTGATTTCATATAGGCTTTCCAACCCGGACAAAAATTAATGTGCCACCTCCAAAACCTTCCGACAAGCGATTTTGGATTGGTGTCGTATTTTGCCTTGATAGGACAAATGTCGCATTTAATGTCGGTATTTACCTTGCTCATTCTACAAAAGTATTGTTGGTTATTTGCAGCCAAATTAATTCATTTATCGCCAGTAGGCAATAATTCGGTAAACTTTTATTTGCAAAACCAACTTAATTATTAAACGGGGGTCATGGGTGGTAGCCCTTGGTTGGAAGTATGAATTGCTTAGTAATGGTAAGATCATTGAAAATCAGGATTAAAACAGCTACTTTTGCCGGTCAGAATTATAGCGGATGATCAACTTTAATTTTCACCAACACTCTTTATTTTCAGATGGTAAAATGCCACCTGAAGAGTATGTTAAACAAGCCATCGAACTGGGTTTTGTGGCCATGGGATTTACTGAACATTCACCCCTTCCGTTTGAAACGTATTATGCGCTTCCACAACAGCGGGAACAGGAATACATGGACGAGACAAACCGGTTAATTGGAAAGTATGCCGATCAAATAAAACTTTACCGGGCATTGGAACAGGATTTTATTCCCGGTGCAACGGAAGATTTTTCCTCTGTATCAGAAAGGCTCCAACTGGCCTACAGTATTGGTTCTGTTCATCTTGTGAAACCAGAAAGTTCGGACGATTTATGGTTTATCGATGGCTCGGAGCGGCAAAAATATGATGATGGCCTGGATCAGTTTTTTGGTGGTGATATCCGCAAAGGAGTTACGCAATATTATCGTCAGATGAACCAAATGATAGAAAGCCAGGTGTTTGACGTGGTAGGTCATCTTGACAAGATAAAAATGCACAATGCGGGCAGGTTTTTTAATCCGGAAGATAGCTGGGTTCAGGATCTGGTGGATGAGACGCTGGATTTGATCAAAGAAAAATCACTGATTGTAGAGGTGAATACCAGGGGAATCTATAAAAAACGTGCCGACAGCTATTTCCCCGACCAAAGTACGCTTATAAAAGTACAACAGTTGAAAATCCCGATCATCATTAGCTCCGATGCGCATTTGCCCGAAGAATTAAATCTGGGTTTTGCCGAAGCCCGTCAACATTTACTGGATTATGGATTTAAAACCACCCTGTTTTTTGATGGCCGCCATTGGATTGAAATTACTTTGTAAGTTGATAAATCAAAGGATCAAAGAATAGAACGCCTACCATGCCTCCATGCCTTCGGCAGGTAAACCGGCAGGAAATCCGGCAGGCAGGTAACTTTTAACTTCCCCTCCCCTAATCCACATACATATACCTTTTAATGCTCTTTTTTGGGGTTTTCTCAAATTCATCTTCGTGTATGATGAACTTTGAAACCTGCATATAAACAGGAAGTTTCTTGTTGGTTTCTTTTCTGTAAAATTCAAAAATCCCGGGCAGTCTCTCCTTACTTAATCTACGCGCACGCATCACCTCCAGGTCAGGAACCACCATCGCGACAATTTTACCGTTCTCTTCTACCACTACACTTTCAAGCACTAGCTGACGGGTGTTAATCACTGATTCGATTTCTTCGGGATAGATATTCTGTCCGGACGCACCCAAAATCATGTTTTTAACACGCCCTTTGATAAAAATCATTCCGTCCTGGTCAATAAGGCCCATATCGCCTGTATGAAGGTATCCATCTTTTTCGAGTACTTCATCAGTAGCTTTTTGGTTTTTAAAATACCCATTCATCACGTTTTCACCTTTTACCAGAATTTCTCCTTCAATGTGTTGCGGATCTTCTGAATCAATGCGTGCTTCCATGGTATCAACGGTCTTTCCTGCCGATTCAAGTTTAAATGTTTTCCAACCAGTGTAGCTGATCAGCGGGCCACACTCGGTCATGCCATATCCAACCGTAAAAGGAAAACCAATTTTTCTAAAAAAACTCTCTGTTTCACGGTTTAAAGCTGCTCCCCCAACTACCAGTTCAGTAAAATTACCTCCAAAGACCTTTACCAGTTTCCTTCTGATTTTGAAATAAAGCAGTTGGTTAACCCCGGGAATCTTCATCATCATTCTGATGGATTTTTTTTCTAACAAGGGGACAATTTGCTTTTTGTAGATTTTTTCGATCACCAATGGAACAGATAAAATCAACCGTGGACGGACGACCTTAAATGCTTGCATGATGATTTGAGGGGAGGGTGTTTTTGTAAGAAAAGTGATGTGGCAACCCAAAGTGAAAGGGAATAAAAACTCAAAGGCACACCCAAAAGCATGTGCCAAAGGCAAAAACGACACGATATCGTCCCCGGCCTTTAAGGGCATGTTGCGTTGCGCAAATTGCATGTTGGCGGCCAGGCTGTTGTGCGACAGCATCACTCCTTTTGACCTGCCGCTGGTCCCTGATGTATAGCTTATTACAGCGATTTTACTGTTGTCGATCGGATCGATTACAAAGGCCTCTGCCGAAAATCCATTGGGATATTTCTTTTTAAATAAGGATTCCTTATCTGAACAGGCTTTCATAATGGATTCGTTGTCAGTGTTTACAACGTCCAGATCTTCGATTGAGAATATTGCTTCAATGCCGGGGATGTTGTTGGCTTTGATTGCATTTCGCATCTGTTCAGAAGCAAATAACAAACGCGATTCTGAATGGTTAATGATGTGCTCAACAGCTTCCACTTTGAAGTCAGGCAGGATGGGGACGATCACCATTTCGGATAGAACGCTCGCCAGATATACCACTCCCCAATGCGCCGAATTTTTTCCTACCAATGCCACCTTGTCTCCCTTTTTCATACCGGCAGCCTCAAAAACGAATTGGATGATGGCAATTCTCTTGGCAATGTCCCGGTAACTAAGCTTGGTTCCTTTGTAGTCGGAGAGGGCTTTTGTATTCCAGTTATGTTTTATTCCTTCAACCAGAAATTCGGAAAAGCGTTTTGATATCATAAGAATTGGGCTTTATTTAAACGCTAAAATACAATAAAAAGAGGACGACCATTTTATTTTGAATAATTATTCTGCATTGGGAATCTGTGATTTACTCATGATTCTCCCAATGGGATACACATCTTTTTGCTGATCCCACCAGGGCGATTGCTGATAAAACCAGTTTAAAATGGCATAGGAATTCTCGCTTAAAACAGGATTATTTTGTTTCCAAAGATCGAAAGTCGCCTGCAAATTGGGATCTTCGGTAAGCATCTGACGGGCTATTGTCTCCATGGAATAGCTTTCGGAATATTCTTTTTGCTCGGTAATGGCATCAAAATATCCCCAATAAACATACGAATCGAAGGCTTTTGGTTCGAGAATATTAGCAATGACGCGGGCCCTTCGTTGATTTACAGGAACTACCACAGAGCCTGCCGGAAATTTTATGCGCTTCGTATTTTCAGTTAGCGTTAATTTGGTCATCGGGTGTTTTCCTTCGCTTGGCTGCTGTTGCCAAGAATAATTAGAAAAGGTGTACAAATTAACTTCCGTTTCAACTGAATTTTTGAGGGTGTAGAATTCAACCCCGTGTAGCCGAAGCTTTTCAATTACTGATGACCACTGTGGCGGGACGATATATGCTTCCGGTAACTGAACTGTTTCGTTTGAAACTACCTGATCGAACATGGGCAGAGAAAACAGTGTTGGCGTGTTGCCATATCTAAACCAATCGCCGCCACTTAAATCGCTGGTCACCCGATCGTAGTCAATTCCTTTAAAATCGACCATGACGCTGTCGCTGAAATCGGTAGTAAAGCCTATTGCCAGGGGTAGTTTTCTAAAAGCCTCGCTGGCGCTGAATTCATCTGCCTGAAGGTTGAGTTTCTTTAAGTTTTGGTATTCATTATTAAGCATTTCCAGCGTGACCAATATCAATCTTTCTGTACTCTCTACCCTGATTCGATAGGGCTTTAGCATGTGCGTTTCGATGAGCAGCCCCGGTCGGTTTTGGAGGGCTGTGTAACCTTCAGACAAACGGGGAAGTGCCACCGTGGCATACAGTCCGCTGCGCGGATCGTGCCACCGCCTGAAACTTACATATTGAAAAACAGGAAATCCTGATTTCTCCATTTTGGCTTCTATCACAGGTAAATAGGTATCTCTTTGCCAGGCGGTTAATCCCGGATCCATGTTTCCGTAAATTTCCATGGAGTGGGTAATGGGATATTGGTAATCGGCACCATCTGTAGTATGGCAATCGATAAAAAAGTCGGGCAACCATCGATTAAAAAGTTTTAGCCATGATTGAATTTCCGGGGTTTCAGCTTTCATATAATCCCTGTTCAGATTCAGGTTTTGCGCATTGGTCCGCCAGCCCATTTCTTCCGGGCCGTTTTGGTTGATGCGTGAATAAGCACCATAGCGTTCATGCCCGTCAACATTTAGAATAGGAATCCATAAGATGGTCACATGATTAAGCAATTCGACATGCTTTTGATAAACCACCATGTCGCGCAACCATTGCAACATGGCATCTTTGCCGTCGGGCTCACCGGCATGAATAGCACTTTGCACAAGCAATACAGCATTTCCTGATTGCTTAACACGCTCCTCCGTATGATGTCCGTTTTTGTCGATGATGACTACCACGATTGGTCTGCCCTGGGGCGAAATACCCATGGTATCCAAAGATATGAAGGGCGAATTTTGGGCTAACCGGCGACAAAATTCCATGGTCTCATCATACCTGGGTGTACCGTTGTATTGATGTTTTTCAAAATAGGTTGTCCAGTCGGATTGCTGACCGAAAGTGACGAGTACAATGGCTATGAGCCAAAAGGTGATTCCGTACTTCATGTGGAAATTTTTGTTTCAAAGATAACAAGTTGAGCAAAAAAAAAGCCGTGTAAATACACGACTTTTTAGAATTGATTTAACATTGACCTTATTTGGCATCATAGGCCCATTTAAGGTAAATAGAGCCCCAGGTAAAGCCTCCTCCAAAGGCAGCCAAAATCAGGTTGTCCCCTTTTTTCAGTTTATCCTCCCATTCGTATAAACACATGGGAATGGTAGCGTTGGTGGTATTTCCATATTTTTCGATATTGATCATGACCTTGTCTTTGTTGATGCCCATCCTTCTGGCAGTGGCATCGATAATGCGCATGTTGGCCTGATGTGGAACCAGGTAAGCGATGTCGTCCGAGGTAAGGTGGTTTCGTTCCATGATTTCAGCGGCTACGTCTGCCATGCGGGTTACCGCGAATTTAAATACGGCCTGGCCTTCCTGATAGATAAAATGCTCGTGTGCATCCACAGTTTCATGGCTGGCAGGTTTAAGTGAGCCTCCGGCTTTTTGATGAAGATAAATGCGGCCCGATCCATCTGCATGAGTGGAAGAATCCAGTATACCAAATCCTTCTGTACTTGGCTCCAGCATGACGGCACCTGCCGCATCACCAAATAAAACACAAGTTGTTCTGTCAGTATAATCGGTTATTGATGACATTTTATCGGCTCCGACAACAATAATTTTTTTGTATCCACCTGTTTCGATAAATTTTGAAGCCGTTACCAGCGCAAACAAAAATCCCGAACAAGCGGCATTCATATCAAAACTAAAGGCATTTTTTATTCCAACTTTATCGCTGATAATATTGGCGGTTGCCGGATGTATCATGTCCGGGGTAACAGTTGCGCAAATAAGCAACTCAACTTCTTCAGGTTTTGTATTGGTTTTTTTCAGCAACCCTTTAACAGCTTCAACTGCCATATCCGAGGTTGCTTTTCCTTCACCTTTCTGGATGTGACGTTCTTTGATACCGGTACGGGTCATGATCCACTCTTCAGTGGTATCGACCATTTTTTCAAAATCTTTATTCGTTAACACATCTTCCGGAACCCAACCTTGTATTCCTGTAATTGCCGCTGTGATTTTCCCCATAATAACGTTTTTTTCAAATTTTGCGACCGCAAAGGTATTAATTTTTGACAGAACCAAATTTTGTGTTAATTAATTAACACATGTCTAAACCTACACTACTATAAAAAAACTCCTGGTAACAGGTAGTTATCAGGAGATCCCTTTTAGCCAGTCTTCTTCCCTAAACCGGAAAGTACCGTTGCACCAATTAAAGAGCCAAATACTGTTATGCCTTAGCGTGTTCAACTATCATTTTTCCTTTGTAGTACAAATCGCCATCAACAAAATAAGCGCGATGGTAAATATGCACAGTACCAGTAGTAGGACAGGTGGCCAGTTGAGGAGCCTCTGCTTTATAATGAGTTCTTCTTTTGTCTCTTCTGGTTTTCGAAATTTTGTGTTTAGGATGTGCCATTTTATGATTCCTTTATGGTTATTTTATATGTATGCTACTCAAATTCTATGTCTTTTAACGAATCCCACCTTGGATCTTCCTCATGTCGTAGGAGGGTGTTAAGTCTTTCTATCATTTCTTTGTTGCAGGTACTGTTGCCCTGGTCATCATCCGGATGCATTTTTTGCAGAGGAATCATCAAATTGATGTATTCATAAAAGTACTGACTCAGATCGATGCGGCTTTCCTGGGCAGGAATCACGACTACTTCGTCGGATATCTCATCATAGGCTTCGCCGTATTTCAAAATGAGCCTGAATTCACCACTCACCGGGCAATTAAACAAGTCGAGACACCTGTCGCATGGCAGTTCGAGTTCGCCGTTCAGCTTGAAAGAAAAATCAATCAAACTCGACTCCCTGTTCATTGTTACTTCAACGGTTACATGCCCGTGCTCAACTTCTAATAATTCAAAATGCTTTAAGAACGATTCCCCGATTTCAAAAACATACTGATGTTTCCCAAGACTTAGCCCTTGTACAGGAATAATATAATCCAACATCCTCTTCATGCCATCTAAAATCGGGCGGCAAAAATAATCATTATTCTTTTGATATACAAACAATTTTAAAATTTACCTCACCGGGATGAAGGATAGGTAATTTAAATGTGAAATAATTAACAGCAATTGCTTAAGTATCAAGAAAAAACAGAAACCATCTTCTATATTTGGAGGATAGTTTACTGTTATACAATTGATTGCAATTTTGTTTTGATGCTCTATAAATTGATAACCGACTGATTTTACTACCGTATTAAAGGCTAAATTTGCCACAAACTTTAATCTTAAACATTATGATGTTTTTTAATCGAATCATCGCTGCCATACTACCGTTTATGCCCAAAAGCCTGGTATGGGTTTTTTCGAAAAAATATATTGCAGGCAAAACCATCGACAATGCCATCCGGATATCAAAAGAATTAAACAGCCAGGGAGCCATGGTAACCATTGACTTGTTGGGTGAGTTTATTACCAGATTGGATGAAGCCAAACAAAACAAAGATGAATACCTGGGGATCATCGAAAATGTACAAAAACAGGACATCAATGGCAACTACTCGTTGAAACCTACCATGTTTGGTTTGCTTATTGATGAGGAAGCCTGTTATAAGAATATCCGTGAAATTGTGAAGAAAGCCGCTTCGTACAACAATTTTGTCCGAATCGACATGGAGGACTCGCAGTGTGTGGATATGGAAATCAAACTCTTCAGAAGGCTTAAAGCCGAGTTTCCACAAAACGTAGGATTGGTGCTTCAGGCCTATCTTAAACGTACGCGCCAGGACATCGAAAACATGTTGGATTTGAATACCAAAGAGTTGCCGGTAAACTACCGTTTGTGCAAAGGAATTTATGTAGAGCCCGAGAAAATTGCTTACAAAAAATACGAGCAAATCAACCAGCATTATCTCGAAGACCTGGAATACATGTTCCAAAAAGGCATTTATCCCGGCATCGCCACCCATGATTCAAAACTAGTAGAAGGCGCCTACCTGCTTATTGAAAAATACAAGATTCCAAAGGAAAAATGTGAGTTCCAGATGTTGTATGGAGTAACCCCGTCGTTGCGTCAATCCATTATCGAAAAGGGTTACCGCATGCGCGTGTATGTGCCTTTCGGCGAAAAATGGTTTGCCTACAGCACCCGTCGTTTAAAGGAAAATCCACGCATGGCCCAGGATATTATTAAAGGGATTTTTATCAACGGGTAAAACCAAAATCCATAGCACAACTGGTTTTTGGAAGATTTGAACTACAAACCGTTCAAAAACATTTACTTACATCTTGTCATCATTATTCAACTGAATTGCCGGTGTTTTCCATTAAAGGAACCGAAAGGTCGGTGTGGTGATGAATCATCTTCCACTGACCTTTTTCAATCCGGAAAATATTGGTCGCCCTGAATTTTACCTTCACGGCTTTACCATCGGCGATCATATTTTCGCCTTCTTCGGTGCATACAGTATAACCCACGTCGGTTCCGGCATAAACGAGCAAATCTTTACACTCCACTCTTCCACCCAGCTTCATTCCGGCTTCTTTTTGAAACTCTTCACTCACCTTCTTCCATCCTTCAAGCCGGCCGCCAAAGGGGCCCATATCGGAAATGTCGTCGCCGTGCGACCAAATTGCATTCATCGGTACCAAATCACCTACAAACAGGGCATTGAGTGCTGCATAAAACTGGTTATTTGCAGCCACCAGTTCCTTTTCGGCTTTTGCCTTTTCAGGAAGAATGGTTGTGTCCATATTGTTACAAGCAGTCATCAAAACAGCAGTCAGAAGGAAAAGGGCAAAACGTGTCATTGAAGTTTTCATGGGAATTAAGTTTTAGTGGTGTTTAGATTTAGGTAGGGAATTCTGTTAGGAGAGAAGACTCTGAAAGGACAAAATAGCAGGAAAATAAGGTTCTTTCGCATACATGGTCAATTTTAGTCGTTTCCGGTCAGTATGTTGAAGGGTCAAAGATAGACTAATTGGGAACAAAAATCCAGAGAAAGCTACCTCAAATCTCAAATAAGCCCGACGGCCTACCGGCATTTTTCAGGATTTCCCTGTTTGGAAATCCATTTCATTTTTGCAGGAACTCCAGGGCAGCTTCCAGTTGCTTGTCGGTTCCGGCCTGTATATCAGAGGCATTTTGCCCCACGAGGATATCGGGTACAATGCCATTGCATTCGATGGGTTCGCCATCGTATCTGTAAAAAAAACGGGTACTCACCCTGATCTGGTTGCCACTGGGCAATGAAAACATCAATGGATTTCCGGAACCACCCCCGGTAGTATCTCCAACAATGGTAGTTTTTTCGGTTTGTTGCATCCACATGATAAAATGTTCGGTGGTACTAAACGATTTGCCATTTACCAAAACCACGATGGTATTTGAATAATTGTCGGTCAGGTTGGGTTGTAATGTAGGCCCGTTTTTAAACAAGCCCTTTTCTGTCCATCCGGGAGTTGGAAGCGGTTCCTGAATACACCTCGAAACCACAAAACCTGCATTTTCACTGTTGCCTCCTCCATTGTGTCGTACGTCGATAATCAGGCCTGAGGTATTGCGCAACTCATGAAATATCACATCCATGTTGACCAGGCCTCCATACCCCGAAAAAGTAGAAATCCGGATATAACCAATCTCAGAGATCAACCCATATTGAAGTTTACCGTTTTCCAATGAATGGACCGCTTCTGTAAGATATTTTTCGGTAACGGAAAAATCGAAACTGTTTTCATCCTTTATCTGACGGGGAGTGCGATAGCCCCATACCGTACCATTGGTGAGGTATACACCCACGTGACCGTCTTTTAATTCAAGTAGCATTTGATTAATCACCGGCAGATATTCATCCACATGGGAGGAGGTAATTTGCGGGTAATAGACATCGTAAACCTGATCCCAATCGATTTTTTTGTATTCCAGATACGGATACCACTCATCCACCACCGACCAGGTTTTATCAAAGTCAGCAACAGGAATATCAGCGGGCAAATCATCATCCCCGGTTTTAGTACAAGCCGACAACAAACCCGCAGAAACAAATAACAACAGGATGATTACTTTTTGGTTCATTTGAATTTTCTAATCAGTTGATGCTGTCAAATTTAGAATAAAATAATCAATCTGAAAAATGAAAGTGGAATCATGTATTCATCCGATAGCTATTCGCAATATGCTTTCAGGAGATTATCCACTTCGGTGGAACCAAGTTTTTTAATGTGATTCCAGTCATCGCAGGCTTTTTCTTTTTCTCCCAGATAAAAATAGGCGTTGGCCCTGTTGTTGAGGACATTGATTTCGTTTGGAGTAAAACTCAGTGCCTTTGAATACATGACAATGGCTCTGGAATATTTGTTTTCCGCTAAAAAGTCGTTTCCTACTTTCATATAGGCTTCAGTCAGTTTGGGATAAATGTCTTTTTTAGCGTAATTGTGCTTTAAAGCCAGTTCCAAATCAAGGATGGCATTTTTAAAATCGCCCATTAAAAATTTACTTAATCCCCTGGAATATATGCATTTATTACAGTATTCATCTTGCTGCAAAGCTAAATCGAATGCCCTAATTGCCTCTTCATAATTTTCCGCCCTCATAAAATCAACTCCTTTGTTGAACTCCGTAGCAGAATTCACCGGTTCCTCATTTAGTGTAAATTTGACGGGGGCATTATATGAAACCCTGATGAGTTCACCATCCTGCCTACCCGGAAACCAGTTGCCACTGGTTAGACCAATAACCCGCATGGCTTCTGCATCACATCCTCCACCAATTCCCTCAACAAGGCTGATATTTGTAACTGTGCCATCTGTTTCTACTATAAAATTAACCACAACACGACCCTGAATTTTAAGGTCCCTGGCATGTTCAGGATATTTAATGTTTTTTGATATAAAATCAATAAGCGACTGTATACCACCTTTATAGGCAGGCATTTCATCTCCCGTCTGACCATATACCGCTGTGGTAATGAGTAGTATCAACAAAAAAGCCGAATTTTTCATCTGTCAAATGAATGCTGTTTTGAATTAGTTTCAAGCAAATATAGGTTTTTTGGTGGTTGCAACGTACAGTACCTGCAAAAGGTAAAACAAAAAAAAGCAGCAGAATTTTCACCCTGCTGCTCTTGTTAGTTTACTTCCAATTTACTTTTTCCTTGTAAACCAATGTACTTTAGCAGAATACAGCAATTGGTACATCGAAGGAACAATGACCAGCGTCAGGAAGGTAGCAAAGGTCAGACCAAAGATCACCGTCCAGCTCATGGGAGCCCAGAACACGGCGTTGTCGCCTCCGAAATAAATGTCGGGATTAAAGGTGTTGAAGAATGAGATAAAGTCGATGTTTAATCCAACGGCCAGGGGCATTAATCCCAAAACGGTAGTGATGGCGGTAAGTAACACCGGGCGCAGGCGGGTTTTTCCGGCTTCAATAATACAGTTCATGGCTTCATCCATGGGCAAGTCGTCTTCCGGGGCAATACCCAGTTTCTCTTTTCTTCTCAGTTTAACCAGTCCGATGTAATCGATTAATACAATGCCATTGTTGACCACCACTCCGGCCAACGAAACAATGCCTACGCCGGTCATGATGACTACAAAATCCATTTTAAAAGTAGCAAGCCCCCCAAATACACCAATGGTACTCATCAATACGGTAAACATAATGATGGCCGGCTTCACAAGCGAGTTAAACTGTGTAACCAGGATGAGGGTGATCAACGCCAGAGCGATCAGCATGGCCATTGAGAGAAACGACATCGACTCGGCTTGTTCTTCCTGTTCTCCGGTAAACACGTACTTGTACCCGGCAGGCATCTCAAAACCGACCATGATCTTTTTCAATTCCTGATTGATTTCGTTGGCATTATATCCCTCAATTACATTGGAATAGATGGTAATCATGCGGTTGCGGTCTTTCCTCGAAATAGCTCCATAGGTTGAACTGTATTCAAATTCGGCAACAGCCGAGATGGGCACCTGAACAATTTTACCTGAAGATTGGTTGCGAAAAGTAATCCGCTGGTTAATTAAATCGGCCAGGTTGTCGCGATATCTCTCGTCGAGGCGCACCACAATCTTATATTCATCCTCCCCGTCTTTGAAATCCGAAATTTCTTTTCCGAAAAGTGAAGTGCGCAAGGCTTCGGCAATTTGCCCGGTCGACAAGCCAAACCGGCGGGCTTTTTCACGGTCGATGTTCACCAGGATTTCAGGTTTCCCAACATCCAGGTCAATGTGAAGCGCTTCAATACCCGGTATGTTGGCTTCGTTAAACACGGCACGGATGGTATCGGTAAGGAACAACAGTTTTTGAAAATCGAGGCCACTTATTTCCAGGTTAATTGGTTTTCCGGTAGGAGGGCCGTTGCGTTGTTTTTCGACCGAAATGGTGATGCCGGGATACATGCCAACCAACGCGTCAGACAGTTGTTTCTCTATCTCGGAAGTGCTCTTCCCCCCGCGCTCATTGAAATCAACAAAATTAATCGTAACCAATCCCCGGTTGGGCATGCCGCCACGTCCGCTAAAACCATCATCTTCGCTCACGGCACCCTTCCCTGCCAAAGTCAACACCGACTCAACGATTTCCATGTTGGGCCTTAGCACATCGTTCACCCTGTCTTCGATTACCCGCATCACCGAATCGGTAATATCTACATTGGTACTAATGGGCAATTCGGCTACAATATTAATTAACTTGGGATCGGTAGATGGGAAAAAATCCACTTTTGGATTCGAACCAAAATAAAATACCATCGTAACAATCATCAACAAAAAGACACCAATGACCAGGGCCAGCGGGTGCCAGGTTGTTATAGCGAACCTGACAAATCTCACATAGAACCCTTCGAACCATACCAAAAACACGTTTTGAAACCACATGGCAAGCCGTGACAAAAACAGCAGATTGAGAACGCCGATAAATGCGAAAATAAGCAATAAAGTACCAACCCAGTTCACCTTGACGGCAAAAAATATCAGAGACAAAGCGATGAGAACACCAATCAGGATGATGCCGCGTTTCACATTGGGAAGTTGAATATTAGCTCCTTTTTTATAAAAATCGGTAAACAACACCGGGATAATTACCAACGCCACCATAAGTGAGGCAGTTAGCACAAATATGAGCGTTAAAGGCATATACGACATGAACTCTCCCATGATACTCTTCCAGAAGAGCAAAGGGAAAAAAGCCGCCAGGGTAGTGGCCGTAGATGAAATAATCGGTATGGCCACCTCACCCGTGGCCTGACGTGCTGCTTCTTTTACGGGATAACCCATGTGTACATACCGGTAAATATTTTCGGTTACCACAATAGCGTTATCCACCAACATGCCCAGCGCCAATATAAGTGAAAACAATACGATCATGTTGATGCGGTAGTCGATCAGCCCCATGATCATAAAGGACAAGAACATGGACATCGGAATGGCAAATCCAACAAAGAGGGAGTTCCGTGTTCCCAGGAAGAGAAAAAGAATAAAAACAACGAAGATTACACCAAGGATGATGCTGTTTTCCAGGTTGCTAACTTGCATTTTTACCATTTCACTCTGATCGCTGGTGATGGTAACCGATAAGTTTTCAGGAATCATCCCGTTTTTTTGGCCCGTGTGGAGCACATCCATTACCTGGTCGACCGTGGAAAGCAGGTTTTGACCGCCCTTTTTCACCACCTGAAGTGAAACCACTGGTTTTCCGCCCAAATAGGCGTAGCTGTCGCGGTCCTTAAACCCATAACTCACCTGGGCAATATCACGTAAATACACGATATGGCCTTCTTCACTTTTAACAATGACACCCAGCATTTGATTGGGATTGGTAAACTCACCCAAAATACGGATGGACCGGTCAATCTTGCCCAAACCTACATCCCCTCCCGACATGCTTACATTCTCGCTCGAAATGGCCGTTTCCACATCAGCATAGCTTACCTGTAAGGAAGCCATCTTAAACGGATCGAGGTTGATTTTAACCTCGCGTTCGGTGATGCCTGTGATTACTACTTTTGATACTTCTGAAATGGTCTCTGTTTCATCTTTCAGATCTTCGGCAAAATCTTTCAACTCACTCACGCTGTAGTCTCCCGACAGGTTGATGTTGATCACCGGGAATTCGGAGAAATCAATATCTGTAACCAGGGGATCGTCCAACAAGTCATTGGGCAAATCGCTCTTGGTCTTGTCCACCGCGTCTTTTACATCCTGTAGAGCGGTTTTAATATCCACATCGGTTTGAAATTCCACAAACACGCTTGAGGCATCCTGGCTCGATATGGTTGTCAATTTCTTGATTCCTTTTACCGACTCTATTTCTTTTTCCAAGGGTCGGGTAATGAGGTTCTCAATATCCACGGGTGGATTTCCGGGATAAATGGTTGACACCATAATGGTCGGGATGTTGATATCGGGAAATAACTCCTTGGGCATCGACACGTATGAATAAAACCCGAAAATAATGGTCAATACCGTGATCAGATAAACTGTGTTTTTGTTGTTCAGGGCCCAGGTTGAAAGCCAGAAGTTACGTTCAAGTTGCTTCTCCTTGGGTTCTTGTATTTCGTTGTTCATTGTACTCATGATACGTTTTTAAAATTGTGTGATAAAAAAATGAAATGCTTGCTGTGATTAATTCATCACCTTTACCACAGCACCGTCCGAAACATTGCTATATCCATCTGTAATATAAATATCGCCTTCCGACAGACCGTCTACCACTTCAGTTTTGTCCTTAAACGACCTGCCAATGGTAACATATTGCTTTCGGGCTACCGTTTCGCCATCCTTTTTGTCAGCCAAATAAATATAACTTCCTTTCATGTCGTTCCTGATCAAAATAGAAGGTACTACCAGAGCCTGTTCGTTGTTATAGTCGTTAATTTCAATATTGGCCAGCATATTGGGTTTGAGCACCCCCGTAGGATTATCGAGTTTTACTTGAACCTCAAAAGTCCGGTTTTCTTTGTTGATGACGTTACCGGTACGATGGATTGGTTTGCTCATTTTTATTCCGGGATAAGTAGGGAAAGTAATGGTGACCTCCTCACCTTTTTTAACCACGGGAAGGTAAGCCTCTGAAAGTTGGGCCGTAAGAAAAAGTTCATCGATATTTACTATCCGCATGAATTGCATTCCGGGGGAAGCCATTTCGCCTTCTTTTAAGACGATGGTTTCAACAACCCCACTAATTGGCGAAACGATGATCGACATATTGTATTGAGCCTTTAAAGTTGCCAACTTGATTTGCAGATTTTCGTAGTTGTTTTTGGCTTCAAGGAATTGTCGTTCCGATCCAATGTTTTTTTCCCATAGGGCCGACTGTTTTTTGTAAATCGTTTCAGCCAGACTAAGCTGAGAATCCAACTCCTGCATATTCTTTTCGATCACAACCGTGTTGAGCCTGGCCAGGATTTGGCCTTTTTTCACCATCTGGCCCTCCTTAACCGAAATATGAACCACTTGTCCGTTTACTTCCGGGCTGATAAATGCTTCATCAATGGTTTCCAGTTCTCCGGCAGCTTCAAAATAATGCGAAAATAGTTCCGGTTGAAGCACTTGAGTTAAAACAGGAACTTTTATACCGGTATATGTTTCCTGGCTGGGAGTATTGAATTCTTTTTCAATATCTTCAATTTTTTTATTCAATTCGCTTACCTGCTTCTTATAGGTCTCCATTTGAACCACAGGATTTTCCTTTTGGCTGGAACCACAGGCGAACATAAAACTAGTTACTAAAGCTAAGAAGGTGATTTTAATTATCGTTTTCATACTGATTTTAATATTGTTGTGATGATGTTGGTTATAATGTTAATTTATCAAGATTTTCTTCCAGAAATTTCCTTCCTGTTTCACTGACGATTCCATAGAGGTGAAAACGGAAGATTTCGTTAAATAATTTGGCTTTTGAAAAGGAGGAATTATCGAAAATATCCGTTGTCATGATGCACTCCATGCGCATCAAGGTAAGGCGGGTAATTATTTCTTCATCTAAGTCAGATCTGAAGAGTCCTTCATTTTTCCCCTTCACGAGATTATTGCGCACATGATCGATGAAACGGGATCGTTTTATTTTGTTAAAATGTTCAAAAAAGCGGGGGTAATATTTTTTTAAATCGTAGATAAACCCGGGTTTATAGTCCTGAATCATTTTCACCTGAAGGTTGTAGTAAAACAAAAGTTCCTCCAGGGCATTGAGGTTTTTGGGCATCCCGCCGGAATAAGGCGAGTTGGGTGAGGTACTCATGTTTTCAAGCACACTCCAAACCAACTGTTTTTTATCTGTAAAGCACTCGTATAATGTCTTTTTTGAGATACCCAACTTGTGCGATACATCATCCATGGTGACACTTTTAATGCCAAACTCCAGGTACAGGTTTTTTACCTGTTCTATAATCTCGTTCCTTTTAGTTTCCATGGAGGTTATATTTTCGACTTAGTCAGTATTTTTTCAAGCTCTTCGCCCGCTTTCAGCAATGACAATGCAGCATTGATATATTCATTTTCAGTATTTAAGAACTGGTTGTGCGTGTTAAGCAAATCGAGGCTCGTAGCCAATCCTTCGGTATATTTCTCAGTTGTTTTTTTATAGATTTTTTCGGCCGTTAACCGGCTTTTCTGTTTATTCAAATAAACCGCATATGCATTCATATATTCATTTTTTGCGGTTGAGAACTGAATACCAAGCTGCGACAACAACTGCATCTCCAATACTTCAACCTGCTCGTAAGCAATCTGGGCCTGTTTAACCTTTGAGTGCCGCAAACCACTTGAAAATATAGGAACCTTCATCGAAATACCAAAAACGGAACTGTTGTACCAAATTCCCTCTTTTTTGAAGAAATCCCATTGGTCTCTTTGTGCCTGTGTTTGATAGTTTAAATTGGCTGAAAGTGAAGGCAAGTGGGCCGATTTTGCCAGCTTTACCTGAAGCATGTTCAATTCCTTTGTTTTGACAACCGACCTGTAATCCACGTTTTGTGCAACCACAAAAGGGTCTGTCAAAATTCCTGAATTATTTTTCTCCTCAATAATACTTTCCATGTTATCAGTTAAGAACAAACTGTCGGCATCGTTCAATCCCATATAAAATTTGAGAAACGCATGTGCAATCAGCAATTGGTTATTCAGGTAATCCTGCGATGCTTCCAAATCTGATACAAGCAGTTCAAGTTGGTCGACATCGGTTTCTTCGGCGAAACCAACCTCATATACCTGACGGGTTTCATCGGCCAGGTTTCGGGTGATGCGAAGCGTTGAATCGATCACCACCAGGCCATCTGCTGCCGAAAGCGCCGCGTAATATGAATTGGCCACCTGTTGTTTTACTTCCACTTTATTTTTATAAAAGTTGATGTCGGTACTTTCAAGAAATTTTTTGGCCGCCTGCAATCCGACAATGTATTCTCCACTAAAAATCAGCTGCGAAGCAGAAATTCCTAAGGTACCATCATACTTTGTTCCAAACTGAAGCTCAATGTTTTTGGTGGGGTCATTAAAAAAATCAGGAATAATCATCACCGCACGCTGCAGGTTGTCGTTATAATTAATGGAGCCACTTACCTGAGGCAAACCTATGGAAGTGGATTCTTTTACCCGGTATTTGGCTGATTCTACATCTTTTTGCGAGTTAATTAACGTATAGTTGTTTTCCATGGCAAAGGCGATCGCTTCTTTCAACGAAAACGATTTTATTTGTTGAGCTGCCAGACTGTTTGTCAGAAAAAACAAAAGAAGTACAGTGTTTATTTTTAATATCTTCATGTTGAAATAGTGTAATGGTTTGTTAAAACGGACGGCAAAAATACTAAAAAATAAACTCTGTAAACTATTGTTATGAAAATAGTTTATTACGTTTATGTTAAATAATTTGTTCGCCTTTGAAAGTTTCAATCTTGATCTGTATTTACTCCAATCAAATATGTATGGATGAGCCTTGGCATTCAGGATAAGAGCGATGGCTGGCGGTGAGGGTATGAATTGATGCTGCGTATTCATTGCGATTAATATTGTAACGTTTTTTTTTGCGGGTGCAAAATTAGAATGCCAACAGGTTTCCTTAAATAGGTTTTAGGTGAATGGGGGTGCTTGCTCGGTGAAATGGGAAATAGTGCTGGTAAAGCATTTAATGGCCAAAAATTGACCCACAAGGTTATGGAATAACCCGGGCAGAGATTCGCTGTTTTGTTTGTTATACTTGAAAAAGCAATGTTTCCTCTGCGGCTCTCTGCGCTTACCTTTACAGCACTCTGCGGTTATTTAATTTATCGCAAGGTAAATAGTAATAAAACAACCTATTACTGTATCAACGTCATTTCATCCAACAAATAACCTGCACCAGCGTATTTATCCACCACGAATAAAAAATACCGGATATCCAATGAGATATTGCGACAAACTTCTGGGTCATACATCAAATCGCTCATGGTGCCTTCCCAACAGCGGTCGAAGTTTACCCCAACCAGCTGACCTTCCGCATTGAGTACCGGACTTCCCGAATTTCCACCAGTGGTGTGGTTGCTGGCCGCAAAGGCCACATGCAGGGTGCCGTCCTGATCGGCATATTGTCCATAATCTTTTTGTTTATAAAGCGCTTTCAGCTTTTCTTCCACCACATAATCGTATATATCCGGGTTTTCCTTTTGCATGATTCCTTCGAGTGTTGTGAAATGCTTATAATATACTGCATCTTTTGGGGAAAAGCCACTCACATTTCCATAACTCACACGTAAAGTAAAGTTGGCATCGGGGTAGAACCGTTTGTCGGGCTGCATTTCCATTTGGGCCTCCATATACAACCGCTGTAAACTGTCAAGCGTGTTGTTCAGAGCCGTACGTTGTTGTTTTATTTCATCCTGATAAAGAGCCGTCATTTGAGAGGCCATCAGATAAACAGGATCTTTACGCAGTTTTTTCAAATCCTTTTGCTGGTAATTTTCAACGAATTCAGTGATCTTTTCCTGGTTATCAAACATCGATTGTGCAAAAACCGCTCTGGTGTAATTCGGGTAGTTGTCATTATATTTCTTATGAATGTCTTCAAAAAAAGCCGGTTTATACCGTGTTTCCAAATTTTCATCATACAACATAAGCAGTGCTGTCATTACTTCTTCATCAATGGGTTGATAATAATCTTTGAAAAAGGCCTTTATGTTGCCAAGCAATTTTTCCTTTTCCTTTTTGATCAAGTCTTCCTGAACAGGTTTTGTCTGGCTTAGTGTAGCAAGTTTAGAAAATCCGTTGGCAAACGCCACGAGTTCGATGGCCAAACCAGCCTCCAGATAATAATCGGTCGCAACATTCAACGGACTCAGTAAGGAGTAGGCTTGTTCAAAGGCAGGAAGCAGCCCGCTATAAGACGTGTTTCGTGCCCAATCCTGAAATTCTGCCTCATAAGATTGCTTCCTTTCAATTCCTTTCATGCGGTTGATCCCATCGCTTTCGCCAATCATTTTTTTCCAATAGTTGGCAACGCGTGCATCTTTCGATGCATATTGAATTCTAATTTGGGGATCTTTTTCTTCATATTTCCCAAAAATATCCAGACGGGTTTCTCTGAGTTTAATTTTCTGCGGGTTCTGTACCTGTGTAATCATTTCGATAGCATACGAGGGCAGGTACTCGCTGGTGTTGGCCGGATAGCCAAACACAAAGGTAAAATCATCTTCCTGAACCCCTTCCAACGAAATGGGTAGAAAGAATTTGGGCTGATAAGGTACATTGTCTTCAGCATATTCGGCCGGAGTTCCATCCTTGCCCACATAAATGCGAAACAATGAAAAGTCGCCAGTATGTCGAGGCCACATCCAATTGTCGGTATCGCCGCCAAATTTACCAATATTTGAGGGAGGTGCACCTACAAGTCGGATGTCTTTAAAAGTTTCGGTAACCATCATATAGTATTGGTTCCCATTAAAAAACGGTCTGATGAACCCTTGATAAAGAGAATCTTTTTCAAGTTCCGAAATTATTTTCAGGTTGTTGAGTGCAATCAACTCATGCCGCGCCTTTTCAGTCATTTGAGGGGTGACTCCTTCGAGCACTTGTTCCGTGACTTCTTCCATCCTGATCAATAAAGTGGCAGTCAGGCCTGGGTTAATCAACTCTTCTCCCTGGTTCATCGCCCAAAATCCATCGGTCAGGTAGTCGTGTTCCACGGTGCTGTGTTGTTGAATCTGACCAAACCCGCAGTGGTGATTGGTGAGTAACAATCCGTTTTTAGAAATCAACTCAGAGGTACAACCCCGTCCAAAAAGCAAAACAGCATCTTTCAAACTGCTGTGGTTAATGGAATAAATATCTTCTGCCGTAATTTTTAGCCCCATTTCCTGCATTTCCTTTTCATTCATTTGCTGTAGCAGCATGGGTATCCACATGCCCTCACCTGCATAAATCTGTGTAACCGAAAGCCATGAAAGTACAATTGAAAGCGCGAAAGTCTTGTTGAACATTTAATATCGTTTTTATTTTTTGTCAAAAATATTGAAAATTTGTTTTGGAACACGGATGACACCGATTAAACGGGTGATCACGGGTTTTATCCGTTCTTATCCGTCCCATCAGCGTTATCCGTGTTCTAATTTTTCCCCCTTTATCCGTGTTCTAACCCTTTCTGTCATTAGTAAATATTTTTCTTTTAAACTGAGGTTTCTTCCCAAAGTTGAACAACAGACCCACTTCTCTGTCTGTAGCTTTCAGGTAGTTGATTAGCTGATAACCATGTTCATCAACCAAGGCTTCAGCAGCCTTAAGTTCAAGGATAATCAAATTTTCTACAATGATATCTGCAGAATAATCTCCAACAGATTCACCTTCATAATAAACTGCAATCGGGCATTGATTTTTACACTCCAATCCCGCTTTTTTCAATTCAATCATCATGGCATTTTCATAAACTTTCTCAAGAAAACCGTATCCCAAAGTATTATAAACCTTATAGAATACTTCGATAATTTCACTTGTTAATTCTTCGTATAGCATGGCGATGGGTTTTAATTGCTAAAGATACAAATTTGTTTTTGAACACGGATGACACTGATTAAACGGGTGATCACGGGTTTTATCCGTTTAAATCCGTAACATCTGTGTTATCCGTGTTCTAAACTTTTACCTTTTATCCGTGCAAACCCGTCGCATCCGCGTCATCCGTGTTCCATTCTTTATTTACACGCCCGAAAGTTTTTATCTTTGCTGCACGATTAAAAAAATGGAATTATAGTATGCAAGACCAACCCGTTTACAAACCGAAAAATCACATCCGTATCGTTACCGCAGCCTCCTTGTTCGACGGACACGATGCTGCCATCAACGTCATGCGTAGGATTATCCAGGCTTCCGGAGCCGAAGTCATTCACTTGGGACACAACCGTTCGGTACACGAAATTGTAAACACAGCCATTCAGGAAGACGCACAAGCTATCGCGCTCACCAGCTACCAGGGCGGGCACATGGAGTTTTTGAAATATATGTTCAACATGCTCAACGAAAAAGGGTGCGGTCATATCCGTATTTTTGCCGGCGGCGGCGGCGTTATCCTTCCGGAGGAAGCCAAAGAACTGCATGCTTACGGTATCACCCGCATCTACAGTCCCGACGACGGAATGGAAATGGGCCTTCAGGGCATGATCAACGATTTGCTGGAAAAATCAGATATCCCTACCGGCAAAGATATTCAGGTAACAGCCAGAGACATATACAACCAAAACTATGTATCCATTGCAAAGCTGATTTCTGCTGCCGAAAACAACCGTGATGAAGTAGCCCCTTTACTCGAAGAAATAGCCCATCACAAACGTAAAATTAAATCACCCGTTTTGGGAATTACCGGTACCGGTGGTGCCGGAAAATCATCCTTAATCGATGAAATTGTCCGTAGGTTTTTACGCGATTTCCCTGAAAAACGCATGGCCATCATCTCGGTAGATCCTTCCAAACGTAAATCGGGAGGAGCACTTTTGGGCGACCGCATCCGCATGAACGCCATCGACAATCCGAGAGTCTATATGCGCTCACTGGCCACACGTCAGGCCAACCTGAGTCTGTCAAAATATGTTAAAGATGCCGAACTCATCGCGCAGGCAGCCGGTTTTGATTTGATTATCCTCGAAACCTCAGGCATCGGCCAGTCCGACTCCGCCATCATCGATCACAGCGATGTTTCACTTTACGTGATGACTCCTGAATACGGCGCTGCCAGCCAGCTGGAGAAAATCGACATGCTCGATTATGCCAACATCATCGCCTTAAACAAAGCCGACAAACGGGGGGCGATGGATGCCTTGCGTGATGTGAAGAAACAATATCAGCGCAATCATCAGTTGTTCGATCATGATTCGGATTCAATGCCTGTTTATGGAACGGTTGCTTCGCAGTTTAACGATCCTGGCGTCAATAAATTGTACGCCAATCTTTTACTGAAAATTGAACAATTTACCGGCGTTGGTTTTGGTAAGAAATCAGGTGATTCCGGTCATTCGCCGGACAAGATTTATATCATCCCACCTCATCGGATACGTTACCTTTCGGAAATTTCTGAAACCGTTCGTGGCTATAACCATTGGGCCATGCAGCAAAGCGAAGTGGCACAAAAATTATTTAGTCTGGAGCATTCGGCCTCCCTTCTTGAAAAAGAGCTTGAAGAGGAAGCAACCAAACCGATCCGTCAGTTAATTAAAAAAACGGTCGCCAAACTTGATCCAAAAAACAAAGAAATCCTTGAAAATTGGGAACAGACCAAAAAATCATACACCGATGAATATTTCATCTTTAAGGTGCGCGACAAGGAACTGAAAATTGCCACGCATGTCGAATCTATGTCGCACACACAGGTTCCAAAAGTTTGTTTGCCACCTTACAAAAGCTGGGGCGAGATTCTGCGTTGGGTATTGAAGGAAAACGTGCCCGGAGAATTTCCTTATGCCGCAGGGGTTTTCCCCTTTAAACGCGAAAACGAAGATCCCACGCGCATGTTTGCCGGCGAAGGTGGCCCTGAGCGTACCAACCGCCGCTTTCATTATGTAAGCAAAGGGCTGGCAGCCAAACGGCTTTCCACGGCATTCGATTCGGTGACTTTATATGGTGAAGACCCGGATATCCGTCCAGATATTTATGGAAAAATTGGCAATGCAGGCGTGAGTATTGCCTGTCTGGATGATGCGAAAAAGCTCTATTCGGGTTTCGATCTGGCCAAATCCACTACTTCGGTTTCGATGACCATCAACGGGCCGGCACCTACTTTGGTAGGCTTCTTTATGAATGCCGCTATTGACCAGCAATGCGAAGTGTATATCAAAGCCAATGGTCTGGAAAAAGAAATTCAACAGAATATTGAAGAACTCTATCGCCAAAGAGGCACTAAAAGACCTGCCTATCAGGGTAAAATCCCCGAAGGAAACAATGGTTTGGGATTGATGTTGCTGGGAGTTACTGGTGACACGGTATTGCCTGCAGAGGTGTATCAGAAAATCAAAAAAGAAACCCTTTCCAAAGTGAGGGGTACGGTACAGGCGGATATCCTGAAAGAAGATCAGGCACAGAACACCTGCATTTTCTCCACGGATTTCTCCCTGAAAATGATGGGCGATATCCAGGAATATTTCATCAACCAGAATGTACGAAATTTTTACAGCGTAAGCATTTCGGGTTACCACATCGCCGAAGCAGGAGCCAATCCTATCAGTCAGCTGGCGTTTACGCTGGCCAACGGGTTCACTTACGTGGAATATTACCTCTCGCGTGGCATGGATATCAACCAGTTTGCGCCCAACCTCAGTTTCTTTTTCAGCAATGGCGAAGATCCTGAATACGCCGTTATTGGACGTGTGGCCCGTTTGATCTGGGCCAAAGCCATGAAACTGAAATACGGCGGCGACGAACGGGCTCAAAAGCTAAAATACCACATCCAGACTTCAGGGCGTTCGCTGCATGCTCAGGAAATTGATTTCAACGATATCCGCACCACCTTACAGGCTTTGTACGCCATTTACGATAATTGTAACTCGTTGCACACCAATGCGTATGACGAGGCCATTACCACTCCCACCGAGGAAAGTGTTCGTCGTGCCATCGCCATCCAGATGATCATCAACCATGAGCTGGGGCTGGCCAAAAACCAAAATCCGTTGCAAGGTTCTTTCATCATCGAAGAACTGACCGATCTGGTGGAAGAAGCCATCCTGAGCGAAATGGACCGGATTACAGAACGTGGCGGAGTATTGGGTGCCATGGAAACCATGTATCAACGGGGTAAAATCCAGGAGGAAAGTCTTTATTATGAACACCTGAAACATTCGGGCGAATTGCCCATCATCGGTGTGAATACTTTTTTGGGAAGCGGGGGATCGAAAACCGTCATCCCTGGTGAGGTGATCCGCGCTACCGAAGAAGAAAAGCAATACCAGATTCACATGCTCGAACAGCTTCACACTACGTGGAAGGAAGAAAGCACAGTAGCCTTGAAGTTGTTACAGAAAAAGTCCATCAACAACCAAAATGTGTTCGAGGCCCTGATGGAAGCCACCAAAACATCTTCCATCGGGCAAATTACCAACGCATTGTTTTCGGTGGGAGGGCAGTATAGAAGAAATATGTAAAATGATCATCAGATGCCGCAAAACTTTTTCATTTTTAGAAACTACACTGTTGAGCCGCTTTTCGACCATTTGGGAGGTTGCAGCTTCAGTGGATATAATGAAATCGAGTTCTCTGCTGGTTTTAAGTATTATGTGTGGTTTTATCTGATGCCGATGGGGGCAAACCGGATTACCCTGGCTGCTGAGATCGACTTTTATAAACAACGTTTAAATCATGTTTTAAACCAAGTACCAGATACAACCTCCATAATTTGTTTCACATTGTGGAATACGGTCCCTGAAGGATTTGCAATGCCAGATCCTGTTCATGGAGCAGTTAGGGATTATAACGACCATGTTTTTAATCTGGCAAAGGAAAACCGGCGGATAAAAGTTGTGGACTTTAGCACATTTGCTTCCGGATATGGAACAAAAGAACTTGTCGACAAACGACATTTTTATCTGTCGCAGGTACCCGTTAGCCCAAGGTTAGCCCGAAATTTTAATCAGTGGTTTCTACAAAAAATCCGTGCCATCGAAGGCATTCGCAAAAAATGCCTGGTACTCGATCTGGACAATACGCTTTGGGGCGGTATTTTAGGAGAAGACGGAGTTTCAGGAATCCAACTGGGGAACACCTATCCGGGAAACTCCTACCGTGATTTTCAATCCTGGATAAAGGAAATTAAAAATACCGGAGTTATCCTGGCTTTGTGCAGCAAAAATAACCCTGAAGATGTACAACAGGCGTTCTCTCAAAGAGATGAAATGGTTCTGAAATCAGCAGATTTTTCGGCGTTGCGGATCAACTGGAAAAACAAACCTGATAATATCGTTGAATTAGCGCATGAATTAAACATTGGCATTGACAGCCTGGTGTTTATCGACGACAGTCCTTTCGAACGCGAGCAGGTGAAATCAATGCTTCCTGAAGTTGTTGTGCCCGATTTTCCAAAGCAACCATACCTGATGGTCGATTTTATTCAGGAGGTTTATAACCAATGGTTTCAGGTGTATGAACTCACCGAAGAAGACAAATCAAAGTCGGTTCAATACCAACAAAATGCCCAACGCAGGCAGTTATTAAATGCCTTCGATACAGAAGAACAGTTTTTAAAGGAAATGGACATCAAGCTCACCATTTCTGAAAATAACCCGGTGCACATACCGCGTATAGCGCAGATGACCCAAAAGACCAACCAATTCAACCTGACGACTAAACGTTACACCGAAGCCGAAATCAACAACCTAATTAGTAAAGGGTATCTTGTTTGGGATGTGGCCGTAAGCGATAAATTTGGCGATAATGGCATCACGGCCTTGGCTATTGTAAAAACAGAAGGCTTAACAGCCGAAATCGACAGTTTTATGCTCAGTTGCCGGATACTGGGACGGGGAATCGAGAACGCGTTTTTGAGTACAGTGTTAAACAAGCTGTTTGAAAAGGGGATCAGGGAAGTTAAGGCTTCATTTATTCCAACGGTAAAAAACGGGCAGGTGGAGAAATTTTATGATCGTAATGGGTTTGAGATGATTGAAGCGGTTAATAAGGCTGAAAAAAAATATTACAGGATCTTTTTAACAGATAAAAAAATCATTGGTATTTTGTATGAAGTAGCAATGTAAGGAAGCTAAAAGCATCTACTATCTGATAGTGAACAGCAAGCCCGTTCGCAAGCGAATGGCCTTTGAAGAATTTCTATTACCTTTTTCTCCCTCACCAAAAAAGAACAATGACTCGCTGTAATTGGCATCCAAAAACAGGTTTAAATTACCAGACAGTTTGTTTGTGTAGCCTAACCCGATCAGGTAGCCAAATTGATAACGGGCATAGATATCGTTAAAATCAATCTTTCTATACGACTCATTAACAGTCCAGTGCGAATAGGATATTAATGAATAGGCTAAATAGGGGCCAGCGTATCCATAAAATGCTTTTTTTGATCCAATAGCATATTTCAGCGGTGTGGCAATTTGTAAGAGGGATGTCCTTTCATCGGAATTCGACACCGCATCAAGGTAGGACGATTTTACTCGATAAACCCTGTAGTCAAAATTTATCTCAGGTGATAAGAAAAAGTGATCCTTCAAACGCAATTGACCTGACAGACCCACCGTATAACCTAAAGAAGGACCGTCGTATTTGTTGTATTCCGGAAGGGGAAATAATGAATAATTACCTCCGGCATTAAAACCAAGTTGGATTTGTTGCGAAAAAACGGTGAAAAACCCAAAGGCAAAAACGACTGTTAGGATCCATTTTGTTAAATTAAACATTTTTTTACGTTTCATTCTTATACCATTAATGATAATTCAAAATCAGTTTAAAAATTCGATATTGCAAGCAAAATACTTGCAATATCGAAAATAATCCTTTGTAAAGCTACTATTTATTTATAATCATGGTATTTCTTGACACAATTTTCCCATTAGAATAAACAAGTAGAGTAATAAAGCGTGCGTTTATCTGAGATAAATTTACTTCTTTTTCTTCACCAGCGTTAAGCTTTTCATCCGGAATAAGTTTTCCCATTTGACCATAAAAAGAAATTGTTATTTCTTCCGTTCGGATATTTTTAACGGTAAACCTACCATCAGAAGGATTTGGGTAAAGCCCGATAAAAACTTCATCTGCATTTTGCTCATTTCCGGTTTTCAACACTATTTCTTCCGTCATATCTGGCATGTTCTCAATATTTTTGGTGCCGCCAGACCTATTAATAGCTTCAGCATAAAAATCCATGTCAGCAGCATCAACCATAAAGCCAGGGTTCAAAGTAATGCTATTGGTTGCTTCTATAAGATGATAGTAATTAGGAGGCGCAATATCAGGACACACAGGCTGAACAACGGTATAAGTGATAACATTATATGGATTAATCTTTAAGATGATTGAATTTGGCGCAAGTTGATCCGGTAAAATATTACCAAAAGTATAACCACCTCCTTGTTGTAGTTCTCTATATGATATATTTAACATTCCAGAAATAATGTCATTTGAGTAAACCTGAATTAAGCCTGGAAACTGATAATATGCGACATAATCATTAATGCCAGAACCCGCCACATCTACTGTAATAGAATTAATTACAACTCCACCTCTAAGTATAGAGTATGTAAACATGTATGTTCGTCTGGCATTCTCATCAAAATTTTGCCCATGGTCATAAGCGATAGCAAAGTTACACAATACATCGGAAGGATTAACAAGGTAGCAATAATTGATTGTTGACTGTGTAGTGTAAGCTCTTTTGGCTCTAAGTTCCATAGACCATGACTGTTCACTTGATACACTTCCTTTTGTAGCTGCCAGTTCACTTTTAATTTGTCCTTGCGGATATACCTGAACCCACATTAAAAGTAGTCCGAAGGAGATCCCGATAATTTTAATTGATAAATTTTTCATAGATAGTAAATTAAGGTTGTTAACATTTACACTAATGTAGATCGTTAATAAAGAATAACCAGAAAGTTAATTAGACAATCTGGTTTTTAGTTCCTCAATTTCTTTCTGCTGTTGAATAATGTACAAAGTTAGCTCTTCTACTTTTTGTAATAGTTTAATCTGAAATTCTCCCATATCCATACCTTTTTCTTCCATTTCTTTAGCAGAGGGTATTTCAGGTAGATGCTGATTCACGCTTACAAATTGATCCAATTCCTGCAAAGTTCTTAATTTATACCCTTTTGCAAAAACAAAATCCGCACCAGCCAATGATGTTACATAAATTTTACGGGCATGAATTCCACCAGCAACAGTTAGCAAATAATCCGCTGTAAGATTTTGTGTTCCGATACCCACCCGGCCATCGTCTTTAAGGAAAAGCACCCAGTTCTTAAATCCATTGCTGCCACTCGGTTTCCAAAAGTTTAGCCCTCCGGCGGATACATTGTACTCAATTCCGTATTGTCCCCATCCAACTGTAGTATTCTCAAGGCCTCCAAACAATAAACTTGCCTCAGGCCCATAAATTATTTGTTGACCTTTTACTGTAAATTCCATGGGAGTATTAGGTGTGTATACACCAACACTTAAATGATGATTAAGATTAAGTGGATAAATACCGTAACTATTTGTCGTCCATTGTGCATTGACAGAAAAAGCTATAGCGAATAATAACACACTCATTAAAATTGATTTTTTCATTTCCTTGATTTTTGATTAGACTTAAGTTTCAATTGTTGCGAAGAAATAATCTACTATCGTGCCAAATATTGTATCTTGTTAAATATCATACTTATACAATTTATGGGGGGGGGGTAAGTAATCCGGATGTGGATAATTTGTTACGGAAATGGAATTTTATTTTACGATTGTGTAATTATGATTCTTACTTTTGTCGTAAACATAAAAATATGAAAAAAGAAGATATTGAAAATAGGGTGCTTGAGATTTTAAAGAAAGTACTTGGTTTAATCAATGAAACATCTAAACATCTAAATAAGCAAGACATTGAGACTTGGGATTCTTTAAAACACATCATGATTATTGCCGAAATAGAAATGGAATTTGATATTCAGTTTGAACCTGAGGAAATTGTTGAAATGGTCAGTTCTGGTGAAATTGTTCGTGTGATAATAAAAAAACAGTAATCATGAAAGTTCATCATGTTGGTTATGCTGTAAGTGATATGGAAAAGAGTGTTCTCGAGTTTGATGCATTGGGCTATACCAAGTCAGGCATCCTGATTCATGATGTAAGCAGAAAAGTAAGTATACAAATGTTAAAAAACGATCCTTGGGAGATAGAATTGGTTGCGCCTCTTTCCGCTGAATCACCAATAAACAACATCTTAAATAAAAACAACAATACTCCTTATCATTTTTGCTATTGTACTGAATCTATTGAAAAAACAATACATGTTTTGAGAAGTAAGAAGTACGTATTAATTGAACCTGCGAGCCCAGCAATGGCATTCAATGGTCAATTGGCAGCCTTTTTGTACCACCCGAATATTGGACTTATTGAACTGTTAGAATGTAATTAAAACTAGATGAACCATCTCAAACTCCTGCTCACATTTGATTATGAACTCCCTCTGGGAGGCATTGTCAAATCGTATCGGCACAGTTTGTTTGATCCCACTGACCGGCTTTTGGAGTTACTTGAAAAACTAAAGGTTCCGGCCGTGTTTTTTGCCGATATACTAAGTTATGTTCAGTTTAGAGAATGGAATGAAACAGGGTTTGCCCAAGCCTTTAAAAACCAAATGCAACAAGCCATTACCAATGGACATGATGTACAGTTACACCTGCATCCCCATTGGCTCGAAAGCAAGTTTACCAATGGTAAAGTAGCACCTTCACCGAAGTATAAAATGGGAGATTTCGCCAATGAAGATAACCATTACAACATCGAAACCATTGTTGAGTTGGGCGTGAATGAGTTAACCAAAATAGGTAGTTCGGCCAATCCGGAGTATCGTTGCATGGCTTTCAGGGCCGGTGGATATAATTTCGTTCCACATGCCGATAAAATATTAAATGCCTTGTATAATAATGGCATCCGTTTCGACAGTTCCATCAGCCCGGGATACTTTTTCAGGTCGAATACTTCGTTGGTCGATTACAGGGATGTCCCAAACATTCCAAATTGGTACTTGTCAAGCGATGGCGATTTTAGCAAGACTGATGTAAATAAAAATACGCTTTTTGAAATTCCCATTGCTTCAAAACCAAAGGGGATTTTTGAAATGCCTACCTCTTTTAAACTAAAGAAATATGCTGGTCGTGCCGTGGAAAACCGTGGGCCTATGATCCATTCAAACGAAAGTGTGGGCAAGCGTGATAAAGTAAGACAGCTGTTCTCAAGCCGCATGTTAACTGTTGATAACCACACATTTTCACCCGATTACCTGATGAAAATCCTGGATTATAATGTCAACAAGTATAATCGTCACGATGAAATTATAATGAGCCTGATCGGGCATCCCAAATCGATGGACAAATACCATTACTTTCTGCTATCGGAATTTGTCAGACTGGCCGGCAAAAAATACGGTTCTAAACTTGAGTTTATTACTTTTACTGACCTCAATAAAAACTAGAAATGAGCTTAAGTGATTTCATTTATAAGCATTTTCCGGTGTCGTGGTTTAAAGCGTTGAGGAAAGCTTATTATAAGCTCAACGAGCTGTTATATCCCCCCCTCACTGAAAATCAGTTTTCCGCATTTCTGGAAAGCAGGTTGGGTGTGAAAAAGGGAATGATCCTTTACGTTCACAGTTCTATTGATAAGCTTAACATCGCTTTTTCAGCATACAGGTTGCTGGAATTGCTGATGGAGTCTGTGGGAGAAGACGGCACAGTTATGTTTCCCTGCTGGAATTACCGCGATCGTGCCGAAGATTATTTGAAACAACCCGGGGCTTTGTTTATTGTAAAACGTTCACCTACCACCATGGGGCTGTTGCCCGAATTGGCCCGGAGACACAAAAATGCTGTGCGTAGTTTGCACCCAACCACTTCGATTGTTGCCATTGGTGCAAAGGCCCATGAATTGATTGATGAACATCACTTGGACATGTATCCAAATGGTAAAAGAAGCCCGCTATATAAAATGATGAAATACAACAGCAGGATCATCGGGCTGGGCGAAAAAGTGGTCAGCCTTTCGTTTGTGCATGTGGTAGAAGACTTGATGAAAGAGGACTTTCCTTTGCAGACTTTGTCGGGCAAACCCATGGAAGGCAGGGTCATCGATCAGAACAATCAAGAATTGATCATTGAAACATTGGTGCCACATTTGAATATTGGTCATCGCGATATCCCGGGATTTTTCAATAAATACATTTCAAAAGAAGCTTGTCGATCCACTTCATTTCAGGGAGTAAACTATTTTAGCGCTAATCCTTCCCTTCTTTTCGATGAGTTAAAAAAATTAGCGGAACGGGGGAAAACCATTTATGGCTAGTGTTTGGAGCAAAAACCTATTCAATCCAACTTAAAAAGTTATCCTTATTGATTACTTCAAAACTAGCATTGGGATAGGTGCTTAGCCACTCTTTTTGAATTTTAACTTTCCTTGGATTCCATTTAAATTCATATCCAAACAGTTTACCGTCGCGTTCCTCAACAAAATCCACTTCCTTTTTATCGTAAGTACGCCAGAAGTAGTTGTTACTGAAAATCTTATTATATTGTTGCTTTTTGATCCTTTCCATCACCATAAAATTTTCCCACAACATACCGATGTCATTGCGTTGCTCCGGTAAATTAAAATTGTTTACTATGGCATTGCGAATTCCGTTGTCGTAAAAATAATACCGGTGGGTTTTTGTGACTTCCTTTCTCAAATTATTGGAGTACCCACTCATTTTTTTTATGATAAAGGCTTTCTCCAGCAATTCCAGATATCGGTTAATGGTTTGCTTGGCCAGTCCCAGAGAATTTCCTAATTCGCTTAGAGAAACTTCATTTCCAATTTGATAGCTTAAAAGTCTCAATAAATCATACAGCTTATCTGCATTTCTGATGTTTTCCAATTCCAGAATGTCTTTCAGCAGATACGAATTTCTCAACTCATGTAAATAAGCCACCTTATCATTATTGTTTCCAAGGCATAATACTTCAGGGTACATCCCATAAACCAGATAGTTTTCCAGGTTTTGTATGATCTGCATTCCTCCAAATTGTGTTTTTAATTCCGATACCGATATTGGAAATAACATGCTGGTACGGCTACGACCGGTTAATGGTTCACCTACTTGTGATAAAAGCTGGAAAGACGATGATCCGGAAGCAATAATCATTACCTGAGGTAAATTGTCAATGAGAATTTTCAATCCCCATCCAATTTTTGGAATTCTTTGGGCTTCATCAATAAAAATAACATCATAATCCTGCAATGCAGATAAAATCCGAACACTATCCTCTGATCCCAATATTGATCTCAGTTGGATGTCATCACCACTACCTTGAAAAATCCTCCCTTTAGCATCATTCAAAAATTTTTCAATTAACGCAGTTTTTCCAACTCTTCTTGGCCCATAAAGTAAATTTACTTTTCCTGCTTGCAAATAGCCAGGGTCGGATTCATAATTTCTTTTTATCCACATTATCCATAAGTTTGAGCAAAAATAGACAATAATCCAAATTTAAGCAACTAAACTTGCCTAATTATGCTTAATACGGAAAGTGTACTTTCCGAAAACACACCTATTTGGAAACTTAAACAATAAATCGACAATAAAAACCCCTCGTTGTTACTATGGTTAATAACCTATATAGAGGTTAACCGACCATCGGATTCTCCAACAAAATCGATCTCCCTTTGTTCTTTGGCAGCCAATACCTATAGTTGGCCCACTTTTGTGAATAATGCAACTTTTTTTTCATTCCGAAAATTCTACAACTTATTTGGATTTCATTCCTAAAAAGTTGTAAAACTTAACGAATAATCCTAAACTTAGCAATTTAACTTGCTGTGTTTAAAGACAAATGGAAGATTAACCTGTCATCGCTACGTTGTGGAATTTAAAATGCATTTATACTTATTTAAGACCTCCAATACGCGATTACTTTCTGATATGCAACGTTGTTCTCATAAAGGAGGGAACGGTAAGGTAACTTTAAAAGGAGCGTTACTTGAGGAACACTTTAATGTTATATTTGTCATGTATTATGTCGTGTGGATTTTTTTTTTGACCAAAACCAAATGCAATGAGTAATCAAAACTGCACGCTGCTTTGCTTTTTTCTGGCCGACAGGCGCTTTGCCATACCATTGACAAATGTCGAAAGCGTGATAAGGGCCGTGGCAGTGTCATCAGTTCCGGATGCCAATGAATTTTTTCATGGAGTTTTCGATTTTCATGGAGAAATAATGCCGGTACTAAACCTCCGAAAACGATTTGGTTTGCCATCAAAGCCAATCGAAATTAACGATCGGTTTATAATCGTTTCATCCAATGTTGGAATGTTTGCCATGGTAGTAGATGAGGTTGAAGAAATCAGGAAACCTCCCGAAGAGGATATAAGCTGCGTGGATGTGTCTTTGTCATCCCCGGATCGGAGCAATGACCTGAAAAAGTTACCGTTCCTGAGCAATGAAGACGGGGTTATTGCGATTTATGATGTAAAAATCCTGCTAAACAGCGAAATCGAATTACAGTTAAAGCAGATTTTTGAAACCCAAAACAAAGCATCAATTTAATGGGAAGGGCATCACATCTGGCTTTTATCAGTGAGAAAATCGGCGAATTGTTTGGGCTTCATTATCCTGAAGACCAATGGCATAATTTGGAGCGGTGTATTCTAAATGCTGTGGTTGAGTTAAAACATGACCAGGGTTTGCCTGCCATTTGTGAATGGCTTGCCCAGCCCGACATTCCTGACGAAGAAATAAAAGTGCTGACAAAACACCTGACCATTGGTGAAACCTATTTTTTTCGCGAGAAAGTGGCATTGGACCTGTTTCGAAAGAAAATCATCCCTGAAATTATGTCACAACGGAGTGGCGGCAATAAATACATAAGGATTTGGAGTGCCGGTTGCAGTTCGGGTGAAGAGCCCTATTCCATTGCCATGCTGTTAAAAGAAATAGTTCCTGACATCGAAAATTGGGATATCACCATCCTGGCAACCGATTTGAATGACGCCGCCATACAAAAAGCAACAACAGGAATATATACCCCCTGGTCGTTTCGGGAAACTTCGATTAAACTTCAAGACAAATATTTTGTTAAGGAAGGGAAATTACTTCGCATAGTACCTGAAATTAAGCAAATGGTGACCTTTTCACGGTTAAACCTGGTAAGCGATCATTACCCTTTAGCTTCGAACAAAACAAATGATATGGATGTCATTTTTTGCCGCAATGTATTGATGTATTTTGCTCCAAAAACGATTTGTGAAATATCCCAACGCTTTCATATGGCCCTTAAAAATAATGGATGGTTAATTACAAGCCAGGTTGAGCTTAATGACACTTATTTTTCGCTTTTTAGCAGGGTTTTCAGTCATAACGGCATTTTTTATCAAAAAACGGAGTTGAAAGAAGATTTCACTAAAAGCAAGAAGGGACAAGTTTCCTTTTTTACAGGCTCAAAAGTGAAAAGATCGAACCAACAGGATATATCCAAGTTGAAAACAAACAGTCCTTTCAAACATGTTGTAAAAGAACCTGAGACTTCAAAACCAGTTGATACTGAATCTGAAAAACAAAATCCGATTCAGGCTACTTTGCTTTTTGCAGCTTCAAAATATCCTGAATGTGTTGAATATTGTCTTCAAAAACCGGAGATCAACTCCGACACAAACCTGATGTTGATCCTGGTGAAATCATATGCCAATATGGGTAAGTTGGATGAAGCCAGGACCTGGATGGAACATTTATTGCTAATCAACAGTATAACAGCTGAAATTCGTTATCTTTATGCCACCATCCTCATCGAACAAAAAGAATGGGAACTGGCCGGGAAAATATTATTTTGTATACTTTACCTTGAGCCAAACCACCTTGCTGCTCAATTGAGCCTGAGTGACATATATAAACGATTGGGCAAGAACCATCAGGCATTGAAACAATCACTTAACCTGATCAAATGCCTGGACTCGTGGGATGATGATGAAATAGTACCCGACCTGGATGGTATGACAGCCGGAAGGCTCAGGCAAATGGTCAAAATGTCGATGGGATGATAGTAAATGAGCAAGAAACCTTAAATGAAAGGGCACGGGTAGTTGCACATAAAAAGAAAGCAACTCTGGTGGATGATGACAGTGTGGAGGTGGTTGAATTTATTCTTCATCCCGAACATTACGCCATCGAAGGGAAGTACATACGTGAAGTGTTGTCGCTCAATGAGATAACCACCATACCAGGTACACCTGACTTTGTCATGGGAGTGATTAATTTTCGGGGCACAATCCTCTCTATAGTTAACCTCAAAGTGATCTTTGGATTAACCGAAAAAGGACTCACGGAATTAAATAAAGTGATCATTCTTCGTAACGACACAATGGAGTTTGGAATTGTAGCCGATGGGTTAGTTGGTAATAAAAGTATTTTATTCAAAACATTAAGTGATGCTCCATTAACGCTTAGTGGAACATCTGCTAATTTTGTATCGGGCATTACTGCTGAAGGCCTTATCATACTCGACGCCAACCGGATGCTAAACAGCAACCAATTGATCATTGACCAATAATAAACTGTTATTAACCATTATCAATACTTTTGTTTATGAAGAATTCTTTAAAATTCAGCACCCAAACAAAGATGGTTTCCGGCTTCACGGTCATCATTGTTCTTATCGTTATAGCGCTGAGTGTGGCTTTATACAGCTTCAACAACATCATTCAGGTACAAAACAAGGTGAAGGAATCCTTCAGAGCCACCAGAAGCCTGACACAATTGCGATCGGATGAAAACCATTTGAGTGTCTTGATGGGTCAATTCATGTATTCACAAAATACTACCGAGCGTGAAAAATACATGCAAGAAATTATCAAGACACGGGGCATTGCAGAGCAAAGTTTTAATCAAATCAAACTGGCCATCATTGACATACCCGGCACCCGCGATGAGTTTGATGTAATTGAAAAACTCATCATCAGTTTGTCTGAAATTGAAAGCAATATAAAAGAAATGGTCAGTCAGAATAAAATTGAGGAGGCTCATACTTTGTTTTCTGAAAAGCAGATTCCCCTTTTTGAAGAAATAGGCCGACATCTGTTGATCCTGGAAAAAATTCTGGACGACAGAACTGAATCGCTTGACCAACAATCGAAAAGAGTAGTGAATAACACCTACATTACGCTCATAACCCTGGCAACTGTGCTTGTAATTGTTTCGTTGATTATTATTATTGGTATCCGCCGTATGTTGGCAAGGGTTTCAGATGAGATGAAAGAAGGCGTTGCAATTTTAGGCACCTCTTCGGCAGAAATACAGACCACTGTTGCCGAAATTTCGACCAGTGCGGCTGAAACAGCCACCGCAATTGCAGAGACCACAACCACCATGGAAGAAATTCGTCAAACTTCTACAGTCTCCAGTCAGAAAGCAAAAAACCTGTTGCTCAGCTCACAAAAATCATTCGAGTTAGCTGAAAAGGGCCTGGAATCTTCACAACAGATGATTGATGCCATCAAGAAAATTGACAACCAGATGAAAGTCATCCGAAATACCATTACCATACTTTCTGAGCAAAACAGGTCAATTGGCGAAATTACATCTACCGTTTCGGATATCGCCGACCAATCGAATCTATTGGCAGTTAATGCCGCCATCGAAGCCGCTAAAGCCGGTGAGCATGGAAGAGGATTTACAGTTGTTGCTCAAGAAATAAGAAGCCTCGCCGAGCAATCGAAAAAATCAACTGCACAGGTAAAAGAAATCCTGAACGAAATACAAAAATCAGTTAATCTTGCCGTAGAAGTGATAAGTCAGGGTGCAAAGACTGTTGAGGAAGGCAGTGTTTTTGTTATGGAAGACAGGCAAGTTGTAGAGGCATTGACCGAAAACGTGGAAGAAGCCGTACAGGCCTCCATTCAAATTTCTTCTTCGAGCCAGCAACAAATGGCTGGCATGGATCAAATTGTTCCGGCTATGGAAAATATAAAACAAGCCAGCGAGCAAAATGTAGCCGGAATCAGGCAAGCACAATCGGCTACACGCGACTTGAATGAATTGAGTCAAAATTTGCAAAAAATTATTGAAAGATATAGACTTTAAAAAGCAATGGATAGCCAGCAGGAAGAATTCTTACGCGAATTACTCGAAGACTTTAAAATTGAAGCCGCCGAGCATCACCAGGCTATTGTCAATGGGCTGATTAAATTGGAAAAAAATCCGGATTCAGCCAATAGTCAGTCGGATGTAGAAATTATTTTCCGTGAAATCCATAGCATGAAGGGCGCTGCCAGGGCGGTTAACCTTACCCAGATTGAGCAGTTGTGCATGGGCATGGAAAATGTGTTTCATGAAATAAAAAATGGAACCCTGAAATTAGTCCCTGCCATTTTCGACACTTTTCTTAAAGCGTCCGATTATCTTGAGATCATGATCTCTGAAATAGATTCCAAACAAAAGACAGTATCCGAAAACAACCTTTCACAATTTAAACGGAGTTTTGAAGGGTTCATTAAGAAATCACCTCCCGGTTTTGGGATAATACATTCCCAACCTCGCGTTGAAAATAAATTTACGTCATCAAAACCTGAAAACCCCATAGCTACCACAGCAGCAGATAGGGCAGAAGAAACCTCTTCGTCTGCCTTTCGGGAACCTCTAAATATTGAATCTAATAAACCAACTGTCGAATCTCCCACAAAGTTATCCGACAAAGAAACCGTACGTGTAACAACTTCAAAATTATATGATATACTCCGTCAGGCGGAAGAAATGGTAACCGTAAAAACCTCACTTAAATTTCAGATCAAACAACTCGAACAACTTATTACCAGGTTCGACACCTGGCGAAAAACACAGGATGACAGGTTTACCCAATCTACATTGTCACTTAAAGAAGACGAATCATATCAGGGTGAAGAAGTTGCCAAACAGAAAGTGTATTTAAAAAAACATGCAGAGGAACTTAACAGGATCAATGGGAATCTCGAACAGATGCAGCGGTTAGTAATCAGGTCAGTTGACGAAATGTTGCTCGACATAAAGAAAACCTTATTGCACCCATTCTCTTCGTTGCTAAATATTGTGCCCAAAATTGTCAGGGACTTAGGCAAAGAATACAACAAGGAAATTAATTTGCAGATGGAAGGAGGTGAAATTGAAATTGACCGCCGAATTCTCGAAGAAATGAAGGATCCGTTAATACACCTCATTAGAAACTGCATCGATCATGGTCTGGAAACCAAGTCCGACCGTTTAATAGCCAATAAACCAGCTACGGGTAGCCTCAACATCTCCATTCGTCAGGATCACCAAAACATTGAAATGCTTATTAGCGACGATGGTGCCGGCATTAATACTGAAAAGCTCATCAACTCGTCCATCAAATCAGGTATAATCAAACCGGAAGAGGTAAGGGCCATGTCAAAAAGCGAAATTAACATGCTTATATTCTCCTCAGGAGTTTCAACCAGCCCTTTCATTACCGATGTTTCGGGAAGAGGACTGGGCATGGCGATTGTAGCCGAAAAAGTGGCCGGCATTGAGGGAACCATTGAACTGGAAACAGAACAGGGAAAGGGAACTTCATTTAAAATTACCTTGCCTCAAACGTTGGCTGCATTTCGAGGAATTCTTGTAAGGGTATCTGACCAGTTCTTTATAATACCTACATCTGCAGTGATTAAAGCCCTGCAAATCAAACTATCCGATATTAAAACCGTTGAATCGAAAAAGACCATTTCATTCAAAAATGAAACAATCGCCCTGGTACATTTAAGAGAAGTACTTCATATTCGACACCGCCCCGCCGAAAAGAAACAACAATCCACTCTTAACGTTTTAATACTTCAATTGTCTCAAAAGAAAATTGCGTTTATTATTGATGAAGTCTTAGGTGAACAGGAAGGGGTTGTAAAGAACCTCAGCCCTCAATTGCGGCATGTTACAAATATTGCCGGGGCTACTTTGTTGGGAAACGGCAAAGTTGTACCCATTTTACACATCGCCGAGTTAATGTCTTCGGCTGCTCAGCGAAATTTGATAAGTGATATTGAGATAAATAAAAAGGTTGATAACCAAGGGACAGAAGCCATTGAAAGAAATATTCTCGTCGCCGAAGATTCAATTACAGTACGTAATATGTTGCGTAACTTTATTGAAGCAGCCGGCTTTACGGTAAAAACAGCCGTGGATGGAATGGAGGCTCTCGAAATATTAAAAGCGGAAACCTTTGATCTGGTCGTATCGGATATAGAAATGCCACGCATGAACGGGTTTGAGCTTACTTCACAAATCCGTTCAATAAAAAAACTCGCAGACACCCCAATAATTTTGGTCACCTCGCTCGATTTAACCGAGGACCGACAGAGGGGATTGGAAGCGGGTGCAAATGCATACATCGTAAAAGGAAGTTTTGAAAAAAGCAATTTAATTGAAACCATTCAGCGATTAATCTGATAATTAAATGACTGAAACTAAACTCAAAAAAATCAAAGTGCTTATTGTTGACGATAGTATGGTCAGTCAGAAACTATACAAAGGGCTGCTGAGCAGAGACGATCGTTTTGAGTTGGTCGGTATTGCAGCTGATGGACAACAAGCCATCGATCTGGTGGTAAACCTGCATCCCGATGTGGTAAGTATGGACATCAATATGCCCCTGATGGATGGCATTGAAGCCACACGTAAGATTATGCAGTTATATCCTGTACCCATCCTGATTGTGAGCAGCTTATATCAGCCTGGTGAAATGGGAATGGCGATGGAAGTGTTGGAAGCCGGAGCATTAAATATACTTCAAAAACCATATGGCCCCGGACATCCAAAGTTTGAATACACTGCGAGGAAATACCTCAACATGCTACAAACCATGTCGGAAATTAAGGTGGTGAAAAGAAGAACTACTCCTGCCAACTCCACACCTGCAATTAACAGAAATTTCCATAAGAACATCTCGAAACCATGTTTGCAAGCTACTGAATATAAAGTTATTGTTATTGGGGCATCGGCAGGTGGCCCTGAGGGGATAAAAACTATTCTCAATGGCCTGAATCCAAATGTCCCTGTTCCGGTATTGGTTGTGCAACATATCGATCCCCATTTTGCGGAAGGTTACTGCGATTGGCTTCGGTCAACTTCAAATGTACCCATCCATATTGCTGCTGCTGATGAAGTGCTAATAGCCGGACATGCCTATTTTCCACCCGGGGATCAACACTTGATATTAAAATCTGAAACTCAGGCGACAATATCGGGCGACCCTCCAATGAAGGGACTTAGACCTTCTGTGGGACATCTTTTTAACAGTGCGTCCAAGGTATTTCACGAAAAAGTGATTGCCGTTATTTTGTCTGGAATGGGTAAAGATGGAGCTGATGAATTAAAATTGCTTAAAAATAAAGGGGCCTTTACCCTGGTGCAGGATGAAGAGTCGTGTCTGGTGTTTGGAATGCCGGGTGAAGCCGTGAAACTTGAAGCAGCCTGCAAAATCCTTCCACCGCAAGCCATTGTAGATCTTATTAATCAAATATTTTCAAAATAAAAATATTAATTATGGACACATTTTTTCAAATCAACCTGGAGAACGGATATATTCTTGCCGCTGAAGATTCGATGGTTCAAGCCAAAAAACTAAAGTTTTTCTTTGAGGCCAATCAAATCAACTATTTGATTTGCAAAAATGGATCTGAAGCCTATGAAGCTGCCCTGAAAGAAAAGCCAGTACTGATAATAAGTGATATCATCATGCCTGTTATGGATGGCTATGAATTTTGCTCCAGGATAAAAAACAATCCTGATCTGAATGATATACCCGTTATTCTGCTCACCTCCTTGAGCGATCCTTTGGATATCATCAAAGGCCTTCAGGCTGGGGCTGATAACTTTATTACCAAGCCTTATGAAGAAAAGTATCTTATTGCCCGCATCAGTTACCTGATTGCAAACCGTACTTTCCGGAATTCAGGGTTTGGCGATATGAGCATCGAGATCATGTTTCAGAATCAAAAATTTAAGATCAATTCGGACAAGAAACAGATTCTTGACCTGTTATTATCGGTTTATGAAGCGGCTATCAGTCGTAACACACAACTTATCGAAGCACAACACCAACTTCAAATACTGAATGAAGATCTGTTGGCTGCAAATGAAGATTTGGAAGCCTTCGCACATACTGTCTCTCATGATTTACGTTCTCCTTTAAATGGAATGATTGGCTTTGCTGATCTCCTTAGAACGGGATACACGGATGTGCTTGATGACGAGGCGATGGAATATATTGACTGGATTATCAAATCATCTCAAAACATGTCGCAATTAATCAACGACTTGTTACAATTCTCACGCTCGGGTCGCAGTGAGATTGATTCACAAGAAATTGACATGTCAAAAATGGCCCGCGAGGTCATCATCGACATGACCCGTACTATTTATCAAGGCAATTACAATATTACAATTCAGGATGGGATTACCGTGTTTGCTGACCAAAATATGATGCGCGTTGTACTGAACAATTTGTTAGGTAATGCCTTAAAATACAGCCAAAAATCAGCATCTCCTGAAATCACCTTTGGCATTACTGAAATGAATGATAAGCAGGTGTTATTTGTACGTGACAATGGAGCCGGATTCGATATGGATAAGGCAGATATGCTATTCCGGCCATTTGTCCGCTTACATAAAGACAGCGAATTTCAGGGCACAGGTGTTGGTCTCAGTACAGTAAAACGAATTATTGAAAGACATGGAGGTGTCGTTTGGTTCGATTCGGCACCAGGACAGGGAGCTATATTTTATTTCACGGTGAATTAATATCCTGATCTCCGCGTTTTGGCTTACCATATGTATATGGGATGGTTTTTCCGGATTTACAATTTTTGGATTTCAAGGCGATATTTTGCCGTTTTTATTAAGAATTGATTCTAAGAAAAGCTGCAGACAGAAGAATTTAGGTGCACTTCAATCCTCACAATTTTTCCCTACTTTTATCCTCTCAAAAATTTGATCATGATTAATAAAAATATCCTGGTTATTTATCCTGAAGTTAAGGTAACCAAGCTGGCTGTTTACCGCAACACGGAACCTATTTTCCTGAAGACCATCAAGCACCTTCCGGAAGAGCTGGCACAGTTTAACAAGGTGGGAGATCAAAAAGGGTTTCGCCTTAAAGCCATTATGAGTGAACTGGAAAAAAACAGCATCAACCTGGAAAATATTGAGTTGGTGATGGGCCGTAGCGGTATGGTAAAGCCTGTTTCTCAGGGAGTTTACCTGATTGATGAAAATATGGTGAACGACCTTGAGCAGGGAGTTATGGGCGTTCATGCCACCAACCTGGGTGGAATTCTGGCTTTCGAAATTGCCAGCACAATTGGCAAGAAAGCGTATATGGCCAACCCGGTAGTAGTGGACGAACTAAGCGATGTGGCCCGGGTGACAGGTCATCCGTTGTTTAAGCGTAAATCAATCTTTCATGCCCTCAACCACAAACATGTGGCTTCCAAATACGCCAAGTCGGTTAATAGACCTTATGAGGACCTCAACCTGATTGTATGTCATATCGGCAGCGGGGGCATTAGTATCGGAGCACATGAAAAAGGCCGGGTAGTAGATGTAAACCAGGCTTTTGACGGTGGCGGGCCATTTTCTGTTACGAGAACCGGTACGCTACCTATGGGCCAGCTGGTAGAACTGTGTTTTAGCGGAAAATATACCAAAGAAGAGATCATGGAAATGCTCACCTCAAAAGGGGGCTACATGGCTTATCTGGGCACCGACAGCATCACCACAATAAATGCCCGAATCGCAGCCGGAGATGAACAAGCCCGATTTATTTCCTATGCTTTATCGTATCAGGTTAGTAAAGAAATTGCCTCCCATGTGGCTACCCTTTCGGGAAAGGTGGATGCCATCATCCTCACCGGCATGATCTTCGACAGCGACTCCTTCCTCGAAAATGTAAAAAATCGCATCGGACACATTGCCCCTATCGCCCTTTATCCATCGGTGAACGATTTTGAAGCATTGGCCCTCTTTGGTCTTCACGTGTTGAAAGATGAAATTCCCGTGAAGGAATACAAATAGGCATGAACCTGTTAAATACATCGCGATTTTCGTTTCCGGGACAGATAATAAAGCCACTTGGCCTTTTAGCAGCAGTCCTTCTTTTCCCTTTGGTCATCCTGGGTCAACGTTATTTCACCAACCTCGAAGACAGTCTTCCATCAGGTCATTGGATTGGAACACAAACCATTGATACAGGTAAAGCCTTTTCAGGAAACCATGCTTCCATAACGAAAAATGGTCAACCTTACGGGATTGGATTTGAAAGCTATTTCCCGGATGAAGTCTCGGGTAAAAATACGTGGTTGAAAGTCAGCTGTCAGGTAACTGCAGTTCAAAAGGATGCCCGGACCTTGTTCGTCATCACCCTGACCGAGAAAGAGCAAGTGAGATTCTGGTATGGAATTGATCTGAAACCCTCCCTATTGATTCCGGGAGAATGGAATGGAGTATCAGACAGCGTTATGATCCCGGCTAACCTGACGAAAAATGCTGGCATAAAAGCCTATTTCTGGAATCAACAACCAGAAATTCCCGTATGGATGGATGATCTTCAAATCAGTTTTTTAACTGTAAATAACCCGACTTTTTTGCCTGAAATCAAGTTTGATAAACCAACAGATGATGAATATGAACTGGCTGAAGTTTTGTTTTCCAATGCATTCTATCAGATACTTTATAACAAAAAACAGCAGGAAGTGGCCATTATGGATCAGGCGAACAATCAGTTGATCAAATCAATCAGGTATTATTCACATAGAACATTAAAAGGCAAAGTTTATGAGGGCCTTGTGCATCCGGAGTTTGTTAGGAAAAAGGTTCACCAACGAGAAACGGAAATCTACTTTCTGATCAACGCACCTGATTCAAGACTTGAATGTATTCTCCATTGCCAAAACAGCCAACCCGAAATCAGGGTGGAAATCAATGAAAAATACAGGAAGAAACAGGAAGTTGGCCGTGAGTCGGTTGTTTTCACCAGCGGTCAGCCGGTATCGAAGGTTTTCAAGGCCAATCGAAAAGTGGATACCGCCGATTTTCAACCCGAATATTGGCTCGACAAACAAGGTGTTCAATTTGGTTCTAAAAATGAAGGTTGGTCGGTTTATCATGTGCCGGATGTCAGTTCGTTACAATTCAATACGGTAAAAAATCAACTTTGGGTCAACCTGGATTACGAACGCGACCATCCTTTTTTCCGGTTTCCTTTGAACCCTGACAGTTCCGAATGGAAAACGGAGGAATCAGCCTCTGTTTACCGCAGAGGCAGCCGCCGACAATTTTCGTTTAAAATCAACATGCAGAATGCAAGCCCGGAAATTCCACGGCTGATGAAAAATCCGGGTGGCTATTTAGCTACATATATCTGGACCGAACATGCCGATTGGACCAATATCCAAACCCACAGGGCCACCTATTTTGGTTCTGAAAACATTACCCATGCCAAAGATGCTATCGGTGGATTTGTGAAATATGGCATTCCGGTTACCATGAGTGTGTTTTATGCCAATCCTGACAGTATCCGTAACGATGAGGTTTCTGGCGGTCGTTTTCCTGGGTTGGAAAGCAGCATAAAAACCGATCCGGAGTTTTTCGATTTTTTAACCCGGATCAACCATAAAGGAAGCGAAATTTGTTTGCATACCCCCGAGCAATATACCACCACTCCTCAAATGTTTAAGGAAGCGTTGTCCTATATGCAACAACATTTTGGCAGTTCTTCCTGGATTGATCATGGCAATAACAATGGAGCGCAAAATAACCGGGAAGACCTGGTTTGCGATGCCACCATCAAAAAATCGCCTTATTACGCGCTGAAAATCTGGTCGAAGTACGGTATCCGTTATGTGCACAACAGCTATTATGAAGACATGAAAGGGATTGATTTTTGGCAATTTGGCAGAAACATTACGAAGCCTTACACCGGATTTGGCGATTTTTGGCCAAAAGCCGATTACTGGGTGCACCGCTCCAAATCCGCATCGATGATCCACTGGCCAACTACCAGCGTACTCTTTATCGACCAGGATGGTTTGTGGGATTATTATTTCAACAAAGCCAATCTGGAAAACTTTGTCAATCAGTGGGGAACGTTTATCAATCACTGTTATCCCGCCTGGGTTGATCCCAAAAAGGGATTCTGGACTTACGGTGAAGATTCTTCGCTGGTAGCTCAACCGGGATTCAACCAAACATTGGCTAACATGGCTGAATTGCGCGATGCCGGACAACTCAATGTGTGTACGATTAAAACTTATCTTGACTATCGGATTGCATTGGAAAGTGTAAATTATACCCTGTTCCCGGATGGTCATATCCTTTTAACCAATCAGGGTGATCAGGATATAAATCAGCTGGCTATGACCACTTTGGGAGATTTTGTCCTGGTAAATGGATTAAAACCTGCTCAAAAAATTACCGATGAAGGATTGGTGTTTTGGTTTGACCTTCCTGCAGGAAAATCGGCAAGCATCCGGGTATTAACTCAACAGTGATTTTGTAAAATCAAAGTTTTCTTTTCATCACAAGCGCATCACAACCATCGTGATAGTAATCAGGAATGATTTTTACCGACGTGAATTTATTTCGCTCATAAAGTTGAATGGCACCCGAATTGGTTGTTCTTACTTCCAGCTTTAAACTGGATTTTGACCTGTTTGCTGCTGTTTTCAATGCGAAATCGATTAAGTGCTGGCCAACCCCTTTTCCACGCAAAAGCGACGATACCGCAATGGAATATATCCGCATTTGATGGCTGTTTTTACGTATCAACAGGATAACATAACCCGCCAACATATTCTTTGATTCCGCGATATAAAACAATGAGGTTGGGCTTTTCATCAGATACCGCATCTGCCTTTCCCCAAAGGTATCCGAACCAAAACTTTCTTTTTCAATGGCCATCACGGCATCCAGATCAGGCAAGGTAGCTTTTCTGATGTTGATGTTAGGTGTAAGGGTTTTCATGTTATCGATGTTTTCTTTCGAGTCGATCGAGAAACTCGCGTAAAATAAGTCGATAGAGTTCATCTCCTAAAATGGCGTCTTCCACACCATGGTCGATGGAAGGGTTATCGTTGACCTCAATAATAACCGATTTTTCGTTGAAGGCTTTAATGTCAACACCATAGAGTCCTTTTCCGATGGCCGAGGCAGCATCGAGGGCGTTGCGCATTACATGCTTTGGGACCTTGTTAACAGGTACTGTCTCGAACGATCCCATTTGGGTTTTCCCGCTACTATCGTGGTTATAGATCTGCCAATGACCGCGCGCCATGAAATACTTACAAGCAAAAAGCGGTTCTCCATTGAGTATTCCAATTCGCCAATCGAAATCGGTTGGCAGGAATTCCTGTGCCAGTACGATGGCCGTTTTATCAAATAAAGTTGCCAGGATTTTCAGGTAATCATCTTCATTGGTTGCCTTTCCCATGCCATGAGAAAAGGATCCATCCGGTACTTTAAGCACGATGGGCGAACCTAAGACTTCACTTATTTCTTTCCATCCGACAGGTTCCGACTTAAAAATAAGTTGTGATTTAGGTGTGGGGATCTCCTCTTTGTCGAGTAATTCTTTTAAATATACCTTGTTGGTACAGCGAATGATGGAGAGCGGGTCATCAATCACCACCATATCGGCCTGTTGTGCCAGATAAGCCATGCGATACGTGATGTGATTGAGCGAGGTTGTCTGCCTGATAAACAAAGCATCATATTCCATGAGCCTGTATATGTCATGGGCCGTTATCAGTTCCGCGTTAATATTTAGTTTACGTGCCTGGATCAGGAACCGGTTCAAGGCACCTTTATTGCTGGGTGGAAGCAGGTCATCCGGATCGATGAGAATAGCGAGATCGTAACGTGCGGGTTTTTTTGCACGTGGATGACGCCAGACTTTTTTGCTAAAAGTATCCAATGCTCGTGCGAAGCTATCCTGTTGGGCATCGTTTAATTCATCCAAACCCAAGGGCCTGATAGACTCGATCTGGTTCTTTTCGCGGAAAGCAAAATGCACCCGCAACATGGGACATGGATTTTGTTCGAAAATATACCTCGCCACTTTTTCCATGGCCACTTCACTGGTAGTGCCAAAAAAAATATCAAGTGTAATGTTCTCCTCGGGGGATACCTGAATCGATTGCATCCAACGGTAGGTAATTTTTTGCATCTGATTGTCGAGCCGCATTACAGCACCCGTTTCGAGACGATTAATGACCTCTATATCCGGCATCACCTTGTGTCCACGGGCTTGTGCAAGTAACGAGCAATAGTATCCTTCTGAATGGTAATCGAGTTTATTACACAGGTTGATCACGAAAAACTGCTTCTGGTTAAGTTCCTGATTTTGAAGGTAATCACCAACGGTCAATATGCTTTCTGTATCGTAATAAGGTGTCCATCTATCTATTGTATCGAGTACGACAAGTGTAGAGTTCATGAAATAGTTTATTCAAGTTTAAAACGGTAAAAATCGTATTTTTTTTACACCTTTGGTTTTGATCAGTAAAATACTTTAACAAAAATTATCAATTTGGCCGAAAGTAACGACCATCATCCCTTTGATCATTGTTATCTTTGCCAAAATTTATTGAAAATGAAATATTTTTTTACCACCGTCCTCATCGGATTTGTACTCTTAATGGCTTGCCAATCAGAAATTAAAGACAAACCGGGAAAAACAGTGCCTCCTGAAAAACAAGGCGATGCCGTGGTAACAACATCAACAGACGATCAAGAAGCCATCATTACCTTTCAACCTAATTCTGGCGGTTCAAAACCAATGGAGGTCAATATGGCGGAAACACCAGTAACTAAAGGCGATGACACAGATCTAACTCCTGAAGAGAAAGAGAAAATTCTTGAAAAACGCAGGGCAAAAACTGCTTTTAACAATGGGTTGCAATACTACCGCGAAGAAAATATGACCGAGGCTATTAAGTCTTTTATTCAGGTTCTGGAGCTGGATCCAAACAACGATAAGGCCTATTTTAATTTAGGTAAAATTTACGCCATGCAAGGGCAAGCCGATCTGGCCTTATCTTATTATGAGGACGCGATCAAATACAATCCTTCCGATTCAGGCTCGCTGGTTGGTGTGGGCATGATTTATTTCAAGCGGGGTGATTTGGCAAAAGCAATGGATTATTATAACCGGGCCATTCAGGTAGCCCCCAAATACGGTCTTGCCTACTACAACCGGGGTACAGTTTCCGGACAGCTAAAAGATTACGCGGCTTCCATCTCCGATTTGACCAACTCGATACGATATGAACCAAATAATGACAAGGCCTATATGAACCGGGGTCTCGCCTTTTTTTACACCAAACAAAATGACCAGGCTTGTACTGACTGGAAAAAAGCAGCTGAAATGGGAAATCCGGAAGCGGTAAAAGCGGTGGATATTTATTGCAATCCATCGAAACCCCAAGAACACAAATAGCTTAATAAAGAAAATTGTTGTAAGGATAGCGAATGGCGTGAACCACCTTTATTTCGTTGTATAACAGCTCTTTCAACTCGTCGAACTGTTCTTTTGTTTTAGCCGAAATAAAAATGCACGGGTGATTTTCTTTGGCCATCCAGGTTTGTTTCAACTCCTCAAGAGTCAATGGATGGTTCTCATCAAAATCATCTGATTCCTGCTTTAAAACGGTATAGGCATCTACCTTGTTAAACACCATGATGATTGGCTTATCTCCTGCACCAATTTCGGTAAGTGTTTGAGAAACGGTTTGTATCTGATCTTCAAACTCAGGATGCGAAATATCCACCACGTGAAGCAGGATGTCTGATTCACGCACCTCGTCGAGGGTCGATTTAAACGACTCCACCAGACTATGAGGCAATTTGCGTATAAACCCAACGGTATCCGACAACAAAAAAGGCAGGTTCTCTATTACTACCTTACGGACAGTGGTATCAAGTGTGGCGAAGAGTTTGTTCTCTGCAAAAATCTCAGATTTGCTCAACAGGTTCATCAAAGTGGATTTTCCCACATTAGTATATCCTACCAGTGCCACCCTGATCATACTTCCGCGGTTTTTTCGCTGGGTGGCCATTTGCTTGTCGATATCAATTAACCGCTTTTTGAGTAAGGCGATTTTGTCCCTGATAATACGCCGATCGGTTTCAATTTCCGTTTCTCCGGGACCACGCAGGCCGATCCCTCCCTTTTGCCGTTCAAGGTGGGTCCACATACCGGTGAGTCGTGGCAGCAGGTATTGGTATTGAGCCAGCTCTACCTGTACCTTTGCATGGGCAGTTTGGGCTCGCTTGGCAAAAATATCCAGGATGAGGTTAGTTCGGTCGAGAACTTTGCATTCCAGTTCTCTTTCCACATTTCGCAGTTGCGATGGGCTTAGTTCATCATCAAAAACCACCAAGTCAATTTCTGCGGCTTCGATGTAGGCTTTTATTTCTTCCAGTTTACCGGTGCCGACAAAGGTCTTTGGATTGGGAGTGTCGAGTGCCTGAATAAACCTGTTGACAGGAATTCCACCCGCCGTATCCACCAAAAAGGACAATTCATCCAGGTATTCATTGGCTTTTTCCTTATCTGTTTCACGGGTGATTAAACCAACCAGGATGGTTCTTTCGGCTATTTTCTGAAATGTGTTTTTTTCTATCAAGTGAACGGGTAGTATTTTCTGAAACCAATAATCTGACGAACTTCTTCTACGGTATGGCGTCCGCTCTCACGGGCTTTTTCGGCACCCCGGTTCATCACGCGGGTAATATAATCCTGATCGGCAGTTAGCTCGGCAATTTTGTCCCTAAAAGGTTCGGTAAAGGCAATCATGTCATCAGCAAGTTGCTTTTTTAAATCACCATAACGGATGTTGCAGTTGTTGTACTGATCGTTGAAATAGTCCATTACATCGGGTTGTGATACTACTTTTAGCAGCGAAAACAGGTTTTCGATGGGCTCTGGTTTCACCTGGTTCATCTCGGTCGGTCCGCTATCGCTGACCGCACGCATCACCTTTTTGCGCAGTACTTTTGGATCGTCCATTAAGAAAATGGCATTGCCTTCTCCTTCGGATTTACCCATTTTTCCGGAGCCATCGAGTCCGGGAATTTTAACCAGCTCTTCGCCAAAATTAAAGGCAGAAGGTTGTGGGAAAAAATCTACATGATACATATGGTTAAAACGGCGGGCAAAGGTACGGGCCATTTCCAGGTTTTGTTCCTGATCTTTCCCAACAGGCACTTTATTGGCCTTATGAATGATGATATCGGCCGCCATCAGCGTGGGGTATGTTAACAGTCCCGCGTTGATGTTATCGGGTTGCTTACGGGCTTTTTCCTTAAAAGTAGTTACTCTTTCGAGTTCGCCCATGTATGCATTCATATTCAGGAAAAGGTAAAGTTCGGCCGTTTCCGGGAGATCGCTTTGCAGATAAAGGGTAGCCTTTTCAGGATCGAGGCCGGCGGCCAGGTATTCCACAAGCACCTGACGTACATTTTGTTGCAGGTTTCCGGGTGTAGGATGTGTGGTAAGCGAGTGATAATCAGCAATAAAAAAGAAACAGGTATGTGTTTCCTGCATCTTAACAAAATTCTTTACAGCACCAAAGTAGTTACCCAGGTGTAAGTTGCCGGTGGGCCTGATGCCACTCAGTACAATTTCTTTCTTTTCCATGCGGCAAAAGTAGTAAAAAGCAGGTTATTGTAAACAGACCCTGATGCAGGCAATATTCGTGCTTCTGTATTGAACTGAACATGAACCATCTTGTTGATTTCCAGTATAGATCAGTGGATTGAAATCAACTGGTCATTTTGATGGCAGCAGTAAAATAATCAATTTGAATGGCGTTGTCACCTTCACTACTCTCCCGCTAAACCTGACATCAATGACTCCCTGTTGATGCCATTGCATTATGAAAAGGATGATTAAACGTCTTTAATTACTGATATATAGTGAATTATCTGTTTTATTAAGAACTATTTTAATATTGGCTTAACAAGTAAATACTATTTTTCTACTTTTGTCGATAATATAGAATTTGGATAAGGAAGTGAAAAAGGAGTTAAATCAGTTTATTACTACCATTAGAAACATGACCAACCTACAAGGTACGGAGGCTGTTACATTGGATAAACTCCTTGCCATACCTGAATTTGAGACCGAGCTTCGTAAGTATCGAATCGATTCAGATGAACAACTTGTGACACTCATTCTTGAGAATGAGCGGAACATGTTCGAGGTCATTTTTAAGGATTACAACTTCGATGGAAATGAGGATGCCATCGACATCTTGTTTACCGTGAGTAAGGAAATGTCGGCCAAATTTCGTAATCTGAGTCCTTCTGTTACGCACGATTATAAATACAAGCATCCTAAAGTCTATCAAAAACACCTGGATAAACGGATTGCGTTTATCAACGAAAAGATACAGGTAAACATGCGTAAAGGGATCAGTCAGGGCATGTACCGCGATGATTTAAGCATTGAACTCGTTGCCCGCAGGTACATCAGCCGCTTGCTGGATATTCATGATCCGGTCAGTTTTCCGCCTGAACAGTTTTCGTTTAATACCCTCTTCAATCAAATGTTTGACAACTTTGTGATGAGCATTGGTACTCAAAAAGGGATTGATTATTACAACGAAAAAAAACAGTCCACCTCTTTTTAGTTGATCACCAGCTTCCTGGTTACTGTTTGTTTATTTTCCCCGTTCATTTTCATTAAATACATCCCGGCAGGTATTCCTTCCACGTGAAGGTCGAGTTGGTTTTGTCCGGAGATCAGATTTTCGGTGTGTTTAAAAACCTCTTTCCCGCAAAGATTAAATAAATCCACATAAAGTCTGGTTGGTTCCGCTGTGGTTATTGTTAACCTGATTATGGATGAAACAGGGTTGATAAACCGGATATCCTGAAAATCGCCGGCAAGCCAGTCTGAAATACCAAGGGTTTTGTCCACGGCCAGTTTCAGGGTCACCGGAAGGTGATCTGAATTTCCGAAAAGTGCTGTCAACACATCGGGAGGCACACTTGCGTTGGTTGGTGATGCCGTGATATCCTTGTTGAAATGAAGGCCGTCCTGTCCCACCGCATGATACGAACCAGGAACATAGGTCAGGTGTTTAACACCAAATTTAAGGTTATTCGACATCAGTATAAAATCAAACCGGTCGTCCATGCCGCCAGTTGAGGGACACCCGGATGAAGTTGAATGGGTGCTTTGGGTATGGTAAGCCGCAAATGCAGAATTGTTATTCCATGCACCTGGTTTGTCGATGGGATCGCTAAACCGCAAGGAGGCATTCGAATATTGGGTAAATGTCTGGTAAGCCTCTTCGGAACTGGTGTACACATTAAAATCGCCACTCAACTGATAGTTTTCGTCATCACCCTCATTTTCTAAAAAGGTCATGGTGTTTTGTGCCATGGTATTTCGTTTATCAGCATCCGCTGAAGTATTGCCTGCCTTTAAATGGGCAACAACACAAACCACAAAAGCCGTATCGCCACTTTCAAGGTCGTTTGAGTTGTAATACAGTCTGTAAACATCCACATCGCGTATTAAACTTTGGGCAATCACATGCGAATGCAGGGTTAATTTGTGGTGATCGTAAAACAAAAGGTTGACCAGATAGGGAGACGCTATATGAATAAAGTTGGCCATTTTGTATTTGTCCGATCCATCGGCATTTACCGCCTGATCGAGCAAATGCTGGTGAATGGCTTCCGATCCCGCCACTTCATTTACCGTAAACACATCCGGTTGTACATATTGTACGATGGTGCTGATATATTGATCTTTATCTTCGATGTTATTGTTGAGCGAAGTACAATAATCGGTGTAATTACCATAATTCAGCAGGTTATATTGCATAAAAGTCAGCGTATCCTGCGAAAAAAGATTTAAGCTGGCGATCAGAATGATACAAAGTAGAATCTTGTTCATGTTGCTGAGTTATCCCCCAAAAATACACATTTTGAGCACAGAAAGTCAATAACTGCTATCTGATGAAGGAAACCTTTATTATTGGTAGGATCAATGGCATTCTTTTGTAATTTTATCCGGTAAAAAACCTCTTAAAATTCAATTTGATATGCTTTTCGGGAAATCAAAAGACGGGAAAAATTTTAAATTTAAAAGTCTGCAATCCTATGCCTGGGATCGTGCCATGGGCAGCAAACGCAAGTTCAGGAAGGTGTTCGATAAGAACGAAATCACCTATCTGAGCACCGAACTGGCCTTTTACAACAAGCTTTTCGATGAAAATGACTGGAAGGCAGGTATTCATTTACGTGCAGTTAAAATGAACGGAAGCACAATTGGCGACGAAATCTGCATCAAACAGGATGAAATCACCATCCCGAAAGAGGACAACATCATTACCTATTCTTTTGGCTGGGGCGAAGATGAACGGGGAAAATACTGGAAACCTGGTAAATACAGGTGGATAGCGGATATCGATGGAGAGGAAGTTGGAACCACCGACTTCTTTATTGAGGATTACGACCGGGTAACCGAAAAAAACAACCCCTATTTTGAAGCCATTACCTTTAGAACCTATGAAGCACCGACTGGCGACCGAGATGAAAAATCCCGTGAATATCTCAAAACATTCAAGTCCGCTGAAACGCGGTATATCATGGGAGAACTGAGGTTTTTGAATAAAATTACCGAAGATTGGGTTTGCGAATTGTTTTTCAACTTTATCGACGATACCGGTCAGGTTATCGGCACCTCCGACACCATGGTGCACATCACTCCTAAAGAGGGAGTAGGTGAATGTTTTACCATTACCTCAGGCTGGGGATCTGAAAATAATGGTACCTGGATAGAAGACAATTACCGGATTGAAGTGGTATTTATGGACACCATCGTAGCCGTGATTCCGTTTTCCGTTGGTGAAGCCTTTGCCAGACGCATGAGCGAGTATGAAGCCCTGTTGAATGAAGATGTGGCCGGATTGTACAACCCCACTCATGTTTCTCCCCAAAACCTGAAAAACAAGGAAACAGATGACAGCGAAAAAACAGTTTCCGGTGAACCCGAAAACAATTCGGATGAAGAAACCCCATCGGATGTTGAAATTGAAATTGACGACCGTCCTTTGACAGAAATTCTGGCTGACTTGAACGGCCTCATCGGTCTGGAGAACATTAAAAACAAAGTGCGAGAATATGTTGATTATGTGAGCTTTTTGCAATTTCGAAAGGAAAACGGTTTTCATGATGAGGATGAAATTATTTTGCACAGTGTTTTCACCGGAAATCCGGGAACGGGAAAAACCACCGTGGTCAAGTTGCTGGGTAAAATTTTCCATTCGATGGGATTGCTTTCCAAAGGCCATGTGCATGAAGTGGAAGCCAACAACTTGATTTCCGGCTTTGTTCGTCAAACGGGAAAAGACACCAAAGAGGCCATTGAAAAAGCCAGAGGCGGAATTTTGTTCATCGACGAAGCCTACTCACTGTTTAAAGAAGGGGCGAGCAGCGATTTCGGACCTGAGGCCATCGCAGCACTCATTACCGAAATGAGCGACGGAGCGGGCGATTTGGCCATCATGGTGGCCGGTTATCCAAAGGAAATGGACACGTTTATAAAATCGAATCCCGGATTAAAATCGAGGTTTAAGCACTATTTCCATTTTGAGGATTATACCCCGGATGAACTGGTGGAGATTGCTCAATACGCTGCTAAAAAGAAGGATGTAAAACTGAGCCCCGAAGCGCAGAAACGGTTGCTTAAACTGGTTACAACGGCCTACCGCAAACGCGATAAAAGCTTTGGAAACGCCCGTTTTGCAACGGCTTTGGTGGATGAGGCCAAAATGAACATGGGTGTTCGGGTCATTAAACAACACGATCCCGAAAAACTCAATAAAAATATCCTGTCAGTGATCCAGCCCGAAGACATTGAAGACATGGAGGAAACATCCACCAAAAAGAAATTGGAACTCCCCATCGACAACGATCAGCTTAAACTGGCCATTGATGAACTCAACAAACTCACGGGACTGGAGAATATCAAACAGGAAATCAACGAACTGGTGAAGCTGACCCGCTATTACAAGGAAATGAACCGCGATGTGTTGAAGGCCTTCTCGATGCACAGCATTTTTACCGGTAATCCGGGAACGGGAAAAACCACGGTAGCCCGCATCATCGGGAAAATATACAAGGCATTGGGCTTACTCGAGCGAGGGCACCTGGTGGATGCCGATGGTAGTTCACTGGTGGCAGGTTTCGTGGGACAAACGGCCCTTAAAACCAAGGAACTCATCGCACAGGCGATGGGAGGTGTGCTGTTTATCGATGAAGCCTATTCGCTTACCGAGGGCAGAAACAACGAATTTGGTAAGCAGGCTGTGGCAGCTTTTATCAAAGAAATGGAAGACCAACGGGGCAACTTTAGCCTGATTGTGGCCGGTTACACTGAAAATATGCAGGACTTCCTGAAATCGAACCCCGGACTGGAATCACGTTTCGACAACACTTTTTTATTTAACGATTTCAACGAAAGTCAGCTTTACAGCATTGTTCAGGGCATGTTTAAAATTAAGGGCCTGGCTCCCGACGCTGAAGCAGAACAACACCTGAAAGTCTATATCGCTTTTCTATACCAAAACCGCAACCGTTTTTTTGGCAATGCCCGCTCCATGCGGAAGGTGGTGGAAAAATCCATCCGAAACCAGGAATTGCGGATGGCCGACTTGCCGCAGGCACAACGTACCTCACAAGCCATGATTACGGTAATGTTGGCAGATGTGAAGGAGTTCGAACCACAGAAAAGTTTAAATAAACCATCGCTTGGGTTTAAATTTAATGGGGATTGATAGAAAAGGGGGATGCCTAAAAGGGACAATTATTGTTGATTACAATTCATCAACGGGTAGAATGTAATCATAATTACCTTCACCAATGGTTCTGTTAAGTGCGGCAAGAATATTTTTAACGGGATCGAATGGACCTGCAATATACAAAGGCTTTCCATCTTTCCCAAGTTCAACATCTTCAATACCATCATCAATTAAATCAGGGTTGAGCAGGTATTCTGCATACTTAAAATCTTTACAAGGCATTAATCCAAAAGATTCGGCATAATCAATTGAAGCATAAATATGGTTATGAAACTCTGCCGGAGTAACATCTTTAATTGTGCTGGATTGTAAAATCCTCGATATCATTTCTTGTATATCGAACGTCGTGAGGTTACAGTTATAAATTACATCTTTGACACCGAGACAAAAAGTATCGACTAAAAAAAGAGCAATCGAAAAATAGCCACTGGGCTGTTTTCTAATAATCATGCATTGATCAATACCAAATTCATCAGAACTGGTTCCAATAAAGCATCTCTCAATGGGTAAATTTCGTCCATTCTTCAAGATGTAATTTTTAGCGGAAAAGGCACTCATAACCGGGGTTTAAGTATCGTTTTTGTTACAAAAATAAACAATTTTCATCTATCAATCATCTTGCTGTTCCAGTTTATCAATCATCATCTGGTCAATTTCAGCCTTGTCCTCCATGCCTCGTAATTCATAAATATCCTTGCGAATCATATAGGCCAATAAGCAACCCGAATCAAGTTCGATGGCGCGGTTACAATCGTCAATGGAAGGCTTTAGTTTGTTAAGCTGAAAAAGTACCCCCGCCCGGCAACACAGGTAGAAGGTGTCGTCGGGGTTGAGATTTACTGCCGTATCGTAACTGATCAGCGCGGCCCGGTATTCTCCGCCTTCTTTCAGTATTTCTCCTTTGATAAAATGATAAAAAGGATCGTTGCCATCCAATTCAACGGCTTTGGAAATGGAAATATAAGCTTCGGAAAGCTCCCCCAGGTCCTTTAAGGCGTTGGCTCTTTCGTAGTGTGCAAAAGCGTGATCAGGATTCTCGGCCAGCATTTTTTCTGTGCGTTGAAGAATCTGCACAGGTGTTTCCTCTTCTTTTTCCTTCGGTTCATCAAAATATTGGGAGGCTACTCCCTCTTCTTCATTGCCTATGGTAAGCGGATAGCCCTGTGCGTCGAGATACATGGATAAAAAATAAGTAAAATCCGGAGCCACCATGCCCCAGGTGGACGGAAACTCCTCATGACAGGCATCAAACACCGGCGATTCGTCACCCGATTTTGATCCATAAACAAACACCAGCAACTCGTTGTTGGGAAGTGTACAAAACGGGACGACAGGATAGGGCTCGATGCTGTTATTGCTTACTTTCCAACGCTGAAATTTCAGTTGGTCGTATTTTGAATTTATCTCCTCAATGGACATCAGGCAAACCGCCTCTCCTTTATACATTTCCAGGTGGGAAGGGTCATTCGAAGAATCGCTTTGTTTACCGGACCACATCATGCCACCATCAAATTTTAGGAGGAAGGTTTTGAAGGATTTTGGCAAGTGAACCTGATGGTGTTTTTCAAAACGATCTATTTTTTCCAGTAAGGCCGGAAATCCAAAATGACACAATATCCCGGGGTCTGATTTCATCTTTATCAGCCTGGCTATTTCCTTTTCAATACTGTTTTCTGACATGGTTATTTTTAATCAGGATAGAGGCGTGGAATGTCATCATCGTGTATTTCGGGTTTTTGTTTGCGTGTTATAACAGGCTTACTTCGGTGAATAATGGGTTTGTGAATCGGTTTGGTCTCTTTACGAATTTGTGATTTTCTGTTGGCTTCCCATTCATACAATTCGGGTTTAAAACCAGCGAGCCCTTTGTTGAGAATATCACCTGCGGATTCTTCATCCTCCTGATCCACATGCCTTTTTCGATTACTGAAAAACAAGAACTTAACTACTTTGAAGATAAAGTACACCACTGCCACAAAAACAATGACGCCCAACACCAGCAGGGTCAGGTTGGCCATCATCAGGCACAAAAACCCGTAATAAACAACTCTGACAGGCGCATAAAGACCTGCCATTTTCACACTTTCGATGGTGACCAATACGGCCAGGGCCAGGTACATCAGGGTGATAAAATTCAGGTACCATACGAAGGTTCCGGAAGTGAAAAAGGCTGCGATTCCCCGATCCCCTAAAAAACTCAGGGAATAATAATTAACTACTGTCGCTCTGCTTTTTAAAAGTGCCACAAACAACAGCACGGCGATGAAGGAGGTCGTTTTGAGTGCCCACCAGTTGGTTTTGAAATAGTTGTCTCTGCCCAGCACCATGGCAAAGAAATATTCGGGAATGGTTCCAATAGAAAATGGAATCCGGTAATACCAGTCGAAACCTTGAAAACTCCGGCGCGATTTCGACAATACCCACGTATCCACCCTTTCGGCACCCATCATACCATATCGGACACTCATCGCCAACAGAAAAGCAGATACCGCAAAAACAATAATGGAAATCAAAAAGTTGAGCATACTTCTGGCTATTTAAGGGTCAATAAATTTTTAAAGTACCTGAAAAAGAAAATCAGGATTCCAATGGCTAACAAGGTTACCAATAACAGTCCGGAAATAAATCCTGCATAAAAATAGAGCGCCATCAAAATAAGATAAGTGGTAATGCGAAAAACACCCATTTTAATTCCAAAATGCAGCATGCTTTCGTAAATTAATCCCGAAACCGCTAAAAAGGTAATCGCAAATAAAACCCATTCTACCAATTTCCAACTTAAAAGGTTGAAGTTCAGCTTGTGTGGTGAAAATACATTGTACAAAAAGCCCAGCAATCCCAAGGCCAATCCCACATAAAGCGGCCAGGGTTTTCCTAACCAGGATTGACCGATAGCATTGCGTTTATTCAGGTATTCATCGATGAGATATACATACTTCTGTAGAAAATACAATCCAATTAAAAACAGGAAACACACCAGCATAAAGACCCATTCATTTTCAAAATTCGGTATTAATTGTCCGGCTGTATCCATTGTATGACTTGCTATTGATTAAAAAATGATGTTATACATATTTGAATTCTCAATCTTTATCTACGCTCCTCCCTGCAGCACCTGACTGAATAGTGTAATGGTAAAAATGGTGAGTAAAAACCACCCAATGATTCCTTCAAGAATCGTAATGTACATGGCCACGCCTTTTTCGGGCATCACGCCAAAACCAATCAGCACAAAGCTATTTAAACTCAGGATAAATCCGTTTATAAATTTGACTATCAACACATAAAGTGCAAATGTGATCACGATGAGTGAAATCAGGAATCCTGAAACTACCCGCTCTCCGGCATCCAGGTTTTCCCATTTCTTGGGTTGAAAATTGAAAAAACGAATCAATTGCGGGACCAATACCAACCTGAGACGACCTAAAAAATGCAGGGGCTCTCCAAATAGCACGATGGCCCGGGGCACTTTTTTTCTGTCGCGTAAATAGTTTTCCTTGATTTCCTTCATCAAATCGGCATTGGGATCTGCCTTCTTTTCATAGATTTCCTTTATGCTTTTGTCGCTTTCCACATATTTGGCAAACATCCTGAACTGGTTCAGGTAAAAACTGTAATTCATGCCGTCCCATTCCGAAAAGGTAAACATGTAGATAAAAGTAAAGAAAAGCAGCAGTTGCCAGGCTCTTTTTACTGACTTACCAGGATTGGTGGCATAATCACTAAAATAATACAACACCTTATTTAACAGTAAATTGATATAATTGTTGGTGCTGGGATCAACCGTTTGAATGTATTCCTGATGCAAGGTTTCGAGTTGTTTGATTTCGATATATGATCCATTGGCCGATTGAATATCACCACGATCCAGGTACAATTTGTTAAACTTTTTGTACATACTAACCAAATCGTTGTAGAACAGCGTCTGCGACAATTGGTCTTCGGTTTTGGCCTGGTACGGAACCACCAAATCACTCAATCCCTTTTGAAAAAGGGCCAGTTTTTGGCCATTCAGGTTGTCCCACGGAATGTTCGTGTTGGCCTCGGGAAAGTCGAAGTTTTGAATGCCGATGTATTTTGCGATTTCTAGTGAGTCGATCAGCAGGGCCTTTTCAACTCCGGCTTCCGTAAAATTGAGCACCTCCATTTGGTTGGCAAACATCGAAAGCTTGCCGATGGAGCTATTCGACAAATCAACCGAAAACAGGTTATCAAGTTGATGGCTGATGAATCTGCAATGATCCATCTGCAATTGCCCGATATTCATAAATGAAGCCAGCAGCTGATAATGGGTTCTTTCTTCATCCATCCTTTTGAAAAGGTTAGTGTCGGCCTCAAAAACACAATGATCGATAGACAGCGAGGCGAGGTTTGTATTGAAAATAAGTTGCTTATGAAACGTATTTTGCTTTAGTATGATATCCGGCGGCGTTTCTTCCTCTGCTTCAAATGTTAAATCGTTATTGCATGTACAATTTTCCATCAGAAGCGGGAAATGCCCTGTTAAACTACAATTTAAAAATTTTAAGGGCATGTTGAACGTACATCCTACAAAATTGAGTTTCTTGAACCTCCAGCCATTGAATACCAAAGGTTTGTCAACTCCCGGATCAAAGGAACAATCATAAAAAAACAACTTATGTTCCTGATCATCGGTTCCATCTAAATGGTATTCCTGGTAAAAGATATTGTCTTCCATCAGCGAGGCATCATTGTTGCCAACCACGATGTTTTTATTGGTTACGATGAGGTCACCATCCGAAGAACTGAGCAGATTCAGCAGATCCGAAAGGGTGATTACTTCATTTACCGCAGGTGTTTCATCCAGTATTTCCTCTTCGGCGACTTCCTCATCCTGGGAGAAACCAGGAGACGGAATCTGCCAAAGGAGCAGAAACAACAAAAGGTTAATGAGCCAATAGTTTATTCTTAAATGCTTCATTCAGATGGTTCTAAAATAAGGAAGATGACCTTGATTTAAAAGACACCTTCCCTGATCTCACTTACATTTTTAAAATTTCTTTTTTCAGGTTCAGTTTTTTGGTCACGTGGTCTTCATCAAAATCGAAAAGCAGATCGCCGGTATCTTTAAATAACTTGATGGTATTCATGGGATGCCAGTTGCCCGGAACGCCTACATCGATGCCTGAAAACACCTGCACTTCCACGTTGCCACTTTTGTATTTGATGATTTTGATCCGGGCTTCGTTGTCGATTTTTATTCTATCGAACACCAAAGGTTGTCCGTCATCGGTTTTAACCGTTACTATTCCGCTGTTATTTTTGATAAACTGCATTTTGCCAAAACCCGAATAAAAGGCTCCGGCATAGTCGATAAACTGGGGATTATGGCTTTTAAAGACCTGTTGAATTTGTGTGCCTTTGATTTCGATGGTGTTGGCTTTAAGCAATTGCATGGCCGCAAACAAACCGGCAATGGTTTTCTCATAATCCAGCTTTACCAGCGTATCATTTACATTGATAAGGGCTTCTCCGGCATCGAAGTTGGCTCCTGTGTTGTAGGCTGTAAAATCATGGGTGTTCATCCCGGTAGTGGCATAAAACGAACCTGTAATCAGGGTATTTCCATCCGCTTCCGCTGTAAGTCCGTAATGGTTATATTGTTCTGCCTGGCTGAACAACCGGGCCATTACTTTTTCACCCTGCCGGTTAAAGCGGGCCACAAACATAAAATCAGCACTGTGATCGAGTTTGTCGATACCCGCTTTTTGTATCCAGGTGACTTTGCCATCCGGCGACAGCCGGGCCACAAAAACATCCGGTGCACCGACGGCTTCCATTGTTTGGTCTGCCGCAGTTAATTCCGCTTCAAAGTTGCCATATACCAATAGGTTGCTATCGGATGAAAAAGCCAGGTTGAAGGCCATGTCGTTACCGGAACCAGTAAATGTCTGAACCCAAACCAGGTTGGTGTCGGCATCGAATTTGGCCACAAATCCATCGCGGTTGTCGCCGTTTCCTGAAATGATTTGTTCGCCAAACCGCGCTTTTTCAACAAAATAGCCACATACATAGGCATTTTCTTTGTTATCGAAAATCACATCTGTCAATTTATCGCCCTGATAACCACCACCTTTGTTCACCAACCTCCAGATTGCGGCTGTTCTATCGGCTTCAGCACCAGGATTGTCTACCAAAATCAATTGCGGTTTTGTGCCTTGTGCCTGGGTTAACAACATCCCGACAGGTGCGCCTGCAAAGGTTGGATCGGCTACAACATAGTCTTTTCCCTGCCACGATAAAAAATCGCCTTCCGGCAGTGGATCGAAATGAACGGCCGTGGCCATGTGTCCCGGAAATCCCAATGCCAGCACATCCAGCCTGAGTAATGTTTTTACCAGATAGGTGTACATCACCGATCGGTCCTCACAATCGGCATAGGGATAGCAAAGCAGTTCGTCGGTAAAAAAGTATTGCTCATGGTGAAAAACTTCATCATCGGTCTTGTACTCAAATGCCTGTTGCACAAAACTTAATAGCATTCCCGCAGCATCCTGATCCGACTTGCCCTTGATTAATGGATCGAATTGTTCGATGACAGCATTTTTAGTTATCTCGCTGCAAATGGAGTTCAGGTAAACGGCGATGTCGCATTGTGGCATCGTTTTATAAAAATCCATCATCACCTGGTCGTATCGTAGTTTTACAAAATGTCGCTTTCCGTCCCAGGCAAAACTAAATTGTTTGGTTTGACGTTGCGAATCGGTGTTGAAAGGCCTGATGATGCGCAAATCCATCACAATGTCGGCTTCCGGGAAATCGAAATTATAGGTGTTAATTTCGGGAGAATTGCCTTCGACCACATAATAGTTTAACTGATCGAACACCACAAAGGGTCGGTCGTAAATGGAGAAAAGCGATGGCAGCATCAGAAAGGCCCTGTTTTGATCGAACCCGATTTTTGCTTTGTAACGGCTGCGGTTCATCAGCACCCACTGCAACATCACCTGATCGTTGGACCTGTCGGGAAGCAGGGCTTGCGTGAAATTTTTCACCAGTTGGTAATAAGCCCAGTCGTTGGCATTAAGCAGGTCCTTTACTTCGGTAAATTGTGCAAGCAGGTGGTTATAATTGGTTTGGCTCATGTCCATCCAGTATTTGCTGATGTTTTCAGGAGTAAGATCTCCTACCTGAATTTCGCGCATGCGTTTATCCGACTTAAAATACATCGACCAGGCAAGCAAATCCACATCCGTGGAATCGGTAGCAAAATCAAGGGCCTCCGACTTTTTAATCCCGGGTAATAAAGTTCCCTGTCTGATTGATAATTGATTTTTGGGAGGTAAATAAACCAAGGCGTTGTTCCCGACAACCTCTTCTTCGGGTGCTTTTGGAATGACAACAGGCTTGGGAACATCCGGTTCAGACACCTGATTTTCAGGAGTATATTTCCCAAAGTGTTTGGTCAGGTGGTCGGCAAATTCCTGATCGATGGTAGCTACAAAGTCGTCGAATTTTAACTGGGTTTCCTGTTCAAAAGTGGTGTATTTCTCTCGTATCCGGGTTTTAAACTCTTCAAAAGTCTGAGCCTGGCTCATGGACGTGAAACAAGACAATACAATCAATCCAACAAAAAACTGGAAATTTTTTTGCATGATAAAGGTTGATTATCACCTTGCGGCAGATTAAAAATCCAAAATTTTATTCAACTGTTCCGCGTTTACCTTGGCTTTATCTTTCATCTCTTCACGCAGGACATTTTTGGCCATTTCCAATGCAGTGGCATAGTCGTAACCCAGTGTAACGGTTACTTCGGTATTTTTATCAATCGTTCTGGAAGCTTCAAAAAGGGTAAGCAATCTTCCCATTTTCGATCCGACGATCGATTTAAAGGTAGCCACCGTTTCGGTAACCGAAGCCGCATCTTCGGCATTCAATTGCGCATTGGCCAGGGTGGTTTCTACCAAACCGGCCACTTCGGTTCCAATTTGACCGGCCAGGTTGATTTTGGCTACTTCATATGCCTGCAATTTAGCCGCAGAATGGGTTTCGCCAACCGAACGGGCATCAGCCAAAAAATAAGCAGGTTTGCCATCTTTGGTAGTTTCGTACCTTTTTATCCAAACAGCTTCTATTTGCTTGTCCATAGGCAATTGTCCGGGAGCAACCGTAAATCCATCTTTTGCAAGTTTTTTGGCTTCTTTACGCGCGTCTTTAATCGCTTTACCTTTAATTTCCTTTTTAATCTGCTTGGTGCTTTGTGCATACGCGTTGGATGTGAACGCAAATACCAAACATAAACTGATCAGTAAAATTGAATTTTTCATGGGTTGAGCTTTTAATCATTAATTAATTTCAGGTTGTATTTAAATTAGACTCGTAAAAATACTGATTTATAAAAATAAAATAGCATACAAGCTGAATTATTTACGATTATTTGCTAATAAACTGATAAAGCATCGTTTTCGTTAAGTCGTTGATTCTGTGATTAGTTTAGAGTAATTCTAAATTAGACGCTTTTTTGCCCATTACCTGATTATTCGCTATTTTTATGGGTTAATTAAATCCCTGGTCATCTACATACTAACCTTTTGAATCATATTCACCATGAAGAAAGCCAACCTATTTATTATCATTGTTTTATCCATCGTATTTTGGAACGAGTTATCGGCTCAGAAAGTAGATTGTTTCATTTTGAAAGCCCCCGAAAAACCTTTTTACAATATGAAGCGCATCGGGGTATTGCAATTTGATTGTACTAACAACAGGCGAAAAAATCTTGTCATCACCAATTTTATTGTGGGAGCCTTACTCGATCAGCATCGCGGAATATACAATACTCAGGGACAATGGATGGGGCTTGTGAAGGCCAAGGAGGGGAAAACCTTTGTTAAGGGGGTAAAAACCGACTTTTATGATGTGATTGAACGCGAACAACTGGAAAAAATCATGAAAGAGCAACGGCTGTCGCTATCGGGGGCTCTTGATGAATCGTCGGCAGCTGAAGTGGGTAAATTGTTGGGTTTAGATGTGATGATTCTGGGCAATGTTAGCTACACCGATAATGAAGAGAGGACGAATACCTCGACATCACGTTGTGTAAAAAGAACGGTAACCGCTAAAGGAACCATCAAGATTATTTCGGTGGAGACTGCAAAAATCGAAGGCACTAAAAATGCAGAGGCCAAAGTGACAGAATCCGCTTGCGATGATAACATTTCGGGAATGCCCACGGTCGACCAGATGGCCGATGTGGCGCTTCAAGACCTGGCCAACCAGTTTGTGGGCTATTTTACTCCCGGATATGAAGAAATCAAGTATGATTTTGAGAAAATCAAACTCAAAGAATTTAAAGACCGGAGTAAAGAGACCATGGACTACATCGAAGCCGGCGACCTCGACCGCGCTTTCCCCATTGCCTATGCCATGTATGAGGCCGATTCGTATAACCCGAAAGCGGCCTATAATTTAGGTATCATATACGAAATGGTGGGTGATTTTGAAGAGGCTGCCGAATATTACGGTATTGCCTATGAAATTGATTTCACAAACGAACAGTATCAAAAAGCAGCCGAACGGGCCAAAAGAGGTCTTGAACTGGCTGCGTTTCTGGAAGAAATTGGCCGTCCGGTGCAACCATATACTTTCTCGGGTGGTGATATTTCTACCGCATTGTCCGACAGGGTTTTAGTAAAAGGTACGAGTGCCGACCGGACCAATGTGTATGATTTGCCCGATAAGTCGGGTGAAGTGGTAGCCAAAGTGCCTGGCGGATTAGAATTTAAAGTGATTGAAAAACAAGGCGATTTTTACAAAATCCAGTTGCGTGGCACCAAAACCGGATTTATTCACAAATCGGATGTTAAATAACGGTAATACTTTTAATCACTAACAAGGTCTTCACCATGAATAAATATCTCCTGTCAATTATCGCGATGTTTTTTGGCCTGCTTATTGGAAGGCCACAGAACTCAAATGCACAGTTACCCGCCTGGACCGACTATTACAAAAGAGCCGAAATGTATCCCGAATCGGAATGGATAACTGGCTTCGTTTCCGCTGTAAATACCAACAATGAAGATCATGGTACAATGGTGGAAAAGTACGAATCCATGGCCCGCGACAAAGTGGTGCAAAGCATTGAAGTGGAAATAGAATCACAAAACGACCTGACCATTTCAAACATCAATGGCAAGTCCGGCGAGGCTTTTCTTTCGAAAAGCGTTTCCTTTTCAAATGCCAAAATCAATGGGTTGCGCACCGAGCACTATTATGATAAGAAGAAAAATGAGGTGTATGCATTTAGCTACGTAAACAAAAAGGAACTGGCTTTCTACTACAAAAACCTGATGGCTGCAAACCAAAAAAAGCTGGAGCAGAAACTAAATGAAGGCCGTGAATTCCTGAAAATGGGTAACAAAGAAGAGGCCCTGAGAAGCTTCTACGAAGGAATGCCCATGCTGGCAGAATCAGACCAGGCCCACATGCTGCTGTTGGCCCTGAACCGCAAAATGCTGGCTGAAATCAATCTGCAGGAAATCAATCAGCTACGATTGGATTTTAATCAGGAAATCAACAACCTGCAGAAAGCCACAGAACTCAACATGAATGAAGCAGCTTATTTTGTAGCTTACGGAATCTTCATTCAATTGGGTGAAATTTCCACACCCATTTACATGGGAGAAACCACCTATTTAAATACAGGTTTTTCAAGCCCTTTTAGTGAAATGTGGGCAATCGCACTGAAGGATGCGTTGATAAAAGCCGGAAATTATCAAATCAAAACCACGGGAAATGCGCAAGGCGCCAGCTTACTTATTGCAGGAAACTACTGGATTCAGGATGAGGATCTCCTAATCCACAACCGCATGGTAAAAAACGAAGAACTGGTGGCCGTGGCTACTGCCCGGATACCGTTGAAATGGCTGAGAAGCCAACAGGTTGTGTACATGCCCGGTGAACTATCCAGAATTGAAAAACTAACTCAGTACAAACTGACGGCTGTAAATCCTGATTTTACCGTTAAGGCAGGAGTGCAGGCTGAAGAACCATTGCAGGTGAAAGTCACTTATAATTCCGGTTCAAACAACGATGAAGCCGCCAACATCCCGGTTGTATTTATAAACAAGCAAACAGGAGCGGTACTTTGTACGGCAAAGAGTGATGATAACGGGATTGCGTCGGGTTTTCTTCCTCCCCAGGGGTTCAACGATGCGCTGATAGAAGTCGAGGCCGGTATCGATCTGGCTACCTACATTCCAATCGATACCAATACCGCTTATTACCTGTTGATTAAGAAACAGTTCAAACTCCTGCCGTCCCACTTTCTGGTACATGTACAAAAACAGGTGTATTGTATTCAAAGCAGTGAGTTGTTACTGGGATCGCCCATGGAAATAAAAACCATCGAACCCACTGTAAAAAAGGCACTTGTGGATATTGGGTACCAGTTTACCGACGATCCTTCACAAGCCGATTTTTTGATTAAAATAGAAGCCTCATCTACTACAGGAACTCAATATCAGGGCGTTTATTTCACTTTCGTGGATGCCAATATTTCGGTGATCAATCAATCAACCAACAAGGAAGTATTTAAAACCCACGTAGATCAGGTAAAAGGAGGAGGCGCCAACTATACAAAAGCAGGGAAAAAGGCTTTTGTAAATGCTGCCGAACAACTAAAGGAAGCGGTTAAAGATTATAAGTAGGGATTCTTGAGTAAAAGTAATAACCAACAGTATATTGACTGAACAAGAGCGTTGTTCATAACATAAAGCCTAGGTAACAGTTTCTTTATTGTTGTCGATTTGATTCAAGCAGGATATTGCATCATCCTGCGTTCCCAGAATAATGGCCATCCAGTTCATCTGTTTATTTTGTTCAAACATGATTTTAAGCGTCATGGTTAGCGGAACCGATAAAAACATGCCCACCGTTCCCAGTACAAATCCCCAAAATATCAACGAAATAAAAACAATCAGCGTGGAGAGTCCCATGCCATGGCCCATCATTTTGGGTTCTACAATATTTCCAATGGTCATATTAACCACCACATAAACGATCACTGCCCAGAAAAACCCGGTCGGACCTAGCTGCACCAAGGCAAAAAGTACGGCAGGGATACCGGCGATGATGGATCCGAAATTGGGAATATAGTTTAACAAAAAAGCGATCAAAGCCCACAGGATGGCATAATCGATACCTACAATCAACAGTCCGATGTACACGAGCAATCCGGTAAGTAAACTTACCATGGTTTTGATGGCCAGGTAGTGGCGGATGCTTTTCCCGATCCGGGTGAGATAGGCAATTGAATCCACGTTTCCTTTTACGATGGCTTTTACCTTTAAATTAAAGCTGTTGAGCTCGAGCAATAAAAAGATGACCGTAAATACAATCAGGGCCATATTTCCCATCAACGAGCCCAATTCGGTGAGTATGCCGGCCGTATAACTCATAATCTTCGATGGATCGAGCAAAGTGGTTAACTGGTCTTTTGAAATATTGAATCCATGTTCGTTTAAATAGCCAATCAGGCCAAGTCCAATGTCGTTTAGCTTAGCGCCATAGGCAGGAGCATCCTGCGAGAAAGTGGAAAGCGATTCGCTGATGATTCCGCCAAAGCCAAAAACCACCAGCAAGACCAGCCCAAATACCAAACAAATGCCCACTCCCTGTGGAATTTTATGTTTTTCGAGCCAGTAGATCGGCTGAGCCATAATGATACTAAAAAAAATAGCCATCAGAAATGGCGTAATAATCGATCGGGCTGCCATTGTCGCGGCGATGATGATTAATATGGCGGCAATATTTACCACGGCAGAAGTTCGCACGTTAAGGTACCTAATGGAGTTCATTCATTTAGATATTGTTTGAGGCAAATTTACTTGCTTTTTGATAAAAACTGATAGACAAGTTTGAGAAGTATGTTTTTTTGAATCGGTTTTTCGATGTAATCGTCAAAACCGGCTTCCAGGGCCAACTGCCTGTCACCGTCCACAGCGAAGGCTGTTTGAGCAATAATGGGTAATTTTGGAAAATCCTCTTTAATGATGCGTGCAGCAACAAAGCCACTCATATCGGGCATTTTTAAATCCATCAGCACCAACCGTATTTCAGGTACCGTATGGCAAAACTCAACAGCTTCCTTGCCATTTTTTGCCCAAATGGTGCCAAAGCCTTCCCTCTCGAGCAATACTTTTAGCAGAACATGAGCCGAAGGAATATCTTCAACAATTAAAATGGTTTTCCCTCGTACATTTTCTTGCTCCTGAATAGTAAAATCATCTGATTCAATCAATTGTTTATCAGGCAAATCAGCCGAGAGTGTAAAATAAAATGCAGATCCCTTACCAAATGTGGAGTCGACCCAAATTCTGCCACCGAGCAGTTCTATATAACGTTTGGCTACCGAAAGGCCTATTCCGGCACCTTCATACTGCCGGGTAAGCGAATCGTCGGCTTGCCGAAAAATATCAAATATAATATCAATATTCTTCTGCTGAATTCCAATACCGGTATCTATAACAAAAAAACGATAGAACGTGTTTTCATCATGCATTTCAACTTGATAGCCAAAGTCAATGGTGCCTGAAGGTGTAAATTTCAACGCGTTTTTTAACAAGTTTATCAGTATCTGCTTGAGCTTACGGAGATCGGTAAAAATCTTCAGGGAAGTATCTTCTGGTATGCTTAAGTTGATGGTTACCTGTTGTTTATTAAGCTTGTTTTGCTCAAACCTGGCCAGATGTTCAACCATGCTCATGGTTTCGGAGAGGATGCCAACCGACTGATGAAGGCTGATATTATTGGTCTCGATTAGGGAAATATCAAATAAGTCTTCAACCAATTCTAACAAATGATCGCCGCTCCTCCTGATAATACCCAGATAATCCACAACCATCTGTTTTGGTGTGTCCAGATCGATGAGGTTAGAAAAACCAATGATGGCGTTTAAGGGAGTACGAAGCTCATGCGAAAGTGTAGACAGAAAGGTAGACTTCAGCTGATCGGATTCCCTTGCTTTTTCAAGCGCTATAACCAACTCATGTTCGGTAAGCTTTTTATCAGTCACATCGAAAATCAACCCGTCGATGAGCTCCTGTTTATTTAAAATATCCTGAACCGGGACTCCGATTTCATTAAAATATTTTAAGGTACTTCCTTGGTGTACAAAACGATAGGTAATGTTGTAAGGTTTATTTTCGATGATGGCATTTTGTCTGGCTTCCTGTAAAGTACTGAGGTCATCCGGTAAAATCATCTGATCAAGCGAATTGCCATATTCCCGGCGCAGAACCGCCTCAGAATATCCCGTTAACTCTGGCAACAGATTATTGAAAAAAATCATGTGACCCACAGGATGTGTTTCAAGACGAAAAATCAGGCCCGGCAAATTGTTCGACAGGGTACGGTATTTTTGCTCACTGGCTCTTAACTCGTGCAGCGTAGTTTCAAGCTGAATATTTTGCTCCTCAATGGTTTTATTGTTTTGTAGCAATAGCTTGTTGTCCTGTCGCTTTTCGCGAAATTTGTTAAACAACATCAACAACATCACAACCATCACCAAGCTAAAGGAAATCAGTATGATTTGAATCGTTTTCGATTTGGAAAGCTCAAACGCGTTAAATTTGTTCTTTTCTTTTTCAAGCTCAAACTTGATGCGCATTTGCGAAATGGCTTTGTTGTTTTTGGCCATTACAACCGAATCGTTATAATCACGGTACAATCGATAATTCTCCAGCGCACATGCCTGGTTGCTGTTTTTCAGAAAAAGATCGTACAAGTTTTTATAAATCAACGCCTTATAAATATCACTTTTATTTCCCTTTTCAACAGCAAGAGCCTTGTTAAAATAAATGAGGGCACTATCAGGGACCCCGAGTTCTGAAAAATTGCCGCCGATATTGTTGAGTGAGCTTATTATCAATGTGTTAATCCCTATTCTGGTACGAATTTTTAATGCTATTTTGTTATAAACCAGGGCCTGCGTGTAATCATCTTTAAGAGAATAAATATGAGCCAAATAAGTATATAGCGCAGCCATTTGCTCCATGCTGTGACCCAATTCAAAATACTTAATGCTTAATTTACAGTTGCTTTCAGCTTCAATCAAATCGTTAATCGTGAGATAGTATTTTGATAAATAGGAATAAACACTGCCTAGTTTTACATGATTATCAGGCATCTTTTCAGCAAATTTTCTAACCAGCTGATAACAATAAAGAGCCGAATCGAATTGTTCCTGAGCAAGATAAGTATCACCGACAATGAGTTCATATCGCAAATAATTTTCGGGTTCCTTCGTGTAACCGGTCATAAAAGCCTTTTCCAGGTAGTACCGTACATTCTCAAAATCACCCAGAATAAAATAAATGGTAGCGATTTGGTAATATATTTCTCCTTTATAATAAGGATTATCTGACAGTTCTGCATATTTAAGGGCTGTAAAGTAATATTCAAGACTACTCTTATATTCATGCTCAATGTTGGCTATTCTTCCCAGACTCAAATTCACTTTTAACTTCATTTCAAGCACATGTGAATCTTCACCTATTTGGGAAATCCGGTTTATTTGTTCATAAGCCAAAACTGTATTCCCTGAGTGAAGGTTTAACTCGCTGAGTTGACCAAGGGCATCAATTTGATCAGAAACAAGGCCCTCCAATACAGCACGTTGGTAGATCTTGTCAGTATACAACAATGCCGTATCAATAGAAATATTCCTGAAATCCATGGCATAACCAAGCAATTCTTTGTTCGACTTATCTGAATCGAAAATCGAATCTACAATTGACTCACCCGTTTGGGATTCTGCTTTCAATATTTTAAAGCAAGCCGCAACTGTACTTACGATTAATAACAATATGATAAAATCAACTATTTTATTTCTACACATAGAATGTCAGCCTTTTTTCGGTACAAAACCTGAACCCCAAACGTAAAAATACAACTATTATCAGGTAAATGCCTTACCGTCCAGAAATATTTTTTTTACCCCGTTCATCAATTCACATTTTTTAGCTTATTAAAAATGATTTTGAATAGGTGTTTTATTGAGAAAATCGATAACTAATACCTATTTTTGCTTCGCAGGAGTCTCTTTTATTTCAAAAAAATTACAAAATGATTAAGCACATGAAAAATTTTATTCTAACGTTTTTTTTGGTTTTGTTTTTACTCTCGGGTAGTTTCCTTGCCGTGGGTCAAACCGGTTGGCAATACATTTCTCCATTACCGGGATCAAAATGGATAAACCCTGAACAAACCATTTCATTCAGAATGGGTGAACAAATCTTGCTTTCGAGCCTGGATGGTAATTTGCTTCAACTTAAAGGCAGCAAAAGCGGTAGTATGAATTGTGATGTTGTTTTAGCAGATGATGGGCGCACCGTTATTTTTACACCCGGAAAACAATTTGCTTTTGGAGAAACCATTCAGGTGACTTTAAAAAAGGGCATCACTACCCTTTCGGGAAAAATCAATGAAGAAATTACCTTTTCATTTCAAATAAAACCACGCGAAACGATCAGTTTGCTTGCCCAATACTATATCAACCAGGAAGAAGAGGATCTTAGTTTTGTAAAAAACAACGCTGTAACTTCAACCCAAAATAAATCCGTTTCAGAACTCATTACTTATGGCGACTACGTGCTGCCCGGAAATTATATGAGCCCCACTATCACCGCACTAAACAATCCCTGGCCCGGTTATACTTTTGCTACTCCACGACCTAATCAGGGTGCTCCTTATAAGCAATACAATGTTATTCTGGATCTATTTGGAGAGCCTGTTTTCTTTCTCGAATGGACTTCTAGCTGCAACTTATTTCAAAAAACATTTGACGACAAGCTCATTTTTTGTGCCTTTTCAAATCCCAATCCATCAGTTAACAAATGGTTTGTATTAAATAATCAATTCCAATTTATTGATACCCTATACATGGGCAATGGGTATACCATTGATCAACATGGAGGTTATATGATGGAAAACGGCAATCACTTGCTTATCGCCTATGATCCACAACCTGTTGGAATGGACACCGTTTTTCCGGGTGGAAACCCAAATGCCAGTGTTGTAGGGCTTATTATTCAGGAGCTCGATGCCAATCATAATGTATTGTTTCAATGGAGAAGCTGGGATCATTTTAATATTCTCGATGGCAATCACGTTGACTTCACGGCGGCAAGTATCGATTATGTACACGGGAATTCTATTTGTTTAACACTTGACAACCAAATACTTATTAGTTGTCGTGGCATGGATGAAGTAACCAAAATAGATAGAAATACAGGAGATGTCCTGTGGCGGTTTGGACTGCATGCACAAAACAACATGTTTAGTTTTACAAACGACACCACCGGTTTTTCGCATCAACATGATGCCCGTCAAATTGAAAATGGAAATTTCACGGTTTATGACAATGGAGTTTATCATACACCGCCCTTTAGCCGGGGAGTTGAATACGAGTTGGATGAAAGCAACCTTACGGCCACTTTGGTTTGGGATTATTCGCATGACCCCTTGATTTATGCAAGTGCCACAGGAAGCAACCACAGGTTACCCAACGATAATTCGCTCATCTGTTGGGGCCTCAACTGGCCCATTGCTTTTACCGAAGTAAATTCAAATAACGAAATACAATGGGAATTGAATTACCCTGATTTTATTTGGAATTTCCAGGCCTTTCGCCAAACCTGGGAGACAGGATTATTTTCAACCAATTTCGACACCATCGATTATGGTTATTACCATGATTATATTCCGTGGCCGGTTATTGTAACCATTACCAACCAAGCCGATCATGAAATTACCATCAACAGCGCATCAAATCATTCTCCGGCCTTTACACTGGCAACCCAGTTGCCCCAAACACTTGCCTCACAGGAAACAAAGAATTTTATTGTCAACTTCTACCCTGAAGGACTTGGACAACAGGATTTTGAAGATGTAATCACCTTTAATTACGATTCTTATTTTGGCGACGACTCTCTGAGTCGCCGAATAGCCCGGCAGGTCGTGTTAAAAGGAACTACCATCGATCCTTCCTCCATTGATGCATTTGAAAAGAGGTCTGTCGGGGTATTCCCCAATCCAACCTCCGGCATGGTTGAGATACATTCGAAAGAGGGGATCATAGAGCAAATTACCGTGAGCAACATTTTTGGGGAAGTGGTTCAGCAACAGCCTGTTTCATCTGGTCTTGAATTTAATCTCGATTTGGGGGAACTGGCAAATGGCATCTATTTTATCAAAATTAAACTTCAGAACCACGATCAGCAAATAGTGAAGAAGTTGATAAAAAGGTGATTATACCGGATACGCTCTTGCGATGAATCTGTATAACATCATGAACTCGAATATTACCAACTCGCTATTATTGGCCACTCTGGCCTCGTTTATAGTTAATATTCCTTTTGGCTACCTGCGTGCCGGACAAAAAAAGTTTTCCTTCAGATGGTTCCTGTATATTCATTTGCCTGTTCCACTTGTCATATTCATTCGATTTCTTTTTGAGTTGGGGTTTGAATTCATCACCTATCCGTTTTTAGTCACGTCGTTTTTTCTGGGTCAGGCATTGGGAGCCGTCACCCGTTGGTATTTCGACAAAAAAAAATAATGAGCATAAGGTATTAAATGGTAAACTCCTTGGGAATCTGTTAAATGATCCTGACTAACTTTATTGAAGCCACGCTCAATGGTTGCCATGGTTAATCTGAAAGATCGCTCAACATAACCTACCAATTCAAATAATGCACTTCAAAATGAGTGTCTTTATAGGATTCAATTAACTGCTTGCGTGCCGCTTCGGCTTCTTTTTTGGTCACATGTCCATTTGAAGTACGAAAACCCCTGTCGGCCTCCCCCCAATTGGGCACTTCTTTTAATAGTAGGTCATTAAATTTATAGTTCAGTTCATATTTTTCGCCCAGCAAATGGACATTGCTAACATACAAATGGTAGGCAATGTTATCACCTCCCGATGGGTCACAATAGCAGGACGAAAACACATAATAATAAAAAGGACCATTGTTGGTTTGCGGGATGGGTGCTTCAATAAAAAGATCTTCGTTTTCATCCACAATGGTTGGATTAAGATTGTTTCGATAGATCTGTCCCACGAAGTCATAACAAATGGTCAGCCCTGCCACCAACAAATCCAGGTCGCCATCCAGATCAAAGTCCCCCCAAAGCGCGGTTCCGGCACTTACTCCCGGAATGGAGCTGATCACCTGCTGAAAATTGAAGCCTTGATTGTTTTGATAAACCAGAGTATAAGACCGTTCTAGTGATTCACCTGTCATCACCACATCCAGGTCACCATCGCGATCAAAGTCCCCCAAATCGATGGTACAACTCATTAATGGGCGCATGGCTACCGGCATTTGCTTAAAATACGTGCTGGCTTCGTTGCGGTATGCAACGCAAACAGGCATTCCTTTTCCGTCTTCACCACTCAATAAAATGTCCAGGTCGTTGTCGTTATCTAAATCACCCCATACCGCCGCGCTATTTTTAAGGGCAATCAATTGCACAGCCAGCCGAATGTATTTCCCTTTATCATTTCTGTAGACAGCTGTAATCGGTTTGTTACCAGTACTTCCCGTAATTAAAATATCCAGGTCGCCATCCTTGTCCAAATCGCCCCAGGTAGCATTTCCATGATATATTCCGGGAAGATCGAGGTTGATATCGGTAAAAATACCCTGGTCGTTTCGATAGATCCGGGTTGAAAGTTGGTTGCTGGATTCTTTTCCCGCAATGAGCAGGTCCAAGTCCCCGTCATGATCATAATCTCCCCATTCAACAGAGCCATCCGTAACAGGAGTAAACAGTTCATTGATGGGTGTAAAACGATGGTCGTCTTCCTGTCGAAAAAGCCGGATAAAGAGTGAATTCTCCTTGGTAATCCCTGTTAAAATAACATCCTCGTCACCATCCTTGTCATAATCAGCGGCAGCCACGGCACCCCGGTATAACGCGGGAAAAGGGCTTGTCAGCTGAACAAGTTTGGTTTTATTTTGTGGTTTCGTCCATTGCGAAATCAACATTTGCTGATCTTTCAGATAATACTCCCCTGAAAGAAAAGCTTCGGGGAATAATTCATCACCAGCCGAAATCCAGGTTGCCACGGGCTCCATAACTCCTTTCATGTCAGTTTTTACAAGCTTGAATACCTGGGCTTGTAATGATAATAAGGAAGCGCTAAATAGAATACTGATCAGGACTTTTTTCCACATATTGGTTTTTATGAAATTAAGTCTCTAAAAATACTAACATTTTACGAAACCAACGCAGGTTGTTCGTTTAAGTATTTTCCCCAATTTTTGAAGCAAGGGTTCTCGATAAAAGGCTTGAATAGTCCCTCATTAACATTTAACTTAATCTAAAAAAGTTCTTCCCCTTGAAAACAGCCTTTTGGAAAAAAAAAGGAAGTTTTTGCTTTTCTTTTTATTTAAGAAAATCATTAAAGTACCTGCTTATTTTTTCATACAAGTGGGCTCTGTCGTTACCACTCATGTTGTGTTCATGACCGGGATAAACAAAGTAATCGATTTCCTTGCGTTTTTCGATGGCAGCTTGCAAAAAGGCCAGACTTTGCTGCCAGACCACGGTAGGATCTTCTGTTCCATGAATAATCAATAACTTCCCTTGCAACTGATCCACTTTGTTCAACAGACCCGACTTTTCGTAACCTTCCTGATTCTCTTGTGGTGTGTCCATATACCGTTCCCCATACATTACTTCATAGTATTTCCAGTCGATTACCGGACCTCCTGCAACGCCAGCTTTAAACACGCCGGGATTGTCGAGCATCAACGAAATGGTCATAAAGCCGCCATAACTCCAACCGTCAACGCCCATACGTGTGGTGTCAACATAAGCCAATGATTTTAAGTAATTTACGCCCACCATCTGATCTTTTACTTCTACCTGACCCACCTGCCTGTGAATAATTTGTTCAAAATCGCGACCACGGTTGGCCGAACCCCGGTTATCCAGCGTCCAGATGATATATCCCTGTTCGGCTAAATAATTGAGAAACAATCCTGCCCCTCCCAGCCACGAATCTGTAATCAGTTGGACATGAGGACCGCCATAAACATACACGATTACCGGATAGCTTTTAGTGCTGTCGAAATCGATGGGTTTTATCATTCGGCAATACAAGGGGGTTCCATCACCGGCATCCAAAGTAAAGATAGACATTTCGCCCAGTTTATATTTCGACAACGTGTTACTGTCCTTGAGCAAAACCCGGATTGTTATGCCCTCGTTGTTGAGCAACTTAGTTTCTCGTGTAACATCGGTATTGCTATAAATATCCAACACATATTCCCCTATATTGCTTACCATGGCACTATGGGTTCCGCGATCAGGGGAAACTCGTAATATTGTTCCTGTTTCTATTTCTACCAGGTACACATTGTCTTCCAGCGGGTTTTCTTTGGTTCCGGTAAACCACAGCTGATCGCCCCTGAAACCCAGAACTCCTGTTACCACCCAGGGCCCGGAAGTTAACTGACGAATCATTTCGCCATTGGTGTCGTACAAATACAAATGATTGAAGCCATCACGTTCGCTAACCCACACGAATTGATCTTTTTGACCGGGCAGGAAATAAAGAGGATTTTCAGGCTCCACATAATGCGGATCGGTTTCCTCAAAAAGCGTCTTAACAAATTCGCCGGTTTCCGAATCGTAACAATTGAGTTTCAGGTGATTTTGATCGCGGTTTAAAAGGGCAATGTAAATCAGCTTACTTTCTGGTCCCCAGGTCACAGCTGTAAGATACTGATCGTTTGGTTCTCCTGTTTTCATAAACACTGTTTTACCTGTTTCCAGGTTATAAACCCCGAGTGTTACCTGCTCACTGGTCATTCCGGCCATGGGGTATTTGGTATTTTCTACCTCCGCAATCCTTGCGGTAATATCCACCAAAGGATAATCGGTTACCATGGTTTCATCCTTGCGGTAGAACGCCAGCTTTTTGGATTCAGGTGACCAGAAGAGTCCTTTCCCGATGCCAAATTCATTTCTGTGCACGGTTTGTCCATTTACAATTCCCGGATTCGTATCATGGGTAATTTGTATTGACTGGCCGTCAGTGGCAATAAACACATTATTTTTAATTGTATAGGCTATAAAACGCGAATCCTTTTCAAAATCTGCATTTTCCGCCTCGTCAGGCAGTTCATTGATTTTAGCTAGTTTCTGTGTGCTGGTTTGGTAATCAAAATATTGGTTCTTAACTGAAAACCGGCAGTTTTCATCGCCATAGCAATCCAGGTTTGGCAGGCGTTTCAGCGAGTCCAATCCCAAATCCTGCATGCCCTTGTTGAGCATATCAAGGTCAAATAAAAGCCTCTCAGTGCTTTTCTTTGCTTTTACCTGATAAAAGGACTCTTCTTTGGCAAAAGCATAAGAGTCCGTTTGCCCGATCCATTGCAATTGAGAAATCTTTCCCGGAAAGAGGGCGCGATTCTGATAAATAGCATCATCGGCAGTGAGTAGTTTATCCTGGGCAAGGATGGATCCGGAAATAAACAATCCGAAAAGGAATAAAGAAACAAGTGCTTTTTTCATGTGTTGGTAATGAAAGTTGGTTTAATGATTAACTACGGAGTTGAACGAGGCTACCACTGCTGCAAACTCTAGAATCAGTTGGGGGTCTTCCTCAAAACGGTTGCCTACAACGATGATATCCGCACCGGCGGCTAATATACTCATTGCCTTTTCGGGCGATTTAATCCCCCCTCCTATAATCAGGGGAACGCCAATCGATCCCTTCACAAATGCAATCATTTCTTCCGGAACGGTTCTGAGCGCCCCACTTCCAGCGTCCATAAAAATGGTCTGCATCCCCAACATTTCGCCAGCCATGGCGGTGCATGCCGCGATGTCATTTTTATCGCTAGGGATTGGAAATGAATTGCTCATATAGGTAACAGAAGTAGGTTTTCCGCTGTCGATGAGCATATAGCCGGTGGAGATGGTCTCCAGACCGGCCAGTTTGATATAGGGTGCCGAAAGAACGTGCATCCCGATCAGCATATCAGGGTTGCGTCCCGAAATAAGCGACAGGAATAACATGGCATCGGCATTGCGTGTGATTTGGTAACTGTTTCCGGGAAATAGAATAACAGGAATGGTGCTGTTTTCCTTTAAGATGCGTATACAATGAAACAACATATCGCTTGTCATCAGACTGCCGCCTACGAACAAAAAATCAATACCTGCCTGTTGCGATAGCCTGGCCGTTTCAATCAGTTGATCGGGTGATAGTTTGTCCGGGTCGATGAGGACTGCCAGTTGTTTTTTGGGTCTGTGAAAAAGATCGATGGATTTCATGAAATTGCTTTTCAACAAAAGTAGAAAAAACCTGATAACAACCCAATGATTCTGCCCTAACTGATTTTCAATAAAAAGCCCTCACCGCAACAGCGGAAAGGGCCGGTTATACCCGGGATAAAAAGCTGATCAGCCAGCCTGGAGGTTCTCAGCTCCCGGCAGTAATCCCTCCAGCTGATCGGGGTTGTGGATAAGCACCGGAATGTGCTGAGGACAAATCCAATAGTTATTTCCTTTAAAATCAAGTGCTATCAAAGGCACTTCCTGTTCGTCGCGTTTGCAGAATACGCATACTTTATTGGGATTTTTTTCCATGATTTATGAATTATGGTTAAAAACTATATTTCGGTGACAAATATCCGAAATAGTTTTTAATTATAAGTCAACCGACACAAACTTTCCCAAAGTTTCAAACTTTGGAAAAGGGATCGTCTGCAGTTACTTCTTCACCCACTTCCCTTTTTTAAACACCTGTTTCCGGTCGTAAATGCGGAGGTTAAAATTGCAAATCCCACCTATTCCTGTCAAACTTCAATGAAATTTTAGTGGAACTTGCTTGTTTCCTATTTTAAACAATAAAGGTATACTTCTCGTCTTTAAGGATTAAATACAATTTGATGATTTAAATAAATGGTTTTTTTAGAAACAACCTATACTCCTCCCTGGTATTAACATTCAGCAACACCTCCTCAAATTCCACCTCCAGCCGCTTACCATAAAATGAATCCAATAACTGTTTAAAATCCTGAAATTCATTGGTTACATTGCGTAAAGCGGCCACTATACTATCGGATATTAAAATGGGATGCCCGCCTTTTCCAGCGAAAACGGGCTTTACATAACCGGATTCCTCAAGGCTGCGACGCAATTGTTCCAATAAGGTGATTTCCACAAAAGGATTGTCAATGTTATGGATAAAACACGGTATATTCCCTGAAAGGGCTCCCGCTCCCAGTTGAATGGAAAGCAACCTGCCTTTTTCAGGAGTTGGGTTTTGGATGATTTTCACCCGTTCAGGAAGGGTTGAAAAATATTCAAGCTGATTTTCAAAATCAATGCTGTTTACCACCACCACCATTTCATTAATTCCAGCCCGCTGGTATACGGTTATCAGCCTGTGCAGGAAGGTTTCCCCGGAAACATGCTCCAGCAGAAATTTCGGTCTGCCCATGCGCCCCGATTTACCCGCTGCGAGAATAATGATACCACAATCTGAAAGCTGAGTATTTAGCATGGTTCAAAATTACGGGAAATTTAAAACCTGCGCTACTTTTCACTAAATTTGAAGGTTCAAATTGAAAGTCCTGTTATGACGGATCACTTCACCCTTATTCCGGTCGATTTGATGTTGAAAAACATCCTCGACGAGTTTCAAAACACAAACCGCATTTTTGGTATTCACCAAAACCTGTTTTTTTTCCCTGAAAAAGACGACCCCATTTGCTCAAGCCGCTTTGGTCAATGGATTGAAACTCCCATTGGCGTAGCGGCAGGACCGCATACCCAGCTTACACAAAACATCGTGGCGGCGTGGCTTACAGGCGCGCGTTTTATCGAACTAAAAACCATCCAGACCCTCGATGAGCTCAATGTATCCAAACCCTGTATCGATATGCAGGATGAGGGCTATAACTGCGAATGGTCGCAGGAATTGAAAATCCAGGAATCATTCGATCAGTATTTAAATGCCTGGATAATCATCCACGTACTGAAGGATTTGCTGGGACATCAGCAAAAAAAAACCGGCCTGATTTTCAATATGAGCGTGGGATACAACTACCAGGGAATCCTCAACGAAAATGTGCAGTGGTTTTTACAAATCATGGACAATGCTGCCGAAGCGCTGCAAAAAAAAATAAAACTGCTTAGTCAGGTTTATCCCAAAATCAAAAAACTCAACATACCAACCCAACTCAGCAACAACGTTACTTTGAGCACCATGCATGGCTGTCCGCCGCAGGAAATTGAACAAATTGCCCATTATTTGCTTGCTGAAAAAAAGCTACACACTACTGTCAAGCTCAATCCAACTTTGTTGGGTAAAGAGACTTTGCATGAGATCATGGGCCAATCCGGTTTTAGCACCCGGATTCCTGATGCTGCTTTTAAACATGATTTGAAATATAAAGATGCCGTTCCCATGTTGCAACGGCTTCAAACCACAGCCGATGATATGGGGCTCAGTTTCAGCGTTAAACTCACCAATACGCTTGAAAGCGAAAACCACAAACAGGTATTTCCGTCCAACGAACCCATGATGTACATGAGCGGCCGTGCCTTGCATCCCCTTTCTGTGACACTGGCCGAAAAACTTCAAAATACTTTTGAAAGGAAACTGGACATCAGCTTTTCGGGTGGAGCCGATGCCTTTAATGTGGTGGAATTGGTGAATGCAGGCCTTTCACCCGTCACCGTGTGTTCCGATTTGCTTAAACCCGGAGGCTACGGACGTTTACATCAATATATCAAAACCTTGCGGGATGTCATGAAGGCCACTTATTCGGAAGATTTGCAGGAGATGATCCACAAAAAAGTCCGTTGCTTCTGCTGTAGCGATGAGGATGCCGCCTGGAGAAACCTGAAAAAATATGCTGCCGGAATCAACCAGAATCCGGCTTATAAAAACACAAACCTGCGTTTGCCCACCATAAAAACAGATCGTGAACTGGAAACCTTTGATTGCATTCATGCACCCTGTGTGGACACCTGCCCTGCCCATCAGGACATTCCTGAATACCTGATGCAGACGGCAACGGTTGATTTTGATGAGGCGGCAAAAGTCATTTTAAAGACCAATCCCTTTCCGCAAACCACCGGCATGGTATGCGATCATCTATGCCAAACGCGTTGTACCCGAATTAATTACGACTCTTCGATATTGATAAGAGAAGTGAAGCGCTTTGTGGCGGAAACGGTTTTAAAAAACCAGGATTCCGAAAGTCGGTCAGCATTCAATGGAAAAAAAGTGGCCATCATCGGGGCTGGTCCTTCGGGATTAACCTGTGGTTACTATCTGGCCAAAGCCGGATTTCAGGTAGATATCTACGAAAGTAAATCGCAGCCAGGAGGCATGGTAGCCGGTGCCATTCCTGCTTTCCGTTTACCGGATGAAGATTTGAATATCGATATCAACCGGATGCTGTCGATGGGAATTAATATTCACTATCAGTCCACCGTTGATAACAGATTGTTTGAAACGTTGAAATCAGACACGGATGCGATCTACATTGCAGCAGGTGCGCAGCAATCTGTAAAACTCAACATCCCGTGCATTCAGGCTTCCGGTGTTCTCGATCCACTCGACTTTTTATTCAACGTAAAAAAAGGGAGTCCCACAGGATTGGGTCAAAATATTGCCATCATCGGAGGTGGAAATACCGCCATGGATGCAGCACGTACCGCTTTCCGCCTGGTGGGCGACCAGGGAAAAGTGACAATCGTTTATCGCAGGACCATTGCCGAAATGCCCGCCGATCAGGGAGAAATAACGGCAGTTCTGGAAGAAGGAATCAATATTCTGGAGTTGGCCTCTCCAATAAAAATTGTACAAAATCAGGGTCAGATGCTGGGGTTACTTTGTCAGAAAATGAAATTGGGAGTGCCGGATGCTTCCGGAAGAAAAAAACCTGTTCCCATCAGTGATTCTGAATTTACCCTGGAAGCGGACACCATCATTCCGGCCATAGGACAAGATCTGGACCTGGATTTTATTGAAAAGGATGCAATTGAAAATCAACAGGTTCAAACCCTGATTTCAAAAGTATATATCGGTGGCGATGCCATGCGGGGAGCTTCTACCGCCATCAATGCCATTGCGGACGGGCGAAAAGTAGCCGAAAAAATTATCCGTGAAATCAATCCCGCAACAGACCTAAATCAGGAAGTTAGCCTCCGCCCCCACGATTTTGACGAACTCATGTTCAAAAAGTCACAAAGGATCAGGGGAATTTCACCGGTGGAAACCCCTTTGACTGAAAGAAAGAATTTCAACCTGGTTACCACCACACTAACCCAGGAGGAGGCCATGGCCGAGTCGTCGCGTTGTTTACAGTGCGATGTGCTTTGCAATGTTTGCACCACCGTATGTCCCAACCTGGCATTCAGGTCGTTTCAAATCACACCCATACATTACAAACTAAATAAACTGGTAATCAACAACCATCAGGTAAACCTTGAGTCTGATCTGGATTTCGTGGTGAATCAACCTTATCAGATTCTTCATTTGGAAGAATGGTGCAACCAATGCGGGAATTGTACCACTTTTTGTCCAACCTCCGGAGCACCCTGGCGGGAAAAACCACATGTGTACCAAACCCGGAATGCCTTTGCAGAAAGCGAGTATGGGTACTATTTTGATGAAGAAACAAGCATTCTTCATCACATTAAAGATGGAAGACAAGCCACACTGACCATGGATCAGGATCAGTTTATTTATCAGGAAAAAGGCGTTGAATTTCAATTAGATCCTACTACCTTCGACATCAAGGGATGGAATATTGATACAAGAAAAAATAAAGAATTTGCCTTGAACACCGCAGCCGAAATGAGCGTGGTGTGGCAAGGTTTTCAACATAAAAATCAGTCTTAAGAAAAGAACATGGACACAAAAGAAAGAGTACTCGAAAACACCATCCAACGATGCAGGGAACGTCACATCATCCTTCCCACTTACAAACAAATGCGCAACCCGGAGCTGATTCCACAAAAGATTAAAGACAAGCTGGCCAACATCGGGCTATGGGATTTGAATTCCCTCAACCTGTTCCGCATCACCTGGAAAAACGAACCCAAGGATTTTGGTGGAAAATTTGGAGACGTCAACTACCTTGAAATCCCGTCAGAACTTAGCGGAGTAAAAGCCCGTATCATCGTGCTGATTGGAAAATATTTCCCCACAGGTGCGCATAAAGTAGGTGCTACTTTTGGCCCACTTGTCGAAAAACTGGTGACAGGCCGTTTCGACCCCACCTGCCAGAAAGCACTCTGGCCTTCCACCGGAAACTATTGTCGTGGAGGTGCTTACGACAGTTATTTGCTGGGGTGCGAATCCATTGCGGTATTGCCACAAGGCATGTCGCAGGAGCGTTTCGACTGGCTTCACAAAGTAGGAGCCGAAGTATTTGCCACACCCGGCAGCGAAAGCAATGTAAAAGAAATTTACGACAAGGTAAAAGTCCTGAAAGCGGAGCGCGGCGATGGCATCGTCAACCTCAACCAGTTTGAGGAAATTGGCAACCCCATGTGGCATTATGCCGTTACCGGACCTGCCATGGAGGAGGTTTACAATCAAACCAAGAAACCAAACCAGCGTTTTAGTGGCGTCTTCCTGACGCAGGGATCGGCCGGAACTCTGGGAAGTACGGATTACCTCCGTGAAAAATTCCCACACATGAAAGTCTGCGCCGGAGAAGCTGTGCAATGTCCTACATTGCTCGAAAATGGCTACGGTGAACACCGCATCGAAGGCATCGGCGACAAGCATGTGCCCTGGATTCACAACATCCGCAATATGGATCTGGTGGGTGCCATCGACGACAATCCAAACATCCGCCTCATGCGCCTGTTTAACGAACCTGCCGGAAGAGCATACCTTAAAAACGAACTCCACATTGATGCCGAATTGGTGGATAAACTGGGATTACTGGGCATTTCCTCCATCGCCAACCTGATGGGTTCCATCAAGCTGGCCAAATACTACGAAATGGACGAAAACGACATGCTCTTCACGGTAGCCACCGATTCCATGGACATGTATCAGTCGCGTCTGGCGGAAGAAAAACAAAAACATGGCGAATTCACCAACCGCGATGCTGCTGTTAGTTTCGATTCGGATTTACTTGGATTGAACATCGATCACATGCTCGAAATGACCTATTACCAGAAAAAACGAATGCACAACCTGAAGTATTTTACCTGGATTGAACAGCAGGGCAAAACCGTGGAGGAACTGAATGCCCAGTGGTACGACGAAAATTATTGGAAATCGCGCTATGCAAAAGTTCAGGAATGGGATGGCGAAATCAACGCTTTCAATGAACGTACCGGTGTTTCGAAAGAATACAATTAACCATTTTGCTTACGGGCATTAATTCATTAAAGAAATGATGCATCAAGAAATAACTTATTCCTGCACTACCTGCGGACAGATATTCAGCGCTGCCGACGTCCGCTACTTATGTCCGATTTGTGCAGAGGACAACGACCCGTTGCAACCTCCCCTGGGCGTGCTGAAAGTGATTTATCCTTATGCCGAATTGAAATCGAAAAGCATTAGTTTTAAACAGCTTAAAGAAAGAGAATTTCTTGATTTATTGCCCATTGCAAACACCGAAAACCTTCCCCCATTAAAAATAGGAAATACGCCTTTGTATCGTGTTCGGTCCATTCGCAATGAAACCATTCCTTTTGAATTGTATCTGAAAGACGATACTCAAAATCCGACCTGGTCGTTTAAAGACAGGGCTTCGGCGTTGGTATCGGCTTTCGCCAAAGAACACGAAATCGACACCATTGTAACGGCTTCCACCGGAAATGCAGGTTCCTCGCTGGCCGGGATTTGTGCTTCACAAGGACAAAAAGCGTACGTCATCGTTCCCGAAAGTGCCCCCATCGCCAAACTCACTCAAATCATCATGTATGGGGCAACCCTCATTCCCGTCAAGGGTACATACGACGATGCCTTCGATTTAAGTGTGAGCGCTACCCGCGAAATGGGCTGGTACAACCGAAATACGGCCTATAATCCGATGACTATCGAAGGAAAAAAAAGTGTGTCCTTTGAGTTGTTTGAAGAACTTGGAAAAATGGTTCCCGATGCGGTGTTTGTGCCTGTGGGCGATGGAGTGATTATTTCCGGCGTTTACAAAGGGTTCGAAGATTTGCTCCTGTCGGGGATCATCGATCACATGCCCATGGTGGTGGCCGTGCAGGCCGAAGGAAGTGCCAACCTGGTAAACAACCTCGAAGGAGTGGGATTTACCATCAGTCCCAGTCGTACCCTGGCTGATTCCATCTCGGTAGATATTCCTCGAAATTTCCACATGGCCCGCCAATTTTTGGATCTTTATAATGGAGAATGGCTCACCGTATCCGACAACGAAATCCTCAATGCTTCGGCCCTGTTGGCTAAATCGTATGGATTGTTTGTGGAGCCGGCGGCCGCGGCAGCCATGGCCGGATTGCTCAAATACCATGACCAGGAACTGGTTTCGCCTGGCAGTAAAAATGTAGTGTTGCTCACCGGCAGTGGCCTCAAGGATTTATCGGCTGTAAAGCCATTGCTTAACATGCCCAAAGCAATCGAGCCTACACTTAGCGAACTAAAATACCTGTTGAAATGATATCCTTTAAACTCAATGGCGAACTTGTAAATTATCACGGAGATCCGGATGGATTTTTACTGCCCTTTTTACGCCTCGACAAACACCTCACGGCTGTAAAAGACGGTTGCTCCGGGCAGGCTGCCTGTGGTGCCTGTACCGTGGAAATCAACGGTAAAGCCAAACTGGCTTGTGTCACCAGGATGAAAACGCTGGAAAACGCGGAAGTGTTTACTCCCGAAGGATTTCCTCCATCTGTGCTCGACACCATCGCCAAATCGTTTGTCAATCAGGGTGCTGTGCAGTGCGGGTTTTGTACTCCGGGGTTTATCAGCCGTACAAAAGTGCTTCTACAGGACAATCCAAATCCAACCATCCAGGAAATTCACCAGGCACTCAAACCCCATCTGTGCCGATGTACCGGATATAAAAAAATTGAACAAGCCATTGAAGTTGCTGCAGATTCGCTTGCAAGCGGAAAACACCTCGAACTGACTAAAACTTCTGGCAAAATAGGAATCCCGCATCCAAAATACGAAGCTTATCAAACAGCCATTGGCAAGGGTAAATTTGTGGATGACATTTTCCTTGACGGGATGCTTTTTGCTGCACTAAAATTTTCAGATCATCCCAAAGCCAAAATCCTCAATATCGATGTATCAGAGGCCATGGAAATTCCCGGTGTACACCGGATTTTCACTGCAAAGGACATACCGGTTGAACAAAAAGTCGGCCTCATACTTCAGGATTGGTCGGTGATGATTGACGAAGGACAAACCACCCACTATATTGGCGATGTGCTGGCAGGTGTGGTGGCCGACAGCGACCAAATTGCCCGCGATGCTGTGGCAAAAATTAAAGTGGAATATGAGGTGCTGAAATCAGTTACCGATGTGATGAAAGCCATTGATGGTGAGCGGGTTCATTCTGAAAGGCCCAACCACTTCGATACCACACAATTCACCATTGGAGATGTCGAAACAGCCATGTCGAAGTCGGCATTTCGGTCCAAAGGCCACTATGAAACGCAACGCGTTGAACATGGTTTTATGGAAAAAGAAGCCGCCATCGCCCAACCGGATGGGAAGGGTGGAGTGGAGCTTTTCAGCCAGAGCCAGGGCGTGTATGAGGACCGCCGCCAGGTGGCCATGATCCTGGGCTTGTCTGAAAAAAAAGTAAGGGTGATCCTCGTGCCCAACGGGGGAGGTTTTGGAGGTAAGGAAGATATGACCATTCAGGGTCATACCGCCTTGTTCGCCTATTTGATGAATAAATCGGTAAAAATAACCCTAAGGAGGGAAGAATCCATCCGCATGCACCCCAAACGGCATCCTGTTTTCATGGACATGGAAGTGGTTTGCGATAAACAAGGAAAACTCACTGCCCTTAAATTAAAAGCCGTTGGCGATACCGGAGCCTATGCTTCGGTAGGGATGAAAGTGATGGAACGCGTGGCCGGTCATGCTTCGGGCGGCTATTTTATCCCGGAGGTAGATATTGAAGCTAAAACGGTATATACCAACAACATTCCCTGTGGAGCCATGCGTGGGTTTGGTGCCAACCAGGTGGCTTTTGCTCTGGAAAGTTGCATTGATGATCTTTGCAAACAAGGCGGTTTCGACCGTTGGCAATTTCGGTACGACAATGCGCTTGTGGATGGATTGCGCACTTCCACCGGACAAAAAGTTACCGGTGTCGGAATCCGGGCCTGTCTCGAAGCGCTAAAACCGGATTATTTAATAGCTCCTTTTGCAGGATTGGCATGCGCCATCAAAAATTCCGGTGTGGGCAATGGAATGAAAGATGAATCGCAGGTATGCATAGAAATTATTTCCGAAAACAAAATCCGTCTTCAGCACGGCTGGACCGAAATGGGACAAGGCGTTCACAACATGGCACTACAAACCTTGTGCGAAGAAACCGGTGTTGACCCGGAATTTATCGAAGTGGTTGTGGATACGGAAGCACAGCTTAAAACCGGGATGACGACCAGTTCACGGGCCACCGCTTTGGTAGGATTGGCCATCATCAACGCAGCCAAAGCCTTGAAAGCCGATTTAAAACAACATTCGCTGAAAGCGTTGGTTGGTAAAACCTACAAAGGTGAGTTTGTCTGCGACTGGACCACCAAACCCGGCACAGGTGTTGAAGACCCTGTGATTCATTATTCCTACGGATATGCGGCCCAACTTTGTGTACTTGACGAAAAAGGTGAAATCATTCGTATGGTGGCAGCTCATGACGCCGGCAAGATCATGAATCCCATGTTGTTCGAAGGGCAGATCGAAGGCGGTGTTCACATGGGTTTGGGTTATGCACTGACAGAAGATTTGCCCATGAAGGATGGTTTCTTACTCAGCGAACGCATGCGCGATTTAAAAATCCTGCGCGCCCACGAAACCCCTGAAATCAAGGTGATTGGTGTGGAAGTTCCCGATCCTGTAGGCCCCTACGGGGCCAAAGGAATTGGAGAAATTGGCCTGGTGCCCACCGCAGCGGCTGTGGCCAATGCCTTTTATGCTTTTGATGGGGTGAAGCGGATGAAATTGCCGCTGAAGAGATAGCTTTTTTCCCGACCCGCCGGGTAGGAAAAAACCCGGCGGGTCAATAGGTCATAAAAATTCCTATCTTTAATTTTTCAATTTCTGAAATAATAAAATACAGAACTTCATGTCCATCATACTTAAAAACGCCACTTTTATCCAATGGCAAACACTTGAACAAATTCAAACTTCCCTAAAAGTTGAGACTGGTTCTGGTGGAGGTTATTTATTGCTTCCGGCCGATCTTGAAGGCGTTGACATCAGCAAAGATGAAGTAATCGACTGCTCCGGAAAACTGGTCACCAAATCCTTTGCGGTGGGTCATCACCATGTATATTCGGCCTTGGCCCGCGGGATGCCCGTTCCGGCAAAACAACCGGAGAACTTTCTGGAAATCCTGGAATACGTGTGGTGGAACCTCGACAAAGCCCTGGATAAAGACATGATTGATGCCAGCGCACTGGCCACAGCCATGGCCTGTGCCAAGGCCGGGTCTACTTTTGTGATTGATCACCATGCTTCACCCAATACCATCAGGGGTTCACTTGAAATCATTGCCCATGCCTTCGATCGGGTAGGGGTTAGCCATTTGCTGTGTTATGAAATCTCCGACCGTGATGGACTGGATAAAGCAAATCAGGGACTTCAGGAAACAGCGGATTATTTACAGGCAAATCAGGGACTTGTAGGGCTTCACGCTTCATTTACCGTAGGAGATGAATCTTTGAAAAAAGCTGTAGATCTGATGAAAAAGACCAACTCCGGCATTCACATCCATGTGGCGGAAGATTTGGCCGATCAAAACCACTGTCAGCACCATTATGACAGGCAGGTAGTGGAAAGACTCCATCATTTCGGTGTACTTAATTCTCCAAAAACCATTCTGGCCCATTGTCTTCACCTCAACGAAAACGAGCGCAGTTTAATCCGGAATTCACCTGCCTGGATCGTTGAAAATGCAGAAAGCAACCTGAATAACAATGTTGGCCACTTTCGTGGGACATACCTGGGCAAGAACATCATGCTCGGCACAGATGGTATGCACAGCGATATGCTCCGAAGTGCGCAGGTGGCATTTTTTGCCGGACAGGAAACAGATCAAATCAACGTGCCTGAAGCCTACCGCAGGTTTAGAAATGTGCATCATTATTTAGCCGACAATCATTTTGCAGGTGACGGCGACAACAATCTGGTGGTGCTGGATTATGATTCACCAACACCTGTTACCCCCAACAATTTCTTGGGACACTTTGTTTTTGGATTGTCATCCAACCACATCCGGCATGTGATCTCCAACGGAAATTGGCTGGTGAAGAATAAAAGGCTCACCAATGTGGATGAAAAGGCGATTTTAACGTACACCAAAGAGCAGGCGTTGCGCCTGTGGGATAGGCTTTAGCACCTAGTTTGGAATGATTTTCTTATCACACATGTTCTTCCTTTTTCCGGTAATTATTTCACGCAAAGTTCGCGAAGCCCTGTTTCACAAAGTTCGCAAAGTGATAAAATTTTTGGTTCACAATACTTCTTTGCGAACGCTGCGTATTGTTTACTTTGCGCACTTTGCGTGAAACTTGTCTGGCTTGCCCAGGTTAGGATTAAAATAACATTTGACAGATCATTTTTCGCAAAGAATTCCTAACTTTGAACCTCATTAAATTGGTTGCCATGATCCAGGTTTATCACAATCCACATTGCAAAAAATCCCGCGCCGGACTGCAATATGTGCAGGAAAGGACTTCTGATGTGGAGATCATCGATTATCTTAAAAATCCCCTGACCGAAAAGGAATTGAAGGTGTTGCTTATGAAGCTCAACAAAAAACCTCAGGAAATGGTGCGTACCCAGGAAGCTTACTATAAAAGTGAGCTGAAAGGTCAGCAGTTTAATGAGGATGAATGGATTAGGATACTGGTGGAAAACCCGAAATTAATCAAACGACCCATTGTTGTAAAGGGAAACAAGGCTATTTGGGGTGATCCGGTGGAAGAATTGGACGGGCTTCTTTTAGGATGAGCGTTTTTCACCGCAAAGGCACAGAGGCGCAAAGAATGAAGCATGAGAAAAGTGTGAATAATAACTGATATATAATATGCCACAATGGTATTCCCCCTTTGGAGGTATATGGAATTAATCGAAAATGGTAATAACATAAAACAACTTATATACAAATACATAAATCAATCACCATGAGCTTCAGAACTGAACACGACACGATGGGCGAGGTACAGGTTCCCGCCGATAAATACTGGGGAGCACAAACACAGCGCTCGAAAATGAATTTTAAAATCGGGCCTGAAGGTTCCATGCCCGAAGAAATCATTATGGCTTTTGCCTACCTGAAAAAAGCAGCGGCTCTGGCCAATGCCGAACTGGGTGTCCTCGCCACCGAAAAAGCTACCCTGATCGCCAAAGCGGCCGATGAAATTCTGGGCGGCAAGCTGGCCGGGAATTTCCCGTTGGTCATCTGGCAAACAGGTTCGGGAACACAGTCGAACATGAACATGAACGAGGTAATTGCCAACAGAGGCCATGTGATCAATGGAGGTTCTCTCGACGATAAAACCAAATCGCTCCATCCCAACGATGATGTGAACAAATCACAGTCGTCGAACGACACTTTCCCTACGGCCATGCACATTGCGGCTTACAAACTGATCATGGAAGTGACCATTCCCGGCGTTCAGAAGCTGCGTGATGCCCTGGCAGAAAAAGCCGAAGCTTTTAAGTCCATTGTCAAAACCGGCCGCACCCACCTGATGGATGCCACTCCGCTCACGCTCGGACAGGAATTTTCGGGCTACGTGGCCCAATTGGATTTTGGTTTGAAAGCCCTTAAAAACACCCTGCCACATCTAAGTGAGCTGGCACTGGGAGGCACGGCTGTCGGTACCGGACTCAACACGCCCAAAGGATATTCGGAAAAAGTAGCAGCGCAAATCGCCAAACTTACCGGATTTCCATTTATCACAGCACAAAATAAATTTGAGGCGTTGTCGGCACACGATGCCATCGTGGAATCCTCCGGCGCTTTAAAACAACTGGCCGTGAGCCTGATGCACATTGGGAACAACATCCGTACACTGGCTTCGGGTCCACGTTGCAGCATTGGCGAAATTCAGCTTCCGGCCAACGAACCGGGATCGAGCATTATGCCCGGGAAGGTGAATCCCACCCAAAACGAAGCACTCACCATGGTGTGTGCACAGGTCATCGGAAACGATGCCGCCATAACCATTGGTGGGATGCAGGGACATTTTCAACTGAATGTGTTTAAGCCTGTGATGATTGCCAACCTGCTACAAGCCGCCCGTTTGTTGGGGGATGCCTGTGTTTCATTTACCGATAATTGCGTTGTTGGAATTGAACCCAACTACCGCGTTCTACAGGAAAAACTGGAAAACTCATTGATGTTGGTAACCGCATTAAATACCCACATTGGATATGACAAATCGGCCAAAATTGCCAAGAAAGCCCATGCCGAAGGTACCACCTTACGTGAAGCCGCTTTGGAATTGGGACATTTAACCGATGAGGAGTTTACACTTTGGGTAGATCCCAGGAAGATGATATAATTCAAAAAACCAATTATTGTAAAAAAGCTGCCCCGGATTTTGGGGCAGCTTTTTTTGAGAAATACTTAAAAATGCGATCAAAACCGAAATATTAATATGAATATTTCGGTTTGAACCGAATATTTAATACTTTTGCTTGAATTGATCAATATAAAATGATACCAAGACAACTTGACATACTCGTTCAGGAGAGAATGGATGATAAAAAAGCAATCATTATTTTCGGGCCAAGACAATCCGGAAAAACGACTTTGCTTAAGAAGATCGTTAACCGGGATTCTTCAAATGTTTTGTGGTGGAATGGAGACGAGACCGACATCAGACAAATGCTCAAAAATCCCACCAGTACTTTGCTACAATCACTTATTGGCAAGAACAAGTTGCTAATTATTGATGAAGCTCAACGAATTGAGAACATAGGGTTATGCATCAAATTAATTTTTGATAATCTGGAGGATGTAAAAGTAATCGCGAGCGGATCATCAGCTTTTGAATTGGCTAATAAAATTAACGAACCCCTGACAGGCAGAAAGTGGGAATTCTTCCTTTACCCTCTTTCCTATTCCGAAATGGTTGATTATCATGGTGCGATAACCGAAAACCGACTGATTGAACAAAGAATGATATATGGCTATTATCCTGATGTTGTGAATAATCCCGGAGATGAAAAAGCCATTTTACAGCAGTTATCCGACAGTTATCTTTACAAAGATATTCTTACCTGGGAGAATATACAAAAGCCCGATCGTCTGGAGACACTGATTCAGGCATTGGCATTTCAGTTGGGGAATGAAGTTTCGTATTTTGAACTTTCAAAAATTACAGGGCTCGATAAAGAAACTGTTGAACGCTATATCATCCTGTTGGAGAGGGCGTTTATTGTATTCCGATTGAGATCGTTTAGTAGAAATTTAAGGGCAGAATTGAAAAAGAGCCGCAAAATATACTTCTACGATAACGGAATACGCAATGCAATCATCCGAAACTATAACTCCATTGGCTTAAGAAATGATGTCGGAGCCTTGTGGGAAAACTTTCTGATTAGTGAAAGAATGAAGTTTCTCCAATACAATAAAATCTACGCCAACCATTATTTTTGGCGAACACACAGCCATCAGGAAATCGATTATATCGAGGAAAGAAATGGGAAGCTCTTTGCATTTGAATTTAAAAGGAAGAGAACGCCAAACTATAATTTTCCAAAAACCTTTGCCAATACTTACTCTGAAAGCGAAGGTCAGGTAATCACACCCGAGAATTTTGAAGGATTTATCAGATAAGCGAAGAACCTTTTTTTATGCGTATACTTTAATGTCCCATTTCAATACCGTAAAATATCGTCAAGTCCCTGTTTCACGAGTTGAGTTGTTTCAGGTAGTCTTCCATGCCTTCTTCAGCCAAATCGAGGAGGTCTTTATCAGTGGCGGCCTGTTTATAGGATTGAACATATTCCGCCCGGGTTAGTTGATCAAGATAAATCTGTAAGGCTTTTTCAATGATTTTGTTCTTGGGCATCGACATGCGTTTAGCCATATTGTTGAGCTTAAGGAGGAGCTCATCTGGCAAGGTGCTGGTAAAGGTGATCATCCTTTTCGAATTATATTTACAAATCGTAAATATAATTCGATAATGATTAAAAGTCAATTCGAAATATCATCTGGTACTATTCCATTCTGCATTCTGTTGTTATGAGTGTTGAGATAAGGGAATGTCTTGTATAAATTGATTGTCGTTGGTAGTCCCCAATCCCGTTTGGGTCCACAAAATAATATGAAAAATATCAAATTCCTGTATCTATTGCTTTTATTTTGAGTTTTTCTCCCAAGATAAACCTCAAAATCTGGAACTATATTTTAATAAAAGAGGCGGGCAGGCCGTCAAAACGGCGGGCAGTGTGGGGTGAATGGTCAGTGTTTAGCCCTGCTTAGTTTGGCGCTTGCCGTTTGTATGCGATAGCATACACCCCAAAGTTAGCAGGGCTTAACGCTGGGCAGAGCGGGCAGGCGCATCAGTTTTGACTTGTTTCTTTTGTTTACTTTTCTCAACAAGGAGAAAAGTAAATGCCCGTCCGGCACAAGGACATTGGTGCATTTATTATAATATTCAGCTTTATATAACTCACAATATCAATAAAATACTAAAAGTCGTCATTAGTACGCTCAATCCACCAACCAACAATCAGACATGTTATTTAAAGCTGAATTTTTTTTCAGATCAGGGAAGCGCCTTTACGAGATCGGTCTTGATCTATCTCAAAAGATTGCTCATCATAATTATTCTTGAGACTTCCCCACTTAATCTTTTAATTGATTATTCACCAACCTGTTGGTGTATTGCTGCAAAAATGCCTTGAGCTGAAGCTCCAGGCTATCCGCAATTAAGGGCTGTTCTGCAATCAGGTTGCGATTGTGGGAATGATCTAACATGTTGTTAAATAGTGCCGTGGCTTCGTCCCCATTAAACAACAAGCTGTAACTGCCGGAAGTAATCTGCATCATCCCGCTAACGGGCTGCACCACCAACCGGGGAGCCGCGGTATTGAACAGGCTGCTGCCAAAGGCGACTTCTGTATCCTCAAAGTTGAGATAATCTAGGATGGTGGGACCAACATCGGTTTGCTGGGCGGTGCGGTGATCAACTCCAACCAGTGTGCTGTCGCCGGGAGCAAACAACATCATCGGAATGGCATAGCGCCCCGAAGTATTTTTGTAATAACTCAATTGTTCAGAAGTGAGGCTGGCACCGGGTTCCTGTACCTTGTCCTTATCCGAAACCAGCACCGACTGGGCAGGATGATCAGCCAGGATGACAAACAGGGTGTTGTTGTACCAGGACATGGTTTTGGCTTTCTCGAAAAACTTTTTCAGGGCATAATCCGAATAGCGAACCACACGGTGGATGCGCAAATCACCTTCCGGGAAACGCTTCTGATGCTGCTCAGGAACATGGTATGGATAATGCGAACTCAGCGTAAACTCAAAAGCAAAAAACGGCTGTTGAAAGGTGTTTAGCTTCTGTGCCATAAATTGCAGAAAAGGCTCATCGTAAATGCCCCAATACCCATCGTAATCGTCATCGTTGTTATATTCCTGTCGGCCATAATAATTCTGAAATCCGGCATAACCGGCAAACCCATCAAAGTCCATGGTGCCATTGGTGCCGCCATGAAAAAACGCGGTTCTATATCCTTTTTCGTTGAGAATCTGTGTCAACCCCCGCGTTTTGTTGGTGCTGTAAACGGAAGTGATATACGGATCGTCCATCAAAGCAGGAAGCCCGATCACCACCGCAGGAATGGCATCGATGGATCGCAATCCGTTGGAAAACGCACTGTCCATCACCAGTGCATGTTGCGAAAGGGAATCCAGAAACGGGGTGAACCCTTTATATCCATTTAAAAAGCCTACGTATTCGCGCGAAAAACTTTCCAGCAAAAGTACCACCACATTTTTTGGATTGGGAACACCACTTTTCCCAAAATGATGTACCACCGGGTATATGTTCATTGCTTTTTCATCGGGCATAAAGTTTACCGGGGTCAGTTCATCGTGACCGTAGGTGGTCATGGCGGTGAATACCGAATTCAGCACCAGCGGCATATGGGCAACCGATACCGATTTGGAGGCATGCATGATGGCCAACGGCCGCAACTGAACTCCGCCCCGGGCACCCATCAGCGATAATCCCAACAGCAGAACGGGTGTTAGTCCTTTGACCAAAATATTAAACCAGACAGGTCTGCGGGTATCTTTTTCATTCGCTCTTTTTCCCTTTTTTTGGTTGACTTTTGGATAAATCTTCCAAACTAAAACCATTACCACCACAGCCAACACCGATACATACCAGTAATCGGCAATAAATCCCGGAAGAAGTACCTTCACATCATCGCTCATCACGATAAACTTCCACACATCGGCGGTGGACCGTTTTTGCACAAAGTGAAAATACACCGAGTCAGCCATGTTGGCGATCAACAAGAAAATATTGACTGAAACAAATAATACTTTCAGACCAAGCTGGAACCCTTTTTTCATCAAAATACTGCCCAAAGGCAGAATCTGTGGCAGGATGAACAGCATATTAAAATAGATCAGCACCGATACGTCGAAACGCATACCAATGATAAAAATGCGGATGAGCTCCGTGACCTGGATGTCCTGATAGAGTCCAACGTTGAAGAAATAGAAAAACAAGCGGGCGATGAAAAAAAGGAACAGTGCTAGCAGCAGCCGCTTGATTAACAAGCCTATTTGGTAAAAATACCCGCTCATGCTATTTCCAGGCTTTGGCCACCAGGCCGGTGCCCGTTTTATGGGTATTGGCAACATCCATGGCGTTGAGGATCAACACAAATGGAAAGGTAACCAGGTAGTAAAATGGCAGCACAATGTAAAACATGGCAGAGGTATTCAACATCATGATTGGATATTTCATGCTGAGTTTCCAACCGATTTTGCCGGGAGGGCCATACTGATAATAAACTTCTGACCGGGAGAATCCGGCTCTTTTCAGTTTGTCTGTAATGTCCTGAATGCCATAGCCATCGCGCACATGTTCGTCGATAAAACCCTGAGCGCCATCGTGATGGTCATCGTGGTCGTGATCGTGGTGTACATCCGAGCCACCCTGATCTGACGGGGTGGAAACCAGCAACATGCCTTCAGGTTTGAGGGCTTTGTAGAAGTTATTGAATACCAGTTCGTCTTCTTCGATGTGTTCCATCACATCCACACACAATACCAGGTTGTATTTGTCGGATTCTTTGATTTTGGTGAGGTCGGATTCCGCGAAAGCGGCATTGGTCAACCCTATTTTTTTAAAAAACTGGTTGCAATCGTCTATTTGTTCTTGTTTCACATCCACGCCTTTGATGGTCCAGTCCTTGTTTTTGGAGGCAAGGTAGTAGTCGTATTGACCGAAACCGGAGCCGGCATCCAGAATCATCTGTTTGCCACTGACCGATTTAGCCCACAATTTTACTTCTTTGCGAATGTGCCACGAACGCAGCAACAGCAGGTCGAGCAGGTGATAAAAGAGTTTTCGGAGAAACGGAGCGCTGTTAAATACTACGCCAAGTTTTCGTTTTATGGGATCGTATTTCATTTGAGTGGGTACTATAGGTAAGAGATTAGATCAAAAATACCTGTTGGTTTTAACTATTCCTTGAGCAGGTTTTCGATGTTTTCGATGTAGTCGAGGGAGTCGTCGATGTAAAAATACAACTCGGGAACAATCCTGAGCTGATGGCGGATACGGGCTCCCAGCTTCCCTCTGATTTCGCTGGTATGCTTACGGATATTGGCGATGACGGCTTCTTTGTTTTTGGTGGCAAAAAGGCTCAGATAGACTTTTGCCGTAGACAAATCGGGGGTGACCACAATTTTGGTTACCGAGATCATGGCACCCAATCCAAGGTGGACAAAGTCGCGTTGAAAAAGTTCGCTAAAATCCTGCTGAAGCAGCTGATTTATCCGTTGTTGACGTTTTGATTCCATGGGGCAAAATTAGTTTTTTTTTGGATATGAAGGGTTTTAAAAAGTAAACCGCAAAGACGCAGAGGCGCAGAGATTTTCGACGCAAACTATATCGTTATGCACATTCTGATCTTACCCACGTTTCATGCCTAAGGCAGACGAGTGCAACAAGGGCTAAATTCCCATTGTTTTGAATGACAATTTCTCAGCGTCTTAGCGCCTCTGCGGTGAAAATCATTAAAAAACAGCCTTCGCGATTTCCTCAATGTTATCCGATTTGCCCATGGTATAGTAGTGCAACACCGGTACTCCTGCCGCATACAGCTCTTTGGATTGTTGGATGGCCCATTCTACGCCCACCTGCCGTACCTGCTGGTTGTTCTTGCATTTGATCACTTCTTTCACCAAATCAACCGGGATGTCCACGTTGAAAGTTTTTGGGATGGCCGTTAGTTGTGAGGCGGTTGTAAAGGGTTTTAATCCGGGAATGATCGGTACCATGATGCCTTTCTCGCGGCAGCGTGTTACAAAATCAAAATACTTTTGGTTGTCGAAAAACATCTGGGTTACGATGTAAGAAGCTCCTGCCTGGATTTTCTTTTTCAAAAAATAAAGGTCGCTGTCCAGATTGGGCGATTCGCCATGTTTTTCCGGGTAACCGGCCACACCGATACAAAAATTCATGGAGCGCGTGTTCAGGAGGTCTGCGTCCAGATAAATGCCCTTGTTGAGGTTGGTGATTTGTTTCACCAGATCCAGCGCATGTTCGTTGCCATCGGGTTCCGGCACAAAAATGCGCGTTCCTGGTTGAGGATCGCCCCGCACCACCAGCACATTGTTGATGTCGAGAAATTGGAGGTCGATGAGGGCGTTTTCGGTTTCCTCACGGGTAAAGCCTCCGCAGATGATGTGTGGCACCACATCAATTCCAAACCGGTATTTGATGGCAGCAGAAATTCCCACCGTTCCCGGACGTTTGCGAACGGTATGCTTTTTCATCAGGTTGTTGGGCAGGTTTTCGTACACCACTTCCTGTTGGTGGTAGGTGATGTTGATAAAAGCCGGATCGAACTTCACCAGCGGATCGATGGCCTGTTGGATGCTGTCGAAATTGTGCCCTTTTAGCGGAGGAAGCAACTCAAATGAAAACAGTGGTTTTTTGGCTTCTGCAAGATATTGTATGATGGTTTTTTCCATGTGATTTGTGTGATTTTGTTATGATTCCACTAAATTAACGGGCAATAATTTTTCAATGGTTTCCACCGGAAGGCTTTTCCTCGCAGCATAATCCGCCAACTGATCGGGAAGCAATTTCCCCACATTAAAATACTGGGCATCGGGATGGGCAAAATAGAAGCCACTTACCGAAGCTGCCGGATACATGGAGTAACTCTCGGTGAGTGTTACGCCCGTATTTTCTACGGCCTTCAGCAGATTGAAAAGCGTTTCTTTTTCAGAATGTTCAGGACAAGCCGGATATCCCGGTGCCGGACGAATTCCGGCATATTTCTCCTTCAAAATCGACTCTATATCCAACGATTCATTCCTGGCATAACCCCAAAGTTTTGTGCGCACCTGGTGGTGAAGCCATTCGGCAGCCGCTTCGGCCAGTCGGTCGGCCATAACTTTGAGCATGATGGCGTTGTAATCGTCCTGATCGGCTTCAAAACGGGCCACATGGGGCTCGATGCCCAATCCGGCCGTCACTACAAAGCCCCCAATATAATCGGTTTTATTTTCCCTTTCGGGAAGAATGAAATCACTCAGACACAGGTTGGGCAAATCACCTTCTTTTTGTTCCTGATTGCGTAGAAAATGCAAGGTATCCAGTAGCCGGGTTTTATTGTTATCCTGATAAACCCGAACACTGTCTCCATCGGCCTGGGCCGGAAAAATCCCCACCACTCCTTTGGATTGAAGCCAGTTTTCCTTTCGGATGGTTTCGAGCATTTCAAGGGCTTCTTCGTAGAGTTTTTTGGCTTCAACCCCTTTGACAGGATCGGTAAAAATATCGGGATATTTGCCATTCAGTTTCCAGGCATGGAAGAAAAAGGTCCAGTCGATATAAGGTATTAATTCTTCGATAGGGATATTTTCAAATACGGTAATGCCTGTTTTCGCGGGAGTTACCGGGCTATAATTTTCCTTTCCGGGATAAAAAGCATTGGCCCTGGCTTTTTCAAGCGAAATATAGTGATGTTGGTTTTGCTGGTTGTTATTTTTGTGGCGAAGCTGTTCGTATTCTTCCTGGATTTGCTTTACATATCCTGATTTTTCATTGCTATTCAGTAACTTATCTGCCACTCCGATCACCTTGGAGGCATCGCGCACATGCACCACGGGTTGCGAATAATGGGGCGCGATTTTCACGGCCGTGTGGATGGGCGAGGTGGTGGCTCCACCAATGAGCAAAGGAATATCCATGCCTCTCCGCTCCATTTCTTTGGCCACCAGAACCATTTCTTCCAGCGAAGGCGTAATCAGTCCGCTTAATCCGAGGAGAACCGCTTTTTCTTTAATCACTGTTTCCAGGATGATTTCCGTGGGAACCATCACACCCAGGTCGATAACTTCGTAATTGTTACACGCAAGCACTACGCCCACAATGTTCTTACCAATGTCGTGCACATCGCCTTTTACCGTGGCCAACACAATTTTTCCATTGGAAGTGGGCACACCCTTGCTTTCAAGTTCGATGTAAGGCAACAGGATAGCCACAGCTTTTTTCATTACCCGGGCGCTTTTCACCACCTGGGGCAAAAACATCCGGCCCGAGCCGAACAAATCGCCCACCTTGTCCATGCCATTCATCAAAGGTATTTCGATGATGTCGAGGGCACGTGGGTAAAATTTCCGGGCTTCTTCCACATCCACATCAATAAAGTCGAGGATGCCTTTTACCAGGGCGTGTTCCAGTCGTTCTTCCACCGGAAGATTGCGCCAGGCGCTTACCTGCTGTTCTTTTTCGATGCCTGTATCTTTCATGTTTTCGGCGAAAGCCAGCAGGCGTTCTGTTCCATCACGACGGCGGTTGAGCACCACATCTTCCACCAGCGTTTTGAGGTCGGCTGGAATTTCATCGTAAATCTGCAACATGCCCGGGTTCACGATGCCCATGTCCATGCCGGCTTTGATGGCGTGAAACAGAAATACCGAATGGATGGCTTCGCGCAAGGTGTCGTTGCCACGGAACGAAAACGACAGGTTGCTCACACCCCCGCTAACCTTGGTATGGGGCAGATTGGCCTTGATCCATTTCACCGCGTTGAGATAATCCACCGCATAGTTGTTGTGTTCCCTGATGCCTGTGGCGATGGCCAGAATATTGGGATCGAAAATGATGTCTTCGGGCGGAAAACCTGCTTTTTCAGTAAGCAGTTTATACGACCGCTCACAGATTTCGATTTTCCGTTGCAGATCGGCTGCCTGACCCGCTTCATCGAAGGCCATCACCACCACGGCGGCACCATAACGGCGCACCAGTTTGGCATGGTACAGAAATTCTGCTTCACCGTTTTTCAAGCTGATGGAATTGACAATGCCTTTTCCCTGGATACATTTCAATCCGGCTTCTATCACGTCCCAGTTGGAAGAATCCACCATAATGGGCAACCGCGATACATCCGGATCGGAAGCCAGCATATTGAGAAAAGTGGTCATTTCATGGGGGCCATCCAACATGCCATCGTCCAGGTTCACATCCAGAATCTGAGCTCCGCCTTCCACCTGGTGGCGGGCCACGGTGAGGGCTTCTTCGTATTGTTTGTTGCGAATCAGGCGGGCAAACTTGATGGATCCACTCACGTTGGTGCGTTCGCCGATGTTGATAAAGTTTTTTTCTTTTTCGATTTTCACAGGTTCCAGTCCACTGATTTCGGTAATATGCTGTGGTTGTGGCGCTTTTCGGGTGGTGTATTGAGCCGCCAGTCTGGCAATCTCGCGAATGTGATCGGGCGTGGTCCCACAGCATCCTCCCACGATGTTGAGGTTGTGGTTTTCCAGAAAGCCCTTGATGTGACGGCCCATTTGTTGGGGAGTTTCGTCATATTCGCCAAACTGGTTGGGCAAACCCGCGTTGGGATACACACTTACATTAAATGGAGCAATGCGCGAAAGTTCTTCCAGGTGCGGCCTGATTTGCTCCGCTCCCAGCGAACAATTGAGACCTACGCTCAATAAGTCGATGTGGGAGGTGGAATTGAAAAATGCAGCCAGTGTTTGTCCCGAAAGTGTCCTGCCGCTGGCATCGGCAATGGTTCCGGAAACCATGACCGGAATGCGGATTTCTTTTTCTTCGGCCAGAAGATCGATAGCGAACAAGGCGGCTTTGGCATTGAGGGTGTCGAAGATGGTTTCTACCAGCAGGATATCTGCCCCGGCTTCGAGCAGGGCTTTGGCCTGTTCGTAGTAGTTGTCGCGTAACTGATCGAAGGTGATGTTCCTGTATCCCGGGTCGGTGACTTTTGACGACATGGACGCCATTTTATTGGTCGGGCCCATGGCACCCGCCACAAACCGGGGTTTTTCGGGATTCTTTTTGGTAAAAACATCGGCCGCCTGCCGGGCCAGCATTACCGCCGCCCGGTTGAGCTCCACTACCTTGTCTTCCATGCCGTAGTCTGCCATGGAAATGCGGGTGGAGTTGAATGTATTGGTCTCGATGATATCAGCTCCGGCCTCCAGATAGGCTTGGTGGATTTCACGGATAATCTGTGGTTGGGTGAGGTTCAGCAGGTCGTTGTTGCCTTTTTGCAGGATGGTGACATCTGTAAAAAGTGTTCCCCGGTAGTCATCTTCTTCGAGTTTGTACTGCTGGATCATGGTACCCATGGCTCCGTCGAGGACGAGTACCCGTTTTTTTATTTCGGTAAAAATTTGTGTGTTCATCATCGTTTCACTCCGTTTAGTTGGTGTTTGATGGTTTTTTAAGCCACGGCAAATGCTTTACAAGAAAAAGAACCCGGGTTCCTAAGCAGCTACCAAATTAACAAACATTTTTTTCATTAGTTAAGCATTAATTTATCATTTCCTACTCATTTTGAGCGGGTTAGGTATTGGCACCTTTTCCTTGCAGCAGGTTGCCAGGGTTTCCATGAGCCTAATCTCTCCACCCTTCTTTATAAATCACTACATCCTGAACGGACATGAATTACGGTGCAAATATAGAATTAATTTAAATAAGGGGGAAAATACTTAGAGGAAATAAATGGGAGAACACGGGTGACGCTCCCGATAGCAATCGGGATGGACGGATAGACACGGATTTGGGAATAGGAGAGTGAAGTGATTTTTTATACCACAAAATCCAAATAGTTCTCTTGTGTAATACAATGGAAATCATTCCCATAATGGTCGGCCCAGGCTTTTGGAGCTTTTAAGCGGGGGTTTCTTTGATTTGTATTTTTCATTATCAACCTTATTTCTTATTGTGTTAAAGTTGCCAATCACATCCATCTCTAACCACCTTAATCAGTTTTTCCGGTATTAGTCGGCGCATCCAAAAGTGGTGTTTAATTGTGTTTTCCTATCTCCATGCCTATTGCAGGTACACTTGTAGGCAAGCTCGTTACCGTTACGCTCGAAGAAGGACGAGTGGGCTATTATTTAATCTTTTTAATCGTGTTCGGACGGTTTATCAACGATTTCATTTGCGTGATAGCGACTTTATTCAATTGTATCAATCGATCTGTTTGACTCAATCCTTGATGAATCAGTACCGAATTAATACTTTCAAGGTTGCTCAAAACTACTAATTGCTCGATGGTTGCCATATCTATGATATTTCCATCCGCATTTGGGTTGATCTCACGCCATTGTTTGGCTGTAATTCCAAACAGGGCTACATTCAATAAATCTGCTTCGTTGGCATACATAAAAGAAGTTTGGCTTTTGCTCAATTCTTTAGGTATCAAATTTTCTTTGATGGCATCGGTATGAATGTGATAATTCACTTTTGCCAAGGTACGTTGGAGGTTCCAATCTAATTTCAGGCGGTCGCTTTCGTCTGCTTTTAACCCGCTTGACTTTTAATTGTGGCGAATTCGCCATAATTAAAATTGAGGTTATAAACCGATTCCCAAATTCCTAAAAACTCAACCGTATTTCTGTTTCTCAACCAATCTGAGATAAAAAAATCTCTGTCTTTGGCTTTCAGTATATCGGTAAGAGAGTTCATCTATATAATTCAGGATGTTCTTTCAGGATCAGATCGAAATCGCTTTCATACAATTTATCCTGTTTGCTTATGTATTTTACGTATTCCTTTTCTGCCAATGCCAGAGCAATCTCATGAGTTACAGTGCCGGAATGTGTTAACACTGCTTCTTCGTTGAATTGTAAAAAAGCATCTAATTTCTGCACCCAATCTTTCATATACATCACCACGCCCTTATTTGCCTGATTTTCGGCATAATCGAGATACATGGAGACAATTCGGTTGAGCGCTGTCATTTCATTTTCATTCAGGTAGTTTTTCCCAATTCCAATATCAGTCTTACGGATTTTCCCTTTTGGGGCATTTTTCCACGTAGTGAGACCCATATTGTCTTTGGTGCTGTCGGCTCTTACTGAAATCAGTTCAGCGGCAGTTTGACCTGTGATTGCCCAATGCAATTTATTCTGAACGGTTGCAAAAAACTTTTTGGTAATGTCGCTATCGCTGCTGTAGTCGGCACTGCATTGCGAATAGATATCGGTAATTGTCTGGTAAAATCTTCTTTCGCTGCTTCTTATGTCGCGAATGCGTGCCAGCTGTTCTTCAAAATAATCTTTCCCGAAGAAGTTGGTTGGATTTTTCAGCCGCTCATCATCCATGGTAAAACCCTTGATGATGTATTCCTTTAATCGTTCGGTTCCCCAGATACGAAATGCCGTTGCCTGTGAACTGCTTACGCGATAACCAACTGAAATAATCATATCAAGGTTGTAAAACTTAGTAACTGATTTTTGTGTTTTTCCTTCTATGGCACCATGTTGAGTGGTATGTGCAAAATTTGCACATACCACTTCTTTTGATAATTCACCTTCTCTAAAAATGTTTCCTATATGTTTGGTAACAACGGTTCTATCTACGCCAAACAAATCAGCAATTTTCTGCTGTGTGAGCCAGATGGTTTCGTTTTGAAGATACATTTCCACTTTCACCTTGCCGTTGGGCGTAGTGTAAAGCAGTACTTCGCTGAAACCCTCCCGGGGTGAACTGTTTTTCTTTTTAGCCATTACTTTTTAATCTGTCGTTACTTTTCTTTTTCCCGTTACACATTTATGCATCAGGCTTTTGCTGTATCATTTTAGTTTTTCGATTTGCTGTTCGATGAACCTTTTTCTGTTGAAATTTTAGTGATAGAGGCAAAAAGCTGGCATTATTACACCGCTTTTTCGTGTTATGTTAATGTTCCAGTTAATCGTTCTTCAAAACTATTCTATTTTTTTGAAAATAAAAAGATCCGGGGTACATTTTTCCGGATTATAACCTCGTCTATCGATTAGTTACCTACACCACAAATTCCAAAAAGTTTTCCCGCGTAATACAATGGAAATCATTCCCATAATGGTCGGTCCAGGCTTTTGGTGCTTTTAAGCGGGGTTTCTTAAATTTTATCTCGAAAGCTGTCATGTTGTTGTTCACTTCCTCAACAAAATCCAACTCTGCACCGGCGTAAGTTCTCCAGAAATAAGTGTTGACATGCTTTTGCTCATAAAGCAGTTTTTTCTTCCGTTCAGCAATAATAAATCCCTCCCAAAGTGCCCCCACATCATTCCTGGACTCCATTCCCGACAGATTGTCTATCAACATATTTCGTATCCCGTTGTCGTAAAAATAGAATTTTTGCGATTTACTTACTTCGTTTCTCGGATTTCTGCTGAAGGCATTCATTCGGAAAATGATGAACGACTGTTCCAACAGAAATAGATAACGTTCTACCGTTTCCCGATTGAGTTTTAAACTATTGCATAATTCATTCATACTCACCTGGGCTCCGACCTGAAAAGCCAACAGCCTGAGCAAATCCCGTATTTTCATGGGATAACGGATGGTCTCCAATTCCAATATATCTTTATACAGATATGAAGTGGTAATCTCACGGAGGTATTCTTCCTTCTCAATCTTGTTTTTGGTGGTGATGACTTCAGGATACATTCCATAAATAAGTCGCTCATTTAATTGGTCGTTGAGCTCAAATGCATTGAAATCCATGGCCAGTTCGCTCATGGAGACAGGAAGGAGGGTGTGAATTTTTTTCCTGCCAGTGAGTGCTTCAGAAACCCGATCGGAGAGTAAAAATGAAGATGAACCCGTGACCAGAACTTTTAATTCCGGAAGTTCGTCATGCAGAATTTTTAAATTAATGCCAATTTCCGGGATTCTCTGGCCTTCATCAATAAAAAGCAATTGATACCCGCTTACCAGCGATTGAAGTAACTTTAGATCCCTGCTTGAAAGAATATCAATATATTTCAATTGATCTGCATTGATCATCAGGCTTTTTAACCCGGTTTCTTCGATAATCATTTTAGATAAAGTAGTTTTTCCGGCCTGACGCGGACCATACAATACAATCACTTTTCCTGAATTCAACAGGTCATTTTGAAGTTGGGTTTTAAGTGTTCTCTGAATTTGCATGGCTATAAATTTGTCCAAAAGTACAAATATTTATGGTTAACCGTAAATATTTGGCATGAAAATTTACGGTTAACCGGAGAATTTAATGGATAATCGATGTGAAATCAGGACAGACCAATAAGGATCGTTGTTGGCTTTAAATAACGTATCTGGCCTTGTATCCACCCTAAATAATTCTTGTTAAGCTTAACCGAAATACAATTTTTGTAGTTTTGACAAAGAAGAAACAATCAATCAATGATTAACAACCTTCATGTTGATAACCGTCGTTTTATGTTTTAAATACATGGCAAAAAACTTCATTTTGCATAGATACCTGGTTTTTATATTGTTTATACTATCCTGTCTTCATGCATCGGGTCAATCCGACACAAGCAGCGACGTTAGAAAAAACTTTATTAAAATCAACCTGATTTCGCTTCCACCACTCTTTAACAGCCTGAATCATAAATGGATCGGCCTTGAATACCAAAGGCTGGTCAGCGAAAAAACATCCCTGAGCCTCACCTTTGATGTTGGAAGGTTCGAGGATTATACTTTTACCAAATACCATGATTATTTTGATGAACACGGTGGTTTTTCCCATACCCGTGAAGATGTTACAATTCCGGGCTTTCATATCATCCCGGCGGTGAATTATTTTTTGGTACACTCACCCGGTAAAGCAGGACAGGGCATTTATGTGGGAGGCAGGCTGGACTATTACCAGTATTTCATGAAGAAGGAAGTCTATGAGTCATCGATCGATCAAACTACCACAACCCATAATTCTACCCTAAGGTTTGATGCGGGCTGCGGTGTTGGTGCACAGTACCTGGCTTTTAACAGGTTTACGCTGGATCTAAATATTTCTCTCTTTACAAAAATCTATTCGAGTTCATCCAACCCACAATATCAGGAATTGTACCCCGAAAACTCTTTTTGGAGAAGCAACGATAACTCAACCTGGACCACCATTAACCTGATGCTCGGTTATGCATTTGGATCAGGAAATAAAACGAAACCGCTAAAATAACATGTCACCGAAAACACGAAAACAAATCGTTTTATATTGTACCATTTTCCTGATGTTGTTTTTGGGAAGTTGCGGAAAGAATGAAGATTACCGGGTTATAAATCTGAACCACAACACCTTAATGATTTTAGGACACCGCGGAATGGGAGAATATTTTCCATATCCTGGAAACACACTGGAAGCGATTCTTCCTGTATTGGAAATTGGTGCTGATGGCAGCGAAATTGATATTCAAATGACCAAAGACAGTGTATTGGTGCTGTTTCATGGCGACAACCTTAAACTCAGAACCTATTGTAGTGGCGAAATTTACCATTACAACTGGGATGAAATCAGCAACTGCAACTATACCGCCCGTCAACCGGACGTCAATCTCATATCGCTGGAGGAACTGTTTAGTCATATTGATAACCTCACCGAATATTATTTTTCGTTCGACTGCAAACTGAACAGCGGATTTGCTGATGATGATGCCTATCGCAGTACATTCCTGAGGGCCATAAAACGGATTTGTGATCACTATCAGATGGGCAAAAATGTTTTTATTGAAGGCGATATGGGTTTTCTTTTGCTGGCAAGGGAACTGGGACTTGAAAACAAGGGATTTGTCATCGGAAGCAGTGTGAACGATGCCATCAAAAACCACATTTTTGGAATTGGGGCTTCAGTGGAAACCTCTGCCGACACCATTGATTACGCCCATGAAAATGGAATTTATGTGATGATGTGGGGCGCCAAATCGGATATTGGCAATAAACAAGCCCTCAAACTCAATCCAGATATTCTGCAAACAGATAAACCCATTCCTTTGTTAATGCTGTTGGACCGGATGAACCATGAGTAAATGAATTCATAGTTTTCAAGGGAGTGGAAATAAACGGCCTTTGTCAAAGCATCTCCAACAAAGGCCGTTCTGCCGGTTATAGTTTAATCAGTTTTTTAGAACCTATGGCAACCCCATTGCTGAATTGCAAGAAATAAACCCCTTTCGGTAACGCTTCAATGTTAATTTGTGTATTTGATCCTTCCAGTGTAAACTGCCTGAGCTGTTGGCCGCTGATTGAAATAATATTACAATTCAGGACATCGACACCTGGATTTTTTATGTTTAAAACACACTCGGCAGGATTGGGGAATACCATCAGGTCACTATACCCAACCTCAGGCACCTCAATAATAAGCGAACGATAATAATACCCATTGACATCCAGTATCCAACCGGCAATTGTCTCATCCCAAATATACTCACTACTAATGGTGATATTTCCTTCTTCATTGTAAACATAGTTGTGATTGTAAATTCCAACCCAATCTGCCAGGTTTACATCCCAATTATACCATGAGGTCATGGTGTTGCTGTTGTTCTCATCAAATGAATTTTCTCTTTTCATCGTGTATATCCACTCCAGGTTATTTACATCCCAGTATGAACTTTGGTCGAGTATCCTATTGCTATTTTGGTCGTATGCATACTCCCTTCTCGAATAATTTATCCATTGGTCATTTTCCCGGTTGAACACTACTGATAATATCTCGTTGTCACTGGCGTCATACTCATATTCACCTTTACCAGTTAAATTCCACACATCTATGGCTCTTGTATACGTGAGATAATAATCAACTTTATTGGTATTCGTATAATAATTCTCTTGTTTCTGGTTGAGTTCCCAGTCGATTACCATCCAAACGTATGCCTCTGTAACTTCAAGTAAACCTGATGTATTATAAAAATACAGATTCTTATTCCAGTAAATCCAGTCGTTGATTTGTATTGTCCAAACAGAAAACACATAAGAGCTGATGGTGCCATCCAAATTATAGGTTCTTTCTTCCCGGTAATTATAGATCCATTCGTTATCCTCATTTCCCATCCAATCCACATAGTTAAGGATGTTGCCAAATTCATCATTTAAGGACTCATCTTTCAAAAAGTTGTCCCATCGGTTAAGATCTGTATTCCACTTTAAATATATAAGTGAATTCTCAAATCCATACGCGTCAAAGGTCATATCCAATTTCTTCTCATTTGTCCAGCTGTTTTGAACCGTATCCCAAATAAAAGTATAATAAGAAGTTTGGTTGCCATGTTCATCAAATGTATACTCGGTTTTTCCTGCTTTAATCCATTGATTGTTGTCATTATTCCATAAATACTCAACCTTGGTTTTTGGCAATGCTGAATCGTACCAGTCATATTCAGTTTTTGAGCTTTTTACTGAATCTGTTTCTGTAATGATCGCATAATAAACAATTGAATCCAGGACAGATTCTTCGCGAAGGATAGACGATTTCATTACCTTCAATTCTTGTCGGATAGCTTCCCGGCGGTCTTTTTGGATGGGAGTATTCGATTTATAAGAGGTTGATTCAGCATGAATTGTCTGCAATTGTTCGTTTGCTGAATTTCGCTGCGCCGACAGGCTTAATGTATAAACCAGGCAGAGCGTAATGATTGTAATTGTTTTCATGATGTTATTGTTTTAATGAGTATTAGATTCATTGTTTCAACTTTTAATTTAAAACCGATATCCCACAGCGAACTTATATCTGCCATCCACCTCATTTGAAGAAATATTTTCATTAAAATGATGTGCAAGGCCTATTTGGATATCATAATATAGATGCTTACTAAATAATCGTTGCCATCCGGTTATAATAAATACTTGAGGTTGAGCAGTGTTGCTGGAATACGGAGTAAACAGAAACCTTTTGTTTTCCCAGCCCAAGCCCAGATAATCAGCCGAAAGGCCATTTCCGGTTTTACCCATGAGCGTTCTTTTTTTCAAGTTATAATACCACCTGCCTTCAACAATAAGTCCTGCCTGCCATGATCTTATTAATGTTTGGTCGAGATTTGGATTCGTTTCATAGTAAGAGAAAAGCCCGTTTATTTCTGCATTAATTGAGAAAGCGGAATTCCCGATTTTGTATTCAAAGGCAATTTGTGGGGCTAGATAAAAATTTCGAAATCTTTGTCCCGTATAAATACCAAATGCATTGTTCAAATTTGATTTGATGATAAAATTCACTCCCTCATAGCATCGAAAAACCGGACATAATTTGTCTTGATCAAGCCGATACCTGTCATGCGTAAAAGCAAACCCTAAATTAACATAAGTATTAAATATTAATGAGGGCGAAAATCCAGCATTATATGCATTTGACAATCCCAATTTTATTCCAACATCGGCAAAGCCATGTCGAAGAAACCTGCGTTGGAACCCCCATTTTGCAAACAAAGTAAAATGATCGATAAAAGGAATGCTATTTTTGGTATTGTTTAAATAATAGAAAAAATCGAATCCAAGAGCGAGGTAATTGTCCGACATGCTTCGGGCAACTCTGTTTTGTTTTATACGCTTGTTTAACCGGTAGTACCACCGACTTTCAATGGAGGTCCGAATGGATCCTACATCGAAGGATCCTTCCTCAGAAATAAATAACGATTGATCAAGAGCAAGGTTGAGTGTAAAACTTGGGGCAATTCGTTTTTCAAAACTTATTTTGTATTGAAAATTATAGTGTTTATCTATTTCTAATAATGCACTGGCTTTAACCATCCACGAAGTTGCTTCATGCATCATAAAGGCGTATTCCATGGGAGTGATATATTGAACAATGCTGTCTTCCATTTGTTCCGGTTGCTCAACTTTGGTTTCAACCTGGGAGTATGCCGGATTAAACCTCATAAAAAGCCCAATCCACAGACAGGAAAGAAAAATCAGTTTGAGACCTTTGTATTTGGAGTGTATGTTTTCCATGTTTATGTTAACTTTCTTATGGTTGTTCAATGTTTAAGGAACCGGTATTCAGGTTGATATTAATAAGCGGATCATTGTTTCCCGGATTAAAAACTGCTTTTATTTCCTTTTTTTTGTTCCAGGAATATTCAGGTTTCATGTTTTCAGGAATATTTACCTCGCAATTAAAGTATTCTATTTGCCAGGCAAACCTGTTCAAATCATGGACCTTGATATAAACTTCTGATTTTTCGGCAACCAGGTCAATATTCGAAAGGGGCTTCATTTCGCTTAACCTGATCTGAGCCAGGGTAGCATTGATCTTTAACTTGCCTTCAAAACCAACCAAATCAATGTCAGACCGATTGGATTCAATGGTTGTTTCTCCTTTGATTGAACTGGCTGTAATATTACCATATAAAGTAGTTAGCTTCTTTCCACCACTTACATCCTTCAAATCAATCATGCTAAATTCACTGTTTATTTGAAGGGTGGAATGCAGGTTAGTTGCCATTATCTTGCCAAAATAATTTTGTATATTCACAGGACAATTTTCAGGAACCTGAATGTGATAGATGAATTTGATGGCTGATTCCGGCTGTGTTTCATTTTTGGCCAACTCAATATAATTTCTAATAAATATTTTGCTCCCTTTTGTTTCATTTAGCCACTTCATCTTTTTTATATCTGATTCCGCCGTACTTTTAACCTCATGTTTTGAGGTGATCGTCAGATTCATAACAACCGTATTGGCTTTGTGCGAGGTGCAATGAATTTCGGCATGTTCAGCATTTATCCACAACGACATCCCCGGTTGCCAATCGATCGATTTGCTGATTTCCTGCGAGACCACCTGAACTTTTACCTGGGCGAAAAGTGGGATACAAGCCAGGAACTGAGCCAAAAGCAGTAGGGTCATTATGTGATACTTGGTTGGTCGCATTTAATTAATTGACTTTAGCTATCATTTGATTAATAAGACTTGTTCGTTCCAATTCAATTTTTGTCAGCATTATTTCCATGTCGCTGTCGGTGTCATATTTACTTAATTGCTTTACAATTTTTTGTTTCGATTGATTTAAAAAATCAAGTTTTTTCTCCATGTTTTTAAATTCGGGAGATTCGCAAATTTTGGGTTTCTCGTTGCAAACCAAAGCAAGGGCCTGTTCAAATTCAATATCATCAGCAAACCATTGTTGGATGTTGTTGGTTTTTATATACTCAACCGAATAATGCAATTTGGTGTTCCCGGTTTTCCCGGCAAAAAAAAGGAAGTACCCAAGTACAAAGGTAGCGGCTGTTGCGGAAATCCATTTCATCCATAGGTACAACCCTTTTTTTGAGTGGATTGCTTGTCTTGATGTTAGCTCTTTGTCAATATTGTCCCAAATGCTTTCAGGAGGCTCAAATGTACTCATCCGACCGACCAAACCTGAAATCTGTTCGTTTTCAAGTTTAGTAGCTACACCTTCCCATACCTGATCTTTCGGAGAATAATCCGGCAGATTTTTCAGTGCCCTGAGTAATATATTCCGATTTTTTTCCACTATTCCTGCTCTTTATTGAGATTTTCACGTAGCATCCGCTTGGCTTTAAGCAATTGTGTTTTAGAGGTATTGACTGAGATGTCCATCATTTCGGCAATTTCCCGGTGTTTAAATCCTTCTATCTCATACAAAGTAAAAATCGAACGGTAACCATCAGGGAGTGAGGCAATGGCCTTTTCCAACAATTGAATGTCAATGGTGGAGCCCCAGTCTATGGTGATGGGTTCCTGAGCAACTTCTATTTCGACGAAATGAATTCTTTTTTTGATTTTTTTTAAGGCGGCCCTTGCTATGATCGTGTGAATCCAGGTTCCCAGCTTCGACGCTCCGTTAAATGATTTCAGGTTATCAAATACCTGTATAAATCCCTCCTGCAGCGCATCATTGGCATCTTCAAAGTTGTTGGTAATTCTATAGGCGATGGTGTACATTTTCGTTTTATATTGATCATACAAAGCCTTCTGAGACGTTCTGTCATTTTTCAGACATCCATTGATAATTTCTTCTTCCCGGAATTTTGGCATCTATTTGGCTTTGCCGTTTATGGTTAGTGATCAAAGGAATGAAAATGGTTGTCTGTTCATCCCTTTTTTTTAAATTAATTAACACTAAAATGAACCTGTTGCCCTTTGAATGTCAATCAATACGAAAAGTAAGTGATCTTAAAGTTAGAAAAAACCAGAAAATACGACTTTTAACGCACAGAATTAATTATCATGCTCAGGCTGGCTTCGCCCCATCCGGAACTACTCTGAGGTAAAGGTTCAAATAAATGGCATTTCTACACCACAAATGAATTTAAACCTTGAAATAAAACAATAAATGAGGACGCTAAAAGTCACATTCCCAAGCTGTTTTGTGTGAATATTCACTCAATCCTGGCTAATCAACAACCACCAATTTTCTGTAGACAGCATGGCCATCATTAAAATCAACCTTGAAATAATAAATTCCGGTATTTAGAATATCCACATCAATGGCTACTTTGTTTGATCCCATATCCAAAGTTTTAAGAAAACTTGTTACCCTTTGACCGTTGATACTGTAGATAGAAGCGCTGATTTGCACCGATTTAGCCATGTTTATTTCTAAATACGTCTTGTCCATTACCGGATTTGGAAATAGGTTGCTCATAAATCCAACATATGGCGGTAGCTGCTCTTCAATTCCAATGAGGATTTCATTATCTTTTATCAGGATACTGATGTTGTCAACAGAGGGCATGGCGGCATTGAGTGTATATAAAAGTGGAACCATTTTTTTTCCGGCCATTTCGACCAGCATTTTGTAGGTGCCAAATCCCAGGTTTTTAAAGTGAAACCCTCCTTCGTCATTAGAATAGACAAAGGCAACACAATGATCGGATTCATCCAGAAGGAAAACAAGTACACCTGGTGCCGGAGTTAAGACGTCGGTAGGTTGTTGGTAGTTAATATGACCATCAATGGAGCCCGTACCTGTTGTTATTGTTGTTAAAGGGATCATGTGGATATCCGCATTGTAAGTATCTTGATTCAACACCAACAGGGTAGCATCCTCCCAATGCATAACATCACCAAAATAGGTAGGTATGTACAAAGAGCCATACTTTGAAATTTCGTCAGAAACTGCCTGGATATAGTATTGATTTTCATAAAATGGAAAGAAGAAATAATACCCCAACGTATCATTGATGGTGGTTGAAAAGGTTTCTATAACCCGGCCATTTTCAAAAAGAGCAGCTTCAACAGTCCCCAGGTTCATTTTTTCGGTTCCGGCAAATACATTGCCACCCAGCACCATTGGTGATGAAGACACAACAACAACAGGGCCATCCGGATCAGATTCACAAGAGAGGTTGCCTTGATTGTTGAGATAAACGGCTGTTAATGAATAGCTGTAGCTGCCATAATCCAGATCATTGTCTTGATACAGCGTGTCGGTAATCAGATTTGTATTAATAAGCGAATCATCTCTGTAAAGATTATACCCATCCACGAAATCAGCATTGAGTAGCGGAGTATTCCAGGATAAATCGACATCAAATCCATCAAAAGTTGCCATGAAGTTGGTGGGGGGATCGCATGGTGCCAAAATTGTTATTTCCACAGGATCAGTTGGCTCAGATTCGCAGATCAAATTGCCCTGGTCATCCACATAAACGGCAGAAACCTGATAGCTGTAAGTGCCGTGGTTTAAATCGGAGTCCGAATACAGGGTATCAACGATCAGGGTACTGTTTATCAAAATATTATCTCTAAAAAGGTTGTAACCTCCCACAGAGTTGGTTTGCAGGACCGGGGAATTCCATTGTAGGGTTATTTCATCTCCGGTTGGCGTTCCATTGAGGTTGACAGGAGGATTACATGGTGAAGTTGTTGATGCCAATTCTAATCCGAAAATTCTATCATCCTGAATAACAATTCCCAAGGTAACTGTTCCTGTAACCAACTGAGCATGTGTAAACAATCCTCCAACAAATCCTCCGGGAGACAGATAATCCAAATCCATGTAAAAACCGGTTTCTGACTGGGTAATCAAGCTATATTGTACCAGCGTATTGCTGTTGGCAGGCTCTTGACTCGAAGCCCATAAATAGGGCCCTCCTTCGGTCCAATTGTCGTAAGTTAACCCATAAAGACTGCCATAAGCACCCACGGGAAATTGACCTATTATGTTGCCCAGTTTGTCTATAATAGAGATGTCAGTTGACCAATTGTTAAGATAAAATACATCCAGATCTGAATCATAGGCCAAAGCCCTGATACTTTGCGGAATACGAATTTTGTTGATTAACACTTTGTTTTCAAAATCCATCACATACAAAGTATCTGTAGCCCTTCCTCCGTAAAAGTATTGACCATCATAGGTTAAGTCCCGTATTTTGTTGACCCCCGGAATACTGAAGATTTCGATAACATTCCCGGAAAGGCCGTATTTTTTAAATTCTGAGGAGTTCCATTCAGAAGCATAGATATACTCTCCATCAGTTTCTGCTCCTGAAACAACACCCCCTGGCAGCGAGTCGAAAACATTGATGGAAAATTGTATGTCCCAGGTATCTCTTGAAGGCTCGGGTATATGTTTTTGTGTATTAGGCATTGAATCAATATCAACTGTTTTGAACGACATGTCGGGAGTTTTCTGCGCATGTATCATCAGGAAACCAAGAAGTATGAAGGTAGTAGTAATAAGTTTTTTCATGATGAAAATTCTAAAGTCCAAATGGTATTTTTATGATACTGACGTCTGTATAAAGGGAACCGTGTTGTCTATATAGTTGCATGGTGATTAAAAATTATATTGTACTCCGGCCCGAATGCTCCAGGAATATGGATTACCCGCCTTTTCATTTTGGTACGTTGAGTTGGTGAAATAGTTAAACATCGGGCCAAGTTTCATCACCACATGTTGTGAAAGATGATAGCGGATATCTAGTTGTGTTGAGATTTGAAACAATTCTTTGGCGCGTGTTGCCTTTGGATAGCTGCTGTTGAGTATTCGTGCGTTTTCTCTAAAGAGGGAAGGATAGTTTAAGTTGTTCTGAATAAGATGCAACCAGGAGATTCCGCCTGATAGTGATACGGAAAAATGTTTGTCCGAATACAGATCAACCCCAACGATAAATGGAACCTTTACATATTTATACTGACTTTTAAACTGGGTCTTGTCAGCATATTCAATGGAGTCGTAAACATCCACTGTCGTGGTAAAAAACTGTGTGGTTCCTGATATCGGGTCGTAATAAACCGAGTCAACATAAATGTAGGAATTGATGAGTTTGTTTTGAAGATAGTTGTATGTAATTTCCGAGTTATCACTTGAGAATACTGCTCCTACGCCTGTTGTGAAGAATATTTTACCCGGGTGATAACTGAGCTCTATATCCAGGGAATTCCAATCCTGAAGCTTGGTTCCATCAACCCTGTTTCCTTCCAGAAACTGATCAAACCTGCCAATTATACCAACACTGAAATAGGAATTGGTTCCTGTATACGAACTACAGGGCAAATCATCTTTTCTTTGGGGTATCAGCTCCGGACTTTCCAAAGTCAGGACACCTTTTCTTAGGGATAAACCTGTTATTGAAATGGGATGTTTTTCAGTTTCCGAAACGAAAATGTCACCCGCGTACGATACATTCGCTTCTCTCCGGAGGATGGTCATTTGCTTTGATTCAGGATTTCCCAATCTCTCTGTTTGGACCATAGGTGTGGATTCGTTACGAGCAAGTTTTTTGGTGACATCGGTTTGTACAAGCTGACCCGATTGCAAGATTGGTTCCTGCACACTTTTTAAATCGTATCCTCCCATTACAGGTTTTTGATTGTCAACAAAAAATTCAATAGGTGTGTATGGTGCAAAATTCTTGTATTGTTGGTATTTCAGGAATCCAACGAAAGTAATCAATAACAACGCTACCAGGAGTAAGCCTTTTCTGAGGTTGTTTTTAGAGGGGGGTTGATGAGAAAGCGTTTTCTCAATGATTTCCCACAAATTGGGATCGGGCTGATGCAGCGGAAGTTCGTTTACGGGAAATGAAAACAAATCAGTCTCTAACCTGTCCCATACTAACTTATCCGGTAAGTGAACCGGAAGCTCTTTGATGGCCTGCATCAGGATATGGTCGTTGTTTTCCTTCATGTTAATGGCCGTTACTTAGCATTTTCCGAAGGTGTTTTTTGGCGTGAAATAATTGCGATTTCGATGTTCCTTCTGAGATATTCAACATTTTAGCCACTTCCTGATGTTTGTAACCTTCAATTGCAATCAACGAAAATACAATGCGATAACCTTCGGGGAGATTAAACATTGCTTTTTCCAACAATTCTCCTGACATGGGGTCGGGCCAGGTGATTATGCCATCGGAGATGGGTTGATCGGTATATTCAACCTGACGGAGCTTTTTTAGTGTTTTAAGTGAAGTGTGGATCACAATTTTTCGCATCCAGAATTTTAAAACTGCTGTATTTCGCAGCGATTTAATGTCGTTAAAAATTTGAATAAATGAATCATGCAGAATGTCGTTGGATAAATCCTTGTCGTTAACAATGTGATAAGCCGTTGTGTACAATTCATTACTATACCTGTTGTACAATAACTTGCGTGAATGGTTGTCTTTTTCAATACAGCCTTTTACCAAATCGTCATCTATTAGGGTATAGGTGTTCGTTTTCAACTAGTTAGAATCAGTTTGTTAAATGATAAATAATTGTCATTAAAAATAGTTGTTTCAAGGGTTAAAAAGCGATGTTGGTGAAAAAAAAACTTCCTCTTCCATTTTACTAACAGAAAGATACTCCTTTTTCGCTTTTAGTTTAATAAGCGAAAAAGGAGTATGGATACGAGTACTGAATATTTTTGCTATTAATTTCCTTTCACAAATTTTTGAGTAAATGAATAACCCTTTCCGTTTGAAATTTGCACAAAGTAAATACCCGGCTCAAATTGACTTGTGTTGATGTTTAAATCTTTTGAACCTGTGATGTAGAGGTTCTTTTGTTGAACCACCTGACCAAGTTGGTTTGTGATTTGATATTGGATTTTACCCTGATCTGACAGTTGAAGGTGGACAATTACGAAATCGTTGGCCGGATTGGGATAGATATTAAAAGCTGTCAACATATCGGGAGCTCCTACATCAACCAGTGAGTTTGCATACGACAATTCCAGAGCAAAGATCAGCTCATTCTGAATCAACCCTCCCATAGTCACATCCGAACTGCCATTCAAAGCACGAAGGAACAATCCCCCTGCATAGGCATCATTAGAGGTCAAACCTGCTACATCAATCATGTTTCCAGTTTGTGCCTGGGCAGCAATGTCGTACTTTACAATCATAGCTCCGCTGCTTTCCTGACTAAATCCCCATAGAAAAGGACCGTTTATCGATGTATTGTCGTAAGCCAGTCCACTGATAGATCCTATTGTAATGCCTGATGCTTCCCAGGAATCGAGAACATTACCCTGAAAATCCATTTTATAAAAAACCGGATCCCATTTTTCGCTTGCCCAGAGGATATTCTCCACAGGATCGTAAGCCATTCCTCGGATAGAGAAAGTAGTAAAAACTGTATCGATCAGCACTTTGTTATCCATATCCAGTACAAAAAAGTAATTCTCTTTGGGGCTTCCATAATAGTATTGACCATCGTAAGCCAGATCCCGTGTTTTTTGTGCTCCGGGAATACTAAAGATGTCCAACACTGTCCCCGACTGGTTGTACCTGGCAATGCTATCATGCATCCATTGGGTCACATATAGATCGATGCCATTGGTTTCCACACCATATTCACCTATAAAGGCGATGCACGGAAATGAAAATTGTAGATTAAATGTGTCCCGATCAACCATGGGAGTTGCAACAATATCCTGTCCGGGAGCGATCTCAATTTGATTTTGCTGGGCAAAACAAGTGAGTCCGATTAATCCGATGAAGAAAAGTAATACGTGTTTCATAATGAGTTAGGTTTGATGATTAAAAGCAATTATAATATTGTATTTCCCTAAAGGGACTTCTGAAAGGAAGATGGTTGTATGGGATACTGAAGATAGTTGCAATCCCCGATGAAATATGTATTGACTGGATTTGCTTTGTCGATAGGTCGGCTCTCTGATCGCTCGCTCTATTTACATCAGTTTCGCCCCATCCGGCACTTTCTTATCCGGTACCGCCAGCACAATGGCTCCCGTTTCGTTGGCAAAACCCGTAATTAAACATTCCGAAATAAATGGCCCGATTTGTTTGGGGAGGAAGTTCACCACTCCGATCACTTGCTTGTTTAACAATTCTTCTTTGGTGTAAATTTCTGTAATTTGAGCGCTGGATTTTTTGATGCCTATTTCTTTCCCAAAATCAACGATAAGCTTGAAGGCAGGCTTTCTGGCCCCGGGAAAATCCATAACCTCAATAATGGTTCCAATTCTCAGTTCTACCTGTTCAAATTCGTTCCAGCTGATTTGTTTCATGATCCAGTAGTTTTAAACATAATAAAACAAAATCAGCTGACTTAAACTTCCCAATAAAAACCCTCCATAAACCTGAGCCGGAGTGTGAGCTTTTAAAATTAACCTCGCAGTTGCAACCATTCCGGTGATGAGAATGATCGCGTAAAGCCAAAGTATGACATCAACCCGTGCATTCAGCGAATATCCCATAAGGGCGCCTAAAAACCCTCCCCAGGATGTAGCGTGAAGGCTGATTTTTGTGAAGTAATTGATGATTAAACACAACAAAATCAACATGGTGGCACCAATCATAAACAAGGTGATGATGCTGTTTTGCTCCATTTGTTTCAACAAATAATAAGTGAGGTAAAAAAATGCCGAAACGATAATTAAGGGTAGTGCCCTCTCCTGGCGTTCGGGCATCTCCATGCTTTTTACCACATCAAATTTTCGTAGTATCAACAAGATGAGCGCCGGTAACATAAAGGTTGTCAGAAATACAAGGAGGGTCATCAGATAGCGAACCTGAATGGGTATGGCCAACACAAAATGGGTGTTTAAGTTGATGAAAAGCAATAGCGCGTATGTGGGCACGAGCAATGGATGAAACAGAACGGAAATGACCTTGGCCGGTTTAACATGCATCGGATAAAGAGTTTATTGTAATTCTTTGCGCAATCGGGCAACAGGAATATTGAGCTGCTCGCGGTATTTGGCCACCGTACGCCGTGCAATGGGGTAGCCTTTTTCTTTTAGTCGCGTGGTAAGGTATTCATCTGTAAACGGCTTTTTCTTGCTTTCCTCGTTGATGATATCACGCAGGATGGTTTTTATTTCACGTGTTGAAACCTCCTCACCATCATCTTTTTGCATGCTTTCGCTGAAAAAGCTTTTAAGCAGCAGGGTTCCAAAAGGCGTCTGTACATATTTGCTGTTGGCTACGCGCGATATAGTACTGATATCCAGGTTTACCTTTTCGGCAATATCTTTCAATATCATGGGGTGAAGCTTGGTATCGTCACCGGTAAGCAGATAGTCGCGCTGGTAATCCATGATGGCTTCCATTGTTGATGTTAAGGTGTTCTGCCGCTGTTTGATGGCATCGATAAACCACCTGGCCGAGTCCACTTTTTGTTTGATAAAAACCAAGGCTTCCTTTTGTTGCTTTGATTTTTTCTGGTCGCCGAGTGAATGGATCATGTTGGCGTAGGAATGACTGACGCGCAAGTCAGGATTATTCCATGAGTTTAGCGTTAGTTCCAGCACTCCCCCATTGTTGCTAATGTTGAAATCGGGAATAATATAGTGGTTGGTTTTGGCGGTCTCGCTAAGCGAATTTCCCGGTTTTGGATTAAGCCTTAGAATTTCTTCGATGCCCTTTTTAAGTTGGTCTTCGGATATTTCAAGGCGTTTGGTTATTTTCTGATAGTGTTTTTTTGTAAAATCGATAAACGATCGGTTGAGTATTCTGATGGCCAGATCAATGGCTTCGGAAGGGAATTCCCGCGATTTTCGCTGAAGCTGGATAAGCAAACATTCTTTCAGGCTTCGTGCCCCGACACCCGAAGGATCAAATTCCTGTATTATGGTTAAAATATGTTCCACTTCCTCTTTTTCGGCCATAACATTCTGGCTGAATGCCAGATCATCGATAATGGCTTCGATGGAGCGTTGCAGGTATCCTGAATCATCAATATTGCCAATAATGTAAAGGCCGATTTGCAGGTTTCGTTCGTCAAGATACTGCTGTCTCAGTTGCTCTTCCAGCAGTTCGTGAAAGGTGATGCCTGAGGCAAATGGAATTTCCTTGCGCTCTTCATCCGAACTGTAATTGTTGGTTTGAAGTTTATACGAAGGAATGTCATCGTCAGTCATGTAGTCGTTCAGGTCGAATTCAGGATCTTTTTCCTGATAATCATCAATGCTTGTTTCGGCGTAATCATCGCCCTCATCGCTTGATTCGGGTGTATCCTCGCTATCATAATCGCTCATTTCTTCCCCATCAATTTCCAATGCGGGATTGTCTTCAATTTCCTGCTTTATACGCTGCTCAAGACCAATGGTGGGAATCTGCAACAATTTCATCAACAGAATCTGTTGTGGAGAAAGCTTTTGAAGCAGTTTTTGTTGAAGACGTTGGTTTAGCATAAAACATTATCAAGTTTGGGGACATCACTTCCCTGGTTCAATCATGACAAATGTAGCAACATTTTTATTATGGCACAGTTTTGGATTAGCGAATTTCGGGATAATATTAACCATCCGCCTTCAACTCTTTGTACATCAATATTTAAAAGGTCTTAAAACTCCAGGTTTTGGGGTGTTCTGGGGAATGGAATCACATCGCGGATATTCCCCATGCCTGTGATAAAGAGCATCAATCGTTCAAATCCAAGTCCGAAACCGGCGTGTGGTACGGTTCCAAACTTCCTGGTTTCGAGATACCACCACATGCTCTCTTCCGGAATGTGCATCTCTTCCATGCGTGTGGCAAGCTTGGTATAATCCTCCTCGCGCTGCGAACCACCAATTATTTCACCAATCTGCGGAAAGAGTACATCCATAGCGCGAACGGTTTTCCCGTCATCATTTTGTTTCATGTAAAACGCTTTGATGTTCTTGGGATAATCGGTCAGGATAACGGGTTTTTTAAAATGTTTCTCTACCAAATAGCGTTCGTGCTCCGATTGCAGGTCGGCGCCCCATTCTTCGATGAGGTATTGGAATTTTTTCTTCTTGTTGTGGTTCGAATTTTTCAGGATGTCGATGGCCTCGGTATAGGTGATGCGTTCAAAAGGATTGTCGAGCACGAAACGCAACTTTTCAATCAATTCCATCGAACGCTCCTCTGCCTTTTTGTTTTTTTCCTCTTCTTCGAGTCGTTTGCTTAAAAACAGCAGGTCGTCCATACAATGTTCAAGGGCATAATCAATCACATATTTGAGCATGTCTTCGGCCAGGTCCATGTCATCGTTGATATCACAGAAGGCCACTTCGGGTTCAATCATCCAGAACTCGGCCAGGTGGCGGGTTGTGTTGGAGTTTTCGGCCCGGAAGGTAGGACCGAAAGTATACACTTTTGAAAGTGCCAGTGCTGCCAGTTCGGCTTCCAGCTGCCCGCTGACGGTAAGGTTGGCGGCCTTTCCAAAGAAATCTTTTGTAAAATCAATGTTTCCATCCGGCGTTTTGGGCAGTTGCTTCAAATCGAGTGTCGTCACCTGAAACATTTCGCCTGCACCTTCGGCATCCGAGCCGGTGATAATGGGAGAGTGAACGTTGTAAAAACCCCTGTCGTTGAAGAAACTGTGGATGGCAAAGATCATGGCATGACGAATTCGTCCGATGGCACTGAACGTGCTGGTACGATAACGCAGGTGTGCCTTTTCGCGCAAAAATTCTAAAGAATGTTTTTTAGGCTGCAAAGGGTATTCGTTGGGATTGGCTTCGCCCAGAATTTCCAGTTTGGTGGCCTGCACTTCCACCCGCTGACCACTACCGGCCGATTCAATCAACAATCCATCCACCGAAAGGGCAGCTCCTGTATGTATGCGTTCGAGCAGCTTGTCGTTTTCTTCACTCATCTCCACAACCACCTGAATATTATTGATCGTTGAGCCATCGTTTAATGCGATAAAAGCCACATTTTTACTTCCCCTTTTGGTACGAACCCAACCTTTTACATTAATTTCGTGTCCTGCTTCTGTTGATTTCAACAGCTCATTAATTTCAATTCTCTTCACCTGAAATGGTATTTATAAAACTTTGCAAAAAAACTAAATTTCACGCAATTAACCGTTGTAATGGAATGCTATTTTACAAATATTTGTGTTTTAAACCAATTCTGTCCATATCAATGTCTCTGTTTAAAAATATTTTTGATCATCATCCGTTATCAACAAAACAATTTCCATTGATGAAAATGCTCAACTACAACTTCATCTTTTATCCCACTGTGATGCTTCTATTCATTATAAGCGCTGCATTTAAACCAGGCGAAGGCTTAAACAAAATGCCGGGCAACCCTGAACCGGCCATCTGCTGGGATGAACAGCGCAAGCTTGACTGGAATGACTTTAAAGCCCGGCGAAAGCCAAATGGAAAAATAGCGGCAGCCATCTCCACCTGCGGGTTTGGGTTCGAAGCCAAAGAAGAAAACCACCGACTGATTTCGTTGGAGGTTTTTGTAAAATTCTATCCTGAAAAATCGTGGAAAAACCCAGCCCATCAAACCGAAGCGGTGCTGGCTCATGAACAATTGCATTTTGATATTACCGAATTAATGGGGAGAAGGTTCTATCAGGAAATTCTCAACATGAGACAAAAGGGAAAACTAAACCAGCGAAACATCAAAAAAGTTTACGAACGCATGGAAAAAGAACATGGCGAAATGCAGGCATTGTACGACAAACAAACAAACCACAGCCTGAACACCAAATTGCAATCATGGTGGGATCAATATCTTGCTTCTGAGCTGATCAAAACGGCCCCATTTTCTAATTACCATAAGTTACCAATATAGAAGTTACTGTTCGGAATCATCCCTAAGTTTTATATCTTTGCCTGTAAATCATCAAAATGAATTTTCGCGTCATCATCCTATTTATCAATATATTGTTGGTGAGCCTTTTGGGATGCAAAAAAGAAGGTGGCCCTAACTGGATTTATTGCCAGGAGTGCTCAGCCGATAACTGGATTGGATCTTATAGCGGGCAGGGCGATTACTTTAACGGAAGTGAAAACAAGCAATACCTTCAAGTGGAAACCCGGATGGATATTGTACAATTAAACGGCAATGCGCTGCAAATGAACATCATGGTACCCGATTTTTATCAAGTTTCCTTTTATACTACAAAAGACGATAACGAGTATTATATTAATGTTCCGGGATCAAATAAATCACTTTACCTTGTTTTGGCACAAAGCGGGAGTCAGTCCAGAATTACCGGTACCGCTAAATCATATCATTATAAAGTTGATTCGCTGATTGTTGATCACAGTGTTAGTTTTGAAGTAATAAAACACGAAAAATGATTCGGTTTTCGCCGGAATTTAATTTGTCGGACAACCATTCCTGAAGTGGATTTGTCATTGTATTTTAACAACTTATTAACTATTTTCGCCTGTAAATTAAAAATTGTAACTCAAGGGATATAACAAATCAATTCTTATTTAAATTCCTATTATGCAAATCTTTAAGCAATGTGTTGCCTGTATTATTTTACTTACCCTGATCGGTATCGTAACTATTCCGGTGTTTGCTGCCACCATTTCAACCGGAACAGGGGATAAAACAACTTTGGAGTTAACAACCAATTCTCCTGAAAAACTGGTTTTTATTAATACCATTGGAGACATCAGGACCGAAAAGATGAAACATGGGCAGGATGATTATACCCGATTGGTGATCCCAACCTACACACGCAACACCACCATTGGAATTCCAGAACTCCCGGTTAAGCGACAGTTGATTGAAATACCCTACAATGCCCAGGTTCAAATTACTGTCCTCAGCTTCGAGGTGAATGAATTTAACCTGGCTGAAACAGGCATGGCGCATCTACTTTATCCCGTTCAAGCCTCTCAATCAAAATGCGGTAACCAGCTGGCATTCGAGCTTGATGCGGAAGCTTATCAAAAAAATGAATTTAACTCGGACGAACTGGTATCGGTAGATATCCTTGGCCGCATGCGTGGTGTCGATATAGGCCGTTTAAACATTGCTCCTGTTCAATACAATCCGGTGACAAACACCATCAAGGTGTATGAAAACCTGCGTTTTGAAGTGACCTTTTCAAACGCAGATCTGAGCAAAACCCAAAGTGAAAAAGAAGGATTAACTTCACCCTACTTTACGGCTCCATACAGCAGCCTGATAAATTATGCACCAACCGCTTCACGCGAAAACATGACCAATTATCCGGTGAAATATGTCATCGTTTCCGATCGCATGTTTGCCGACCAGCTTCAGCCTTTTGTACAATGGAAAACCAGAAAAGGATTTACGGTGGTGGAGGCTTATACCGATGTGATTGGCACTTCATTAAACGATATAAAAGCCTATTTACAAGGGCTATACGATGCCGGAACTCCTGACGATCCTGCCCCTTCGTTTGTACTTTTTGTAGGCGACATTAGCGAAATTCCTGCCTGGGACAATGGGAATGGTGTTACCGATAGAAATTATGTAGAATATACCGGCGATTTGTTTCCCGAGATATTTTACGGACGTTTTTCAGCACAGAACGCCACTCAGCTCCAGCCTTACATCGACAAAACCTTGCAGTATGAACAATATACCATGCCCAACCCTACCTTTCTCGATACGGTGGTCATGATTGCAGGGATGGACGGTTCATTTGGTCCCAATTGGGCAAATGGTCAAATAAACTATGGAACCATAAACTACTTTAATTCCGATCATGGAATTTTTTCTCATACTTATTTGTATCCTGAATCGGGAAACAACGCGAACAACATTCATCAAAACATCAGCGATGGTGTATCATTTGCCAATTATACTGCCCACTGTGGACCTGACGGTTGGGCCGATCCTTCCTTTTCCATCAGCGACATTGCCAACCTGAGTAACCAGGATAAATATGGACTGCTCATTGGCAACTGTTGTTCATCGAGTGAGTATCAAACCAATTGTTTTGCAGAAGAAATGTTACGCGCGCCCAACAAAGGGGCCGTAGGTTATATTGGAGGCTCAAACAGCACCTATTGGGATGAAGATTATTATTTTGGTGTGGGTGTGGGGGCAATCACCGAAAACCCGCCCTCGTATGAAGAAACCGGTTTGGGAAATTACGACCGGGCTTTCCACGACCATGGAGAACCTTTTAATGAATGGTACACGACCATGGATCAACATATTTTTGCTGGAAACCTGGCCGTAACCGAAAGCGGTTCTTCGCTGGAAACCTACTACTGGGATATTTATAACCTCATGGGCGATCCTTCGCTCATGATCTACTATTCAGTTCCTGATGACATGACCGTAACACATCCATCAACCATCCTCATTGGACAAACATCCATCAACATTACCGCGGTTCCTTACGCTTATGTTGGATTATCAATGAACAATGAATTGAAGGGAATGGGCATTGCCGATGCCTCGGGAACACTGGTGCTTGAATTTGAATCTTTTTTATCACCTGGTGATGCTGAGTTGGTTGTAACTGCACAAAACTATCAGCCTGCTATCGCCCCTATCACCGTTATCCCTGCCGAAGGGCCTTATGTCATCTATGAGAGCCATATAGTTAGCGGATTGGGGTTCACCTATCATACCAGCGAGGTCATTCTTTTAACTATGGAGAATGTGGGTTCTGAAGACGCTTTGGGAGTACTGGTTTTGCTAACCACCAACAATCCATACGTCACCTTAATCGACACCCTGCTTGATTTTGGCGATATTGCCGCAGGACAAAGTGTAGAGGGTAGTTTGCCTTTTGGATTTACGGTTGCCGACAACATACCCGATCTGGAGACCATCGTGTTTAATGTAAAGGCAACTCTTGCCACCGGCGATGAATTTGAATCATCGTTTACAGATATAGGGCATTCCCCGGTACTCACCTACAACGGGTTTTCAATTGATGATGCTGCCGGTAATAACAATGGCAAACTCGATCCTGGTGAAACAGCCGACCTGATTGTCAGCTTAAAGAATAATGGTTCGGCAACGGCACAGAATGTGAGCGGTTTGCTTTCTACACAAAGTCCGTATCTTATTATCAACCAAAGCGTGCAGCCATATGGAGAACTGCTGGCAGACTCTGTAAAGAGCCAACGGTTCAATGTATCCGCCTCTTCAGATACACCTACCGGCGTGATGGCATTTGAAACAATCGACTGGGTGGCCGATTTCGGTATAACAGGAACAGGATCGTTCGACTTTACCATTGGCCAGATTCCTGTGTTGGTGGTCGATTTGGCCCAATCGAACAATTCCCCTGCTGAAATGATGTCGTGTTTGAGTGTACTCACTGTTGGCAGTGAATTGACCAATTCCCTGCCCGATGACCTGAATATCTACCAAAGCATTTTTGTGTGTCTGGGCACCTATCCTGATAACCATGTACTTTCCTCAAGCGACGGAGATAAACTGGCCGGATTTATGAGTCATGGCGGTCGTGTGTTTATGGAAGGAGGTGATACCTGGGCTTATGATAACCAAACCGCTGCTCATGCATTGTTTCATATTTCCGGTGATGGAGACGGTAGCGGAGACTTGGCACAGGTTACAGGATTAACTGGCACGTTTTCAGAATATTATGATTTTGTTTACGATGGAGCCAACAGCTACATAGATCACCTTATCCCCGATACCAATGCTTTTACCCTTTTCAGAAATGTAGAAATAGGTTATGATGTAGCAATTGCCTACGAGAATGATGTGTATAAAACGATTGGAACCTCCTTTGAGTTTGCAGGTTTGGTTAACAATACAACCAGTACCAAAGACGGCCTTATGGCAGAAATTCTCCATTTTTTCAATATTCCCTTTATCTGGACCCATGTCGAGAACCAACCAAAAGAAGCCTTTGAACTGATGGTTTACCCAAATCCTGTGATCAACTCACTTAATATCAGAATAAATACCACCTCGGCGGGGAATTATTCTGTATCTTTGATCGACTTATTAGGAAGAAACATAAACCATTCGGATCAGAATTTGATGCTCAAGGAGGGTACTAACGCACTACAGATGGATGTAAGTGCTCTTGTGGGCGGAGTTTATTTTTTGATAGTAAAAACACCAGCAGGGGAAGTAACAAAAAAAATAATGATCAATTGATCAGCACAAAGTAAGGATGTCTTTAAACAATAACTTAACTATAATGAAAAAAATTACTTTAACAATCGTATTACTCGTCAGTTTTGTCGGGACTTATGCATCCGATTGGGTGCAGGTTTCAGGTAATCAGGTGAAAGAATCCACAGTTTCACTGGTTCAGGCTACAACCGGGTCAACCATCCTGCATTATTCATTGGCGGGGTACTCTTTTAATGAAATAGCTACTGAAAGAGGCGCGGCCATGCAGATTCTGTGCCCGGAGGGTTCTCCCATTTTATTAAATGGCGCCCCCGGCCTGCCCTTGTTCACTACCTCACTGATTATCCCCAATCAGGCTAAAATGAGGGTAAACATCATCAGTTCTTCTTATCAGGAATATCAGGAAGTGCTCATCGTTCCATCAAAAGGCAACCTGACACGCGATATTGACCCGGCAACTGTTCCGTATACTTTTGGGAAACAATACACCAACGATGCTTTTTACCCGGGTGAGGTAGTCGCTTTGCGCGATCCCTATATCATCCGCGATTACCGTGGCCAAACTGTGTTAATCCAACCATTTCAATACAATCCGGTTACGCGTGTTCTGCGTGTTTACTTTGATATCAAGGTGGAAGTAGTTGAAGATGGCACAAGTAACATCAACACCTTGGATGCCGTTGAACCACCTGAAATCGTCAATTCCCAGTTTAATGAAATTTACCAACGTCATTTTATCAATTACCAAAGTACCGACCGATACACTCCCGTTGAAGAAGAAGGCAACATGCTTATTATTTGTTATGGTGCCTTTATGGATTCCATTCAGCCGTTCATCGACTGGAAAATCAGAAAAGGAATTCCTGTGGAGTTGGTGGATGTTTCAACCATTGGTTCCGCTTCGGCCATTAAAACTTATATTGCCAATTATTACAACACCAAAGGACTTGCTTTTGTTTTGTTGGTGGGCGATTCGCAACAGGTTCCTTCTTCTACTGTTGGAGGAAACGATTCGGACAACAACTATACCTACATCGTGGGCAGTGACCACTATCCGGATGTGTTTTGCGGACGTTTTTCAGCTGAGACAGAAGCCCAGGTAACTACCCAGGTTCAGCGCGTTCTGGAATATGAACAAACCCCCGTTGCCGATACAGCCTGGTACCGCAAACTTATTGGAATCGCCTCCGACCAGGGCCCCGGTGATGACAATGAATATGACTATCAACATATCCGTAAAATCGGTAACGAAAAACTGCTGCCTTATACTTACAACTATGCTTATGAGTATTTCGATGGTTCGCAAGGTGGTAACGATGCCCCGGGAAGTCCGACACCTTCGATGGTAGCAACGGGTATCAATTCCGGAGCTACGATCATCAATTATACCGGCCATGGCAGCGACAATGCCTGGAGTTCATCAGGGTTTAGCAGTACCAATGTCAACCAGTTGACCAACACGGGAAAACTTCCCTTTATTTTCTCGGTTGCCTGCGTCAATGGCAACTTTGTAAACAGTACCTGTTTTGCCGAAGCCTGGATGCGTGCCGAAGACAATGGTCAGCCCGCCGGAGCCATCGCCACGTTGATGTCGACCATCAACCAAAGTTGGAATCCACCCATGGGAGGCCAGGATGAAATGAACGACATTCTTACCGAGGCTTATTCAAATAACATCAAAAGAACTTTTGCCGGCATTTCCATGAATGGATGTATGAAGATGAACGATGAATACGGTTCAGATGGAGATGAAATGACCGATACCTGGACTGTTTTTGGCGATCCCTCCCTGGTGATTCGTACCTCCATTCCTCAAAACATGAGTGTAAGCCATGCCAACGAATTACATTTAGGCGAAACCTCGATGACACTTACCTGCAATGCCAACGGGGCAAAGGCTGCCTTAACATTCAACGGCGAAATTCTGGGTACTGCCATTGTTTCAGGAGGTTCGGCGACCATCACCTTTGAAGCGCTGACCGAACTCGGGACAGCTGATTTCGTGGTAAGTGCCTATAATTATAAACCGTATATCACCACCATTGATATCATCCCTGAATTAGGACCTTTTATGGCCATCGCGGGAAAAGTAATAAACGATGTCCCGGGAGGCAATGGTAACGGCCAAATGGATTACGCTGAGGATATCCTGCTCACAATGAGCCTCACAAACATTGGTGTTGAAGCCGGATATGGCATTACTTCTATTCTTAGCAGTACCAGTCCTTACATTGAAATAACCGCCGATTCGGCCAGTTTTGGCGATTTAGCTGTTGGCGATACCGTTGTGGTAACAGATGCTTATGCATTCTCGGTTGCCAACAACCTGCCCAATATGTCGCTGGTTCCGTTCACACTTACCTCTACCGATCAGGATGGAAATGAGTGGGTATCCAATTTTATGATGCCGGGTCACTCAGCCAAACTAATCTTTACCGGATTTTCAATTGATGATGCTGCCGGCAATAACAATGGCAAACTTGATGCCGGAGAAACTGCCAACATCTCGCTTTCGGTTAAAAACACAGGATCGTCAGAGGCTTACCAGGTAATAACACAACTGATGGCTAACAATGGATATGTCACGGTAAACTCCGATCCTTTGAACTACGGGGATATCGCTCCGGGAGTAACCAACTCCATGGCATTCAATGTGAGTGCAGCAGGCGATACGCCGGCTGGCTATACAGCAAATTTCACTGTGGAAGCCTTGGGCAATTTTGACCTGGTCATGACGGATGATTTTTATACCATTGTGGGGCAAATTCCTGTACTCATTCTTAACCTGGCCAATGTGGCTTCTGCAGATACCATGATGGCTTGTTTGCAGGTGTTACAGGTGGGAGGAGAAGTGCAGGATACCTTGCCTTCAAGTCTCGAAATATACACCTCTGTATTCGTATTGCTGGGCTCATTTCCTAATAACCATGTGCTGACAGAAGATGAAGGGAATATTCTGGTTACTTTTTTACAAAATGGAGGACGTGTTTATATGGAAGGTGGTGATACATGGAGTGCTGACACTTTAACAGCACTTCATCCTATGTTTTTCATTAAAGGTACCGAAGACGGAATGGATGACCTGGGGACCATTGTCGGTGACGAATCGAATTTCCTTGCCGGATACTCATTTGAATACAATGGATTTAACAGTTCTGTCGACCATATTGTACCTTATCCCGGCGGTAAGGTGCTTATGAGCAATGTCTCCCCTGAATATAATACAGCTATTAGTTACGAAAACGATATTTATAAGACTGTTGGAGCCGTTTTCCAATTTGATGGAATGACCAACCAGGAAGGCTCAACCAAGGAAGGTATGATGGCAAAAATTCTGGAATTCTTTGGTGTCAGCTTCACCTGGACTGAACTTGATGAAACGGCGGCTCTTAACATGGGCGTTATTGCCTATCCCAATCCATTTAACGATCAGGTTACTTTTAAACTGAATTTGGATGAAAAATCCCCCGTTACTTTGGAAGTATTCGATTTAACCGGCAGGGTGGTATATTCTGCCGGGCAAAAAGTGATGAACCCCGGTCCTCAAAAACTGGTTTGGAATGTTCAAGACACACCTCCTGGCATCTATACCTATCGCATTAAAGCCGGAAACACGCTGATCACAAATAAACTTGTACGTGTAAACTAACAAGTAGTTTATTATCATAACAAAAAGAGGGTGGAATTGTTCATCCTCTTTTTTTGTGCCGGGTGCATAAAAATGCGGATATTTGTCAACTCAATTAGAATACCCTACATGCGTCTACCTTTGTTTTTTGCCAAACGGTATCTTCTTTCAAAAAAATCGCATAACCTGATCAATGTGATTTCGATGATTTCTGTAGGAGGCTTGTCGATTGGTACCATGGCGCTGATTGTAGTTTTGTCGGTATTCAATGGGTTTGAAGAAGTGATAAAATCCTTATACAGCACTTTTAATCCGGATTTTCAGGTAACGGCACTAACCGGAAAGACATTTCATTACAGCCAATTTCCAACATCCAGGCTTGCACAACTTCCCGAACTGGCCAATATTATGGAGGTGGTAGAAGAAGATGCATTATTGCGATACAACGATCAGCAATTCATTGCCCGATTCAAAGGGGTGCCTAAAACCTTCCAGGAGATCTCGCATGTCGACAGCATGATGATTGATGGCACTTTTATTTTGGAAGAAGTAGAAACAAATTTTGCGGTTCCCGGAGCCGGAGTAGCATGGCATCTGGATATTAATCCGAATAATCCCCTGCATTTACTAACTATTTATGTCCCAAAAAGGGGGAATGCATCTACTTTTCAGTTCAACAGTGCCTTTAACTCAGGATCACTTCACCCGGCAGGCGTGTTTTCTGTTCAACAGGAATTTGATGAAAAATACGTTTTTGTCCCTTTGCGGTTTGCACGCAAATTGATGGACTATACCGATGAAGTCACCAGTGTGGAATTGATGCTGAAACCAGGAGCCAACATTGAAAAATCAAAAGAACAGGTTCAGACCATTGTGGGCAATGATTACCTGGTTAAAAACCGGTTCGAACAAAACGAGTCTCTTTTCAAGGTACTGAAATCGGAAAAAACCATCATTTACCTGATCATGGTATTCATCCTGTTGCTTTCGTCTTTTAACATGATCGGGTCACTGTCAATCCTTATGATCGAAAAAAACAAAGACATGGCTGTGCTGAACAGTCTGGGTGCCAACCGAAAAATGATTAGCCGGATATTCCTGGCAGAAGGAGTATTGATAACTGCTGCCGGTAGTATAGCAGGGCTGCTGCTGGGATATGGCATTTTACTGCTGCAACAAGAGTTTGGCATGCTTAGTCTTGGCAATGGTGAAGGTTCGTTCATCATTGATGCATACCCGGTTAAAATGCATCTGGCCGATTTTTTTCTGGTATTCCTAACCGTGCAGTGCATCGGATTGTTTGCAACCTGGTATCCGGTTAAACTGCTTACTCCTAAGATTACAAAAAGCACCCTGAAATAGTAGATTTAAAGATTACGATAGGGTAACGAAAACTTGATCTCTGTTCCCATTAGATGTACCTTTGACCCAAAATTCTGTAATATAAACTTGAAAATCCTAACCAATATGCTCAATCTCAAAGTCCAGGACGCCATCAATGTACAAATAAAAAAGGAAGAATTTTCCTCACGATTGTATTTATCCATGGCCATTTGGTGCGAAACCAACGGCTATCCGGGAGCCGCGGCTTTTCTCTATCGGCATACCGAAGAAGAACGCATGCACATGATGAAATTCGTAAGGTATGTAAATAACCGGGGAGGGAAAGCACTGGTCTCCGACATCGAAAAACCGGAAAATGATTTCTCTTCTCTGAACGACATCTTCACCAAGATACTGGTTCATGAAGAATATATCACCGAATCGATCAACAATTTGTATGGTATCACCATGGATGAGAAAGACTTTTCAACCGGGAATTTTTTACAGTGGTTTATCACCGAACAAATGGAAGAAGAAAACCTGATGCGGACCATCTTAGATAAAATATCCCTGGTAGGTATGGACAAAGCCGGGATGTTCCATATAGACAAAGAATTGGAGGGGATGGCCACGGCAGCCAAACCAATACCAGCTGTATAATTAACCAGGCCTTTGAGCTGATTGGTAATATATTTTAAGCCTTGAAAAATAGCGTGCTTAATGCACGCTATTTTTTATGCCAATACTTTTATTTGGTGATCGATTGAAAAGGATTTTTTCTCTTATAAATACAATACAATCTGTTGTTTATATAAAAGTAAATGGGAGGTGGGGTATTGTTAGAAACTGTCTAAATTTTTACCGTTGGGAAATCAATGGGTAGAAAAGTAAATTGGTTGTTCTGAATGAATTAAAGTTCGGAAGTTGCATAAGGTTATGCTTAAACCAACTATTTAGAACAACAATAAATTAACGGCAGATATTCATCAACACCTGATAAATACTACATTTGTAACTCAGTGACTCACTAACAATATAAATCAAACATTAAAATAAGCATAATTAATTATCTAAACCTATATAAAGATCATTCCTGTAAAGGTTTTGCAATTCAATCATTGTAATGAAAAGAGTGTTTGTTTCATATATAGCAGGAAAAACGAATATTATTAATAGAATCAATACTAACCAATTTAAACTTCATTTATGTTACGATTAAACATGCTAATTGGCTTTATCATGGTTGCGTTGTGCGTATCGGCCCAACCAAAACTTTCAAAATCATTTAAAACATCCACAACGAAACCATATCAAGTAGTGGATGCACAGATGAAACAATATTTTACTGACAACAAAGGGTTTTCTTATTCCATCAAAACAAGTGGAGATGATGTTACTCTTCAGAAATTCGATATACTGAGTATGAAAGAAGTGGTCCGGAAAGAATATCATGACGGACCTCCTTACAATAAGGCCATCGATGTTGTCGAAATAGGTGATAAATTCTTTTATCTATATGAGTCATTCAACAAAAAGGAAGAAACAAAATCAGTTTATGTAAGGGAGTTTTTTACAGAAGATTGCAGCCTGGGTCAAGAACGAATGCTCCTTACTTCAGACGGTGATGTAGCAAATGGCCCTATCACAGAAAGTATTGGAGTTTGGGGTATGAAAGGCGGCCCACCGTTTAGCGTATATAAATCGTTTGACGATTCAAAAATCATGATTAATTATCGCAGAAAACCATTATTGAAAAACGGTAGTGAAAATAAAGATTTATTGGGGTTTTTTGTATTCGACTCATCACTTGAGCCAATTTGGGGAAGAGAAATAGAAATGCCCTATACGGAACAGGAGATGAATAATCTGGCTTATACTGTTAGCACCGATGGAACAGTATATATGATGTCATTACACAGGATGAAAAAGAATTTCCGGTTACTCACAATACCTGAAGTTGGAAAACTGACTGTCAAGATTATCGACAGTGAAAATTTTATGTTTAAACATTTGTATATGGCAGAAAACAAAGATGGCCAACTTGATTTTTTAGGGTTCTATGCAAATGGACTGGAATATAAATTCTGGGAAGGCAGCATAGGCAATTTAAGTTTTAATACAAATGGAATCAGGTATTTTAAACTTTCAAAAGAGGGTGAAATCCTGGCAAACAAAGATATTGAATTTCCTATAGAATTAATCAACAAGTATGAGTCGGGAAGACAGCAGGATAAAAATGAAAAAAGAGAAAGCGTTGGTAAAGCAGGTATAAGGGATGTCGTTCTCAGGAAGTTCACTGTTAATCCGGATGGTAGTGTTTTTATTCTTGGAGAGCAGTATTATTATTCTCAAAAATTAAACCCTAAAAACTATCAGATGACCTATAAATTCCATTATGGTGATTTAGTAGCGGCGAAACTTAATGCCAAAGGCGAGGTTCAGTGGATGAAAAAATTACCAAAAAATCAGTTTGGTACGCAAGGAAAAGGTGGAATGGGAATTGCCTACCTCGAAGGAGATGATTCACATTATATTCTTTTTTTAGACAATGTTAAAAATGCAGATATTGAACCCGATGAATCTCCTGCTAGTCATTTTGATGGTAAAGGCGGTTATCTTACTGCTTACAAAATAGACGATGCCACAGGCAATTACACCAAGCATACACTTTATAATTCGGTGGAAGTAAAAGGTGTGAAGACATACCAGTTTGCAACAACGAGGATATTTGAAGCGATGGATAACGTACTGCTTGTTGAGGTATATATAAAAGACAAAAAAGACATGATGATTAAAATGGAGTTAGTTAACTAAAAAACTGTTTTTCTCCCTGTCGGGAAAAAATACAGGTAAACGTAGATGATGCTAACATTATATCCATAGGACCCTGTTGAATTTAGCTGGTCTATTTTAGGTATGGAATTTATAATAAACCATCGAAACACAACATATTATTAATAAACCAAAAAAAATGAAAGAAATGAAAAATTACCTGATTTTGAGCTTAACCGCGATGTTAATTATTGTTACCATCAGCAGTTGTAAGAAAAATGACGAACAAAATGCGAATACACCCGAACTGACAACAATTGAAGTTAATAGCATTACTTTTAAAAGTGCCAAAGGTGGTGGGATTATTTTAAATAATGGAGGATCCTCCATAGTAAAACAAGGAGTTTGTTGGAGCATCACGGAAAATCCAACCATAACAAACAGTTATACTGTGGATGAAGGAGAAGTAAGTTTTGATAGTAACATTACCGGGCTGAATGATGAAACTACTTACTACGTGCGTTCATATGCAACAAATGAAACCGAAACCGGTTATGGCAATCAAATTTCGTTTACAACACTTAAGAAAATAACAAGTTCGTTTAATGCAACAATTGATGGAATACCGTATAATCCAACACAATTAAATAGAAACATAGTAATGGGTATTATTCAGATTTCTGCTTTAAAAGGTTCACAAAATATGATAATCCGTATTCCGGAGGATTTTACTATTGGTTCACATCCTGTAAGTATGATCGATTATTCAGTTCAGTATTTTCCGGGAAACGGTAAATTATTCACATCAACAAGTGGTTCAGGAACAATAAATATAATTGAATACGATGCGCAAACAGGACGAATTAAAGCTACGTTTAGCTGTACTGCAACCGATATTAATACATCCAACACAGTGAATATTACAAATGGACAGTTTGAAACCACAATTAACTAAATGATTACAATGCTGGTAAGATAGAACTCCTCAGCAATAAAATCAAAAAAGTTCTTCGAAACCGGACAAATATGCACCAGTTAAAGGGGGCAAAACAGAAATCCCTTTAAGTAAAAAGAAAATTGCGCTTCTTTTGACTGGTGCAACTAATTTAGAAATGAAAAAATCAGTCGGATGTTACTTCATGGCCAGCACCAGCTTCTCATACCATTGATTTCCAAACTTCCTGACCAGGGGAGCCTTTAAATAAACATATAAGGGTTCCCCTTTGGTTTTTCCGGCTACCAAAGCAGGCGCACAAATAGTCCATTTGTGATAATTTACCGCTATTGTATCTCCCACTTTGTCGAGCCGGATGGGATACAAATGACACGAAACAGGTTTCTGAAAAGGAATTTTTCCCTCTGACCAGGCTTTTTCGATGGCGCAATACCGGATTTCGTTTTCCTCGTACAAAAAAGCACAAGCCCGGTCGTTGACTAACGGAGTGGCGTAATCGCCTTCGATGTCATAATCAAAAACTCCCGTTTTCTCCACCACCTGAATTCCCTCTTCATCCATATAAGGCTTAATGTCGTCCAGGTAATCTTCCAGAATGGAAATTTCGTTCTCTTCCAGAGGGGCTCCGGCATCGCCCTCCACACAACAATCACCATGACAGGCATGCAGGTTACAGGCAAAAAAAGTATCTTTCAGGGCATCCGATACCAGGATTTCATCAACTATTATCATGACGGCAAAATTAATAAGTTCCACCGGATTAAAACCACTGAAATCAACCTTGTTTTAAACACACTACCCGCCAAAAAATTCGCGATAATTTGATTACTTTTGCCGCGTATTTTATCATTTTTTGTTTAATAACACTTTAAGCATAAGCTATGGCATTCAATTTAAGAAATCGGAATTTTTTAAAGCTTCTGGATTTTTCCCCGAAAGAAATCATGTTTTTACTCGAGCTTTCAGCTGACCTGAAAAAGGCAAAATATGCCGGTACCGAACAACCCCGGTTAACAGGAAAAAACATTGCGCTGATTTTCGAAAAAGCCTCCACACGTACCCGCTGTGCCTTCGAAACGGCCGCTTACGATCAGGGAGCCAAAGTCACTTATCTGGGACCTTCCGGTTCACAGATTGGTAAAAAAGAATCGATGAAAGATACCGCCCGTGTTTTGGGTAGGATGTATGATGGAATTGAATACCGTGGTTTCGGACAAACCATTGTGGAAGAACTCGGAAAATATGCAGGTGTACCCGTTTGGAATGGTCTCACCGACGAATTTCACCCGACACAAATCCTGGCCGACTTCCTCACCATGATGGAACACTCCGACAAACCTTTGCATCAGGTAAGTTTTGCTTATTGTGGCGATGCCCGCAACAACATGGGCAATTCGCTGATGGTAGGTGCCGCCAAAATGGGAATGGATTTCCGTGCCGTAGCCCCAAAGAAAATGTGGCCCGAAGAAGCCCTCGTAGCTCAGTGCCGCGAAATTGCAAAAGAAACCGGTGCTACCATCACCCTCACCGACAAGGTAGAAGAAGGTGTAAAAGGTGTCGACTTTCTGTACACCGACGTTTGGGTAAGCATGGGCGAACCCGACAGCGTTTGGAAAGAACGCATCGAAATGATGATGCCTTATCAGGTAAACAAGGAAATGGTAGCCAAAACGGGCAATCCAAAAGTAAAATTCCTGCATTGCCTGCCTGCTTTCCACAACCGTGAAACCATTATGGGTGAAGAAATTTATCAGAAATATGGAGTGGACGGCATGGAAGTGACCGATGATGTATTCGAATCGCCTGCTTCGGTGGTTTTTGATGAAGCCGAAAATCGCCTTCACACGATTAAAGCCGTTATGGTGGCCACTTTGGGTGCATAAATAATAACTCAGTGAGGTTGGCGCTTCTCCGAAATTTTTTTTAATCAATATATCCCCCGTATGAAATACAAAACATTATCACTTGCAATGATGGCCGTCCTGCTAACCTTAGTTATGGGTTGTAAAAAAGACAGTGACAACACAGCCCCCGTCCTGGGGAATTTTAATTATGATGGATCTTCTTATTCCTTGAGTCAGGGATTCATTATCGGATACGGCCAATCGGACACAACCAGCTTTGGCATTGATTTAGTGCTGATGTCTTCTGGGTTAACTATCATCGAGTCAGGTGGTACAGCAACAACTGTAACAGGAAATGGAGAGGTTTTTGGCTTGTCCTTATTTTCAACTACTCAAACGGTACTAGAGCCCGGAAATTATACTTTTGGCTTATCTCAAGAAGCGGGTACTTGTACAGATGGTTTCCTTTTTATTCAATATGATCCAAAAAACGATGAGGTCGTAAAACAAGACGCTATTACGGGTGGAACTCTCGTGGTAATAAAAGTAGACGACCAGTACGATTTGACTATGAACATGACAACCTATCTGGGAAAAACTACCACCGCAAGTTTTAAAGGGACTTTATCTTATTTAGTTGCAGAAACAAAATCCCTTTCATTAATACAATAGGCTCTTATCTTTTTTCACAAAAAATCGATCGATGCAACAAAAAGAATACATCTGCGCCAAATGTGGCAACAAACAATACGAAGCCGACGAAATCCGCACAGTGGGCGGACCCCTGGCCAAAATTTTTGATGTACAAAACAAAAAATTTACCGTGATTTCGTGCACCCAATGCGGGTATTCGGAATTATACAAACGCACCACAGGCACCTTTGGCAATGTATTGGACTTTTTTACAAATTAACTATGGCAAATCAGGAAGATTTATTTAAGAAAATAATTGCACATGCCAAGGAATATGGTTTTGTGTTTCAGTCGAGTGAGATTTACGACGGGTTGAGTGCGGTTTACGACTACGGACAAAACGGATCTGAGCTCAAAAAGAACATCCGCGATTATTGGTGGAAATCCATGGTGCAGATGCACGAAAACATTGTGGGTATTGATGCGGCTATTTTTATGCATCCAACCACCTGGAAGGCTTCGGGACATGTGGACGCTTTCAGCGATCCGCTTATCGACAACAAAGATTCAAAAAAACGCTACCGTGCCGATGTGCTCGTGGAAGACCACATGGCCAAAATTGAAGCCAAAATTGACAAAGAAGTAGAAAAAGCCCGGGCACGCTTTGGCGATAGTTTTGATGAGCAACAATTCCGCGAAACCAACCAACGGGTACTCGAGAATCAGCAGAAAATTGACGAAATCAGGACCACATTTTTCGCCGCCCTCGAAAGAGAGGACCTGGTTGCAGTAAAGGCGATTATTGAAGATCTGGGAATTGTATGCCCTGTTAGCGGATCGCGCAACTGGACCGAGGTTCGGCAGTTTAACCTGATGTTTAGCACCAACATGGGATCGGTGGCCGAAGGAGCAACAGAAATTTACCTGCGTCCCGAAACCGCTCAGGGAATCTTCGTGAACTACCTGAATGTGCAAAAAACAGGTCGGATGAAAATTCCCTTTGGTATCGCGCAAACAGGTAAAGCCTTTAGAAATGAGATTGTTGCACGTCAGTTTATCTTTCGAATGAGGGAGTTTGAACAGATGGAAATGCAGTTTTTTGTTCAACCCGGACAGGAAATCAAGTGGTACGAATACTGGAAAGCAGAACGCATGAAATGGCACCTTTCGTTGGGCATTTCAGCCGACAAATACCGTTTCCACGACCATGATAAACTGGCGCATTATGCCAATGCAGCTGCAGATATTGAATTCGATTTCCCTATTGGGTTTAAGGAATTGGAAGGCATCCATTCCCGCACCGATTTCGACCTGAGCGCCCACGAGAAATTCTCAGGAAAAAAACTCCGTTATCACGATCCCGAACTCAACGAAAGTTACATACCTTACGTGGTGGAAACCAGTATCGGCCTCGACCGCATGTTTTTGGCCATCATGAGCAATGCCTACACCGAAGAGCAACTGGAAGATGGATCAGAACGCGTGGTGATGAAAATCCCACCATTCCTGGCTCCTTACAAAGTGGCCATTTTCCCATTGACCAAAAAGGACGGTTTGCCTGAAAAGGCAAGTGAAATCATGGACAATTTGAAACCGGATTTCATGTGTTTTTACGAAGAAAAAGACGCCATCGGAAAACGCTACCGCCGCCACGATGCCATCGGAACCCCATTCTGCATCACTGTTGACCACCAGACCATGGACGACAATACCGTTACCTTGCGCGAACGCGATTCGATGGTGCAGACCAGGGTAAAAGTGGAAGAATTAACTGGAATTATTTCCGGGAAGCTGAAAAACAGGTAGATACCTGTTTAATAATTTAAAAACGAAAGCAGGGGTTTAAAAGACCGCTGCTTTTTTTATGGTGACATCTGGCTATATAATTTCCTTTTCTGTTTCGTCGGTGGGTTTTTTACTAACCCTGTTTCGTTGTAAATGCAATCAAGGTTGGGACCACATCACTGAATCAGTTCCTGAACCATTGTCCAGAGCCAGAATACAACAATTACAACTAAGGGAAGGATTCTTTTTATAGGGTCAGATTTTTAAATCATTAGATTTTTAGAGGAATTTATCTGTCCGAAATCGAACAGAATACGCGCATTTCTGACCGGGTCCCCTGCATTCATTTGCTTAGTTATGATTCATAATGCACGTATAAACATGATATTAAAAAACTCAGCACAGGTTTTGTTATGCTTCGTATCATTATTCATACACCTGACCACACAAAAAACGGCCAAATGATACTTAACTACTTAAAGCTTGGAATCAGAAACCTCCGCAAACAATTGTCTTATTCCATTATTAACATTATTGGATTGTCCATAGGTATTGCAGCTTTTCTGTTGATTGCACTCCATATTCAGTACGAAACCGGCTTTAATGAAGAGATTCCCAACTCAGATCAGTTGTACAGATGTGTTGAAATTCAACAGGCGCCAGGTGTGGGCGAACAGCATGTGGCTGTTACCATGGGACCGTTGGGTGATGGTTTGGTAACCGAATTCCCGGAAGTTGAAAAATCGGTTCGTATCCTGTTTTGGGGAAGTCAGCCCCTTCAATACAACGATCAGTTCTTCGACCAGAATCATGTGTTGTTTATCGATCCCTCGGCATTCGAACTTTTTGGGATAAAACTTATCGCCGGCGATACCGCAACCGCGTTGAAAGAACTCAATTCGTTCGTGCCATCCAGAAAATTAGCCGTCAAAATGTTCGGTACGGTAGAAGAAGCTATGGGCAAGGTGTTTCAAATCAATGGAAAACCCTTTGTGGTTACTGCCGTGATGGAAAATATGCCCGAACAGATGAGTGTGAGGATGGAAGCATTGATTCCATTCGCAAACATGGAAACTAAGTATTCATGGCTTAACGGGTGGAACAACAATTCAATCGATACCTATGTGCGGGTCAGGAAAGGCACTGATATGGAAGTATTGGCTTCAAAATTTCCTGATTTTGTTTCAAAACACGTGGACGTTGAGGACAGTCACTGGCAATGGAAACTGTATTTGCAACCGGTGCGCGATATTCACCTTAAATCGGGGCACATCAAATTCCAGGTTATGAATTACAACCAGGGAAACATCAATACGGTGTATGTATTCTCGATTATTGCCGCTTTGATTATCCTGCTTGCCTGCGTAAACTTTATCAATATGGCCATTGCACAAACCGTAAAACGGTCGAAAGAGGTGGGCCTTCGGAAAGTGATGGGGGCGGAAAGAATCAACCTGATTGGCCAGTTTTTAGGCGAATCGACCATCCTTACCTTTATCTCTATTTTATTAGCTTTGTTATTGGCCGAATTGTTGCTTCCCACTTTTAACCAAATGCTGGGTACCGATTTCTCACTTGATTTTCTGGGCAACTGGATACTTAACATCGGACTGGTTATTATTCTGATTTTAGTGAGTTTGGTGGCCGGGTTTTATCCCGCATTTTACCTGAGCAAACTCAATCCAATGTCTATTTTCAGAAGCACCACTGGTTCCAAAGGTGGTTCTTCGGCCTGGCTTACCAAGGCATTGGTCATATTTCAGTTTGTGATTTCCATTGCCATGATTTTTAGCATTGCGGTGATCTACGATCAGTATAAATATGCGTTGAACAAGGATATGGGCATCAATTATACCAATGTAATGTCAGTGAAACTGTACGATAAAAACGACAAAACCAGTGTTGAATTTTTAAAGAATGAATTCAAGCGGATTCCCGATGTAAGAGATGTGGCTTTTGTGAGTGATATCAACGGTGTAGCCGGATCGCAATCGTCAGTAACAGTGGACGATACTACCGAAATCCGCATTACAATGAGATATGGATATGTAGATTATAATTTTTTCAACATGATGGACATCCCCATCATCACCGGCCGGAATTTTAGCAAGGATTATGCCTTTGACGACAGCAATGCGGTGATTTTAAACCGCGCAGCCGTCAACTTCCTGGGTTGGGACAATCCCATCGGCAAACAATTTATGCCGTTTTTGGACACTGTTACCAAGATGAAGGTCATTGGTGTGATTGAAGATTATCATTACTATTCCATTCATTCAAAAATTGAGCCGGCTGTGTATATGATCCGTCCTGAAATGTCGTATAACCTGGCTGTAAAAATCAACGGAATTAACAAGGAGCAAACCATTGCTGCCATGGAGAAAATCTGGAATGAACATTTTCAGGGAATTCCTTTTAATTATCACATGGCCAAGGACAGGATTCGCGATGAATACAAAAGTGAAGAAAATACCTTTAAGATTTTCTCCCTGTTTACCTTGCTTTCATTGGTGATTTCATGTTTGGGATTGTATGGACTTACTGCATTGACCATCGAAAAGAAAAATCGCGAAATAGGCATCCGAAAGGTGTTTGGTGGATCCATCAGCCGTATCCTGGTGTTTTTAACCATCGATTTTGTGCAGCTCATTCTGATCGCCGGACTCATTTCCACTCCAATTGCCTGGTATCTGATGAACAAGTCGCTCGAAAGCTTTGCATACCACATTGTAGTTTCGTGGAAGTATTTTGTGTTGTCCATTTTGAGTGCGCTCATCGTGGCGGTAATTACCATCGTATATCATGCTTACAAAGCTGCATCCTCAAATCCGGTGGATGTTTTGCATTATGAGTAAGCTGTGGTTCGTGCACCTCAACAGAGGAGTTAATTTTGTGATTCTTTAACCTGGTTGTTCTGATTGAAAATCATAAATGTCTTATTTTTACTACCGGAAAATTTGGTTAAAACCGATTGGTGATGGTGAATCGCTTTTAAATCAAACTCCTTATTCCGGAGTGGTGAATTTTAAGTGGTTAAGTTGTGACCTAACGGTAGTCAAAAAAATATAAGATCCTGTGAATAATGACTTTATCTGTAACTAAAACCGAAATATTTACAAGTGGTGTTTTGCCGGGATTTCAAATCCTCCTTTCAGTAATGCTGCTGGCGGGAGTGCTTGTCTCCTGCATTAAACCCTTCGTTCCAGATATCAAAACATCCGATTTAAAAAAATATGTGGTTTCAGGGATGGTGATGGATGGTGATGGTTATCAAAAAGTAAACGTTTCAGTTTCCTCGCCCATTAACGATCCACAATATACGCCTGTCACTCAGTGTTTGGTTACTATTATTGATGCAAACAGTAACCAATATCAAATGACAGACAATGGCGATGGAAGTTATACCACTTGGATCGACCCTGTTCTGTTGGTTCCGGGATCATCTTTTAAGGTGCAGGTTTATACCTTTGATGGCCTGGTGTTGGAATCTGATTACGATCTCATGTCGCAAGCACCGGAGGTAGATTCAGTTTACTATCAGCACAAAGACATCGAAGGCAACATGCCCGGAAGTTACACGCTTGGGATTCAGTTTTACCTGGATTTGAACGGCACCAATAACGATGGCCGGTATTATTTGTGGAATGTATTCGAGACCTATGAATATCACACCGATTATCCGATTACATTTTATTATGATGGCGAAATCCATCAGGTAGACCCACCAGATTACTCAAAGAACGTATGCTGGAGGACAAACAAGATTCCTAAAATATTTACCTTGTCCACGCTAAATCTTACCGAAAACAAATACAAAGAACTACCACTTCAATATGTTGACAATCAGACCACGAAACTGGCCTACGGATATAGTGTACTGGTGGAACAACTGGCCCTGAGTGAGGCTGCCTATCATTATTGGGATCAGATGCGCATGAACAGCAGTCATGAGGGTGGGCTTTATGAACAGCAACCTCTGGCCATCAAGGGAAATGTCCACAATCTCACCCATCCCGATGAGGAGGTGCTTGGGTTTTTTGGTGTAGCAGCGGTTTCGCGCAAACGAATATTTGTACAGAATGTTCCGAACCTCCCCCTCGAATTTTCAACCTATTGTTCCCCCGCCGAATTGCGTTTTGGACCAAGTGAAATTCCTCCCAGTCAGTGGCCTGCGTATTTGAGTCCGGGTTTTATGTGGCTTAACAATGAATGTGTAGATTGCTTGATATTTGGAGGTATCAATATAAAGCCTGATTTTTGGCCGAATTAGTGTCATATCCCACATATTCTTGAATTTTTTGGTAAGTTATTCCACGCAAAGACCGCCAAGCAGGGACACGCGAAGACCGCAAAGTAAATTTAACCTGTTTCAACTACCTCTTTGCGTGATTTTTCTTTGCTCACTTTGCGTGAAACTTTTCCTGCTTGTCCGGGTTAGATAAATCAATTTCAGAGTCTGCCATAACATGAGGCTATGTCGATACCGGGGATATAATTCATTCCATAACTGTCCGGCTAAAGTTTTGAATGATACCGAAATAAAATCGACCGCCATTTAGTTTTTGAAAATACCGAATAAAACAAACCCTTATTTTTATCGTTTAATAAAAACAATCGGTTCAGAAGTAAAATGTCGAAATTTAAAATAGAGATTCAGATTACAGTAGTGGCTTTCATTATCGGGGCTGCTGTAGTAACTTCCGGATATTTTGCTTATAAAAGCCTCTCGAAAATTGTCTTGTCCATCTACCAGGAGGCGCGGCCCGACAATAGACTCTTCCTGATAAAAGATATCAATGCCGACCTTACAGCCCTTGAAAACAACGTACGGTTATACATTTTAACCAATAACAAAAATGATCTCAAACAATATGATACACTACAAAAACAAATCACCATCAAAATACAAAACCTTGGAGAAATTGGCGGGAAGAACCGTGGTGATGCTACCCTCACCGATTCCATTCGAAATTTGTCGATTGAAAAACTGGAGTTGTGGCAGGAGGTTTTAAGCCTTCACCAATTGGCGAAAGAAGATCAACCGGCATTCTCGGAAATCTATTCGAAACTTGATGAACAAAAAATGGACACCATCACGGTTGAAACTGAAAAAAAGGGAATTCTGCGGAAAATATTCGGAGGGGAAAAAGTAACGGTAGATACCACGTTTGTAGAACGGTCTATTGAAAAAGATTCGCTGAAACAGGACATTCGAAAGTTAGAAACAAAAATTGCCGAGAAAGGGCGAAAAATAAATGTACTCGAATCACGGTTAATTGAAAAAAATATTGTCATTGGCGAAAAAATAAATGCACTTATCGCTGAAGCTGAGAAAAGAGAATCGGACAACCTGATGGAAAAAACCAACGAGGCCGATCGGCTGGCAGCACTCACCTACAAACGGCTGGCGGCATTTACCATCACCTCTGTGATTTTATTACTGGTGGCCCTTTTTGTGCTTTTCAATTTTCTAAAAAAATCGAGAGCCTACGAACGTGCCTTAAAAGAGGCCAAACAGGAAGCCGAAAAACTAGCCCACGCAAAGGAACAATTTGCAGCCAATGTAAGCCACGAACTGAGGACGGCGGTAAATGCCATTTACGGTTTAGCCGGGCAGGTACTGCAAAAACCGCTGGATGCCGAAACCATGGAAATGGTAACGATAATGTCGCGGTCGGCCAGCCACCTTAAAAATATTATTAACGACACGCTCGACTTTTCAAAGATACAGGCCAACAAATTAAAGTTGGAAACCATCGATTTTGCACCGTCCGACGTTTTTGAAGAGGTCATTTTGCTGCAAAAATACGAGGCGGCAAAAAAAGGAATTTCGCTGGGTTTTACCTGGGAAGGAGAAAAACCCGATGCGCTCGCTGGCGATCCGCTCCGGTTAAAACAAATATTGATCAACCTCATCAACAATGCCGTAAAGTTTACTGAAGAAGGCGAAGTGGTTTTAAAAGTTAAAACAGTCAGGACCAGCAACCAAACATTCGACCTGGAAATACGGGTTGCCGATACCGGGATTGGAATGTCGAAAGAAAACCAAAAAATCATTTTTGACGAATTTGTACAGGCTGAAAACCAAACCGGGAAAAAATACAGCGGCACCGGGCTCGGGTTGGCCATTGTTAAAAAACTGGTGGAACTGCAGGGAGGAAAAATTAACGTAAAAAGTGAACCCGGGAAGGGTACTGAGTTAACAGTAAATGTCGAATATCCAGAAGGGAAAAAGGACAATATCTCAAAAACGGAATGGGAAATACCTTCCATTCCCGAAGCATTAAAACAACTTGAGGTACTCATTGCCGACGACGAAGAATTCAACCGGTATGTGCTCAAAGGAATTTTGAAAAATTGGGGCATCTCATTTTGGGAGGTAAAAAACGGGGAAGAAGCCGTAAAAGCAACATCCCTTAAAAAATTCGATGTCATCCTGATGGACCTGCACATGCCCGAAATGAACGGTATTGAAGCGGCAAAAACAATTATCAAAATCCATCCGGGAATAACGATTGTGGCCATATCTGCCTCGAACGATCAAGAGGATCGGCAAGCTTGCGAGGATGCAGGAATGAAAGGATTTCTTTTAAAGCCGTTCTCTGAGAAGGATCTCTTGGATACCCTGATTGCACTGGTTCCAGTTGAAAACCAGCCAGTACCCGGATCAAGCCAACCCAAAATCGATATCGGGGAACTTAGCAGGATGGCCGGTGGCGACAAAATATTTCTGCGTGAAATGATCCTTCTTTTTATAAAGTCGATGGATACAGGAGTTGAAAATATCTCGGAAGCCATTCAGAAAAATAACCGGAAAAGTGTTTTTGAAAATGCACACAAAATGGCCGCACCTTGTAAACATATTACGGCAACCCATTTGTACAACAACATTAAACGATTGGAAAAACTGGCGCAACAAGCTGAAAAGCTGGAAATGATAACACCTGTTTTCCAGGAGATAAAAATTGAAGCGGCAGAAATCAACGCATTTCTTAAACTTTATTTGAAAGATAATCATGATTAAAAACCCAACGTTTTTATACCGATCCAAAAAACAGCTATCTTTCAGCGACCAATAATGAGTCCACTCCGAAAAGTCTAGAACCCCAAAAGAGACTAAAGGAGATTTTAATAGTTTGTTGATTTTCAACGAATTCCCCTTTAGGGGTCACTTGCCTACCGGCAGGCAGGGGGGTAAATGAGTTGAAAATCAATGAACACATACTTTTTGGAGGGGACTCAATAAAAAAATACGAAAGTTGTTTATGCAAAAGAATCATGTACGAAAAGCCTTTTAAAATATTTGTGGTTGAAGATGACGAGTGGTACAGCAAACTGCTGGTACACAATCTTTCGTTAAATCCCGATTACGAAATCGAGTCGTTTACCAACGGAAAAGATTGTCTGGCCAACCTACATAAAAACCCGGATGTAATAACGCTCGACTATCGCCTTCCCGACATGCAGGGACTCGAAATATTAAAAAACATAAAAGCCGAAAACGAAGAAATACAGGTCATCCTGATCTCGGAACAGGACGAAATTGAAGTGGTTGTTGAATTGCTGAAATACGGCGCTTACGATTATATTGTCAAGTCGAAGGATATTCGCGAACGACTTTTAAATACGGTACAAAATATCCGTAACGGGGTTAGCCTGAAACGGGAAATTGTTTCGTTGCGCGGCGAGGTTAAAAAGAAATACAGTTACCAGAATACCATAGTTGGAAACAACCCGGCCACACAAAAAATTTTCGGCCTGATTGAAAAAGCCACACGAACCAATATTTCTGTAACCATTACCGGCGAAACCGGGACCGGAAAGGAGTTGGTAGCCAAAGCCATCCACTACAATTCGGCACGGGCCGCGAAACCGTTTATCGCGGTTAATATGGCCGCCATTCCAAAAGATTTAACCGAAAGCGAACTTTTCGGGCATGAAAAAGGAGCTTTTACCGGAGCAACTTTCCGGCGCATCGGAAAATTTGAAGAAGCCAACGGTGGGACACTCTTCCTAGACGAAATTGCTGAAATGGATATTTCGCTCCAGGCAAAACTGCTGCGTGTGTTGCAGGAAAAAGAATTTGTTCGGATTGGCAGCAACAAACCCGTCAAAACCGACTGCCGCATCATCGTGGCCACCAACCAAAACTTTCAGGAAGCTGTTGTAAAAGGCACTTTCAGACAAGATCTTTATTACCGGCTTTTTGGATTACCTATCGAACTGCCGCCACTGCGCGAGCGGGGCAACGACATTGTTATCCTTTCAAAACATTTTATCAAAGAATTCTGCAACGAAAACAACCTTGCTATAAAAACACTGTCTGCCACTGCGGCCGATAAATTGCTTTCCTATCCTTTCCCGGGAAATATCAGGGAACTAAAATCAGTGATCGAGCTGGCCATAACGCTCTCCGATCATGATGAAATCGGCGTAGAAAATATCATCCTTGGCAATGAAGTCCTTTTCTCTGAAAATACAGCTAAAGAAATGAGCATGCGCGAATACAACATCCGGATTGTAAAAAAATACCTTGAAAAATATAACAACAACACCAATCTGGTCGCCAAAAAACTGGATATTGGCGTGGCAACCATTTACCGGATGCTAAAAGAAGACAATTGATTCGTTTCTGACATCAGTCCTTTCATAAAACTCCTATCAAATTGATAAACTCCTATCAAATTGATAGGAGTCTTGGCATTAACAAGAACTATAAGCACTGAATATCAAATCATTGAATCACACTCACTCAATTGGCACATCGTTTGGCATGGTCTGAATGAATTAAATTTTTAAAGTAAAAAAGTATAAATCTTAACTTTAGGAGGACAAATGTTATGAAAACAGAAAAAAAATCTGTAATAATAGGAATTAGTGTTATGATGTTTCTGATAGTTGTAATACTATCCGGTATTATTATTTCCAACAAATCAGTCAAAATTGAGCAACTCAACGCTCAAAACACCGACCTGAACATGACCATTGAAGAAAGAGATTCGCTGGTAAACGAAATGGTAAGCACCTTCGATGAGATTGAGCAAAACCTGACATTCGTTAGAGACAAACGCGGACAATTGGTTTTGTCGCGGGGTGAGGGTGACAAAAACCAGAAAGAATTGCTGGTTGCCGACATTAAGCTAATGAATGAAATGCTTGAAGAAAGCAGCAAAAAAATTGATGAACTCGACAAAAGACTAAAATCTTCTGGCGTTGAAATCAATTCATTCAAAAATAAAATCGCCCAACTCAATAAAAATATTGAGGATCAAAACAACAGTATCCAACTGTTACAGGCACAGCTTGAAGAACGCGACTATAAAATCAACGAACTGGACATTCAAATGGTGCAATTACACAGCGACATTGCCTTAAAAACAGATTCCATTGTTGAAAAATCGCAAATTATTGAGGCCAAAGACAATGAACTGAACAAGGTTTTCTTTGCTTCAGGGACATTAAAAGAATTGAAAGAACATGGTGTAGTTGCCAGTGAAGGCGGAATTCTTGGTCTGGGAAAAAGCAACAGTGTTCCCGATAATTTGAACGACAGTTATTTTACCGAACTCGACCAAAGAAGTGTACGTACAGTTCCGATTTTTACCAAAAAGGCCGAATTTATTTCTGAACATCCAGATAGTTCGTACAGTTTTATTTTTGAGGATGATATGATTGCCTATCTGCAAATTGAAGACCCGGAAGAATTCTGGAAAATTTCGAAATACGCAATTTTGGCAGTAAAATAATTAACCCGCTCAAGTCATTTAATAATCATTAAAACAAAAATGTCATGAAAAGTAGAATTTTAATAGTAACATCAGTCATTGCATTCGCAATGCTGTTTGTTCAATGCTCAAAAGTCAATGAAACAAAAGATGAAAAAGGGCAGATTATGGTAAAAATGACCGATGCCCCCTCGGACGATGCGAATATTGAGGGAACTTTTGTAACCATTGCTGATGTAAAAATTGATGGAAAATCGGTGGAAGGATTTGCAAAGCAAACCATTGAAATTTCGGCATACCAAAATGGAGAAACTAAATTAATTTTAAACGAAGATGTGAGCGCTAAATCATACTCCGCCATTTCGCTGGTTCTTGATTATGAATCGGATGCTTCAGGAGTTTCGCCGGGATGTTACATTTTAACATCTGATACAGAAAAACACGATCTTTCAGTTTCAGGAGAGACACAGACTGAAATAACCGTTTCAAATCCATTTGAGGTGGAAGCCAACTCAGAAACTTCGCTGGTGGTCGATTTCGACATACGTAAGACTGTTGTCAGGGAAAACGACACCTCCACCGAAAGTGAATACCGATTTGTAACCCAGGCCGAAATGGAAAGTGCAGTGCGCGTTTTTTCAGAAGACAACACTGGTAAGATTTCAGGAAATGTGAACATGATGTTCACTACAGAAAATGACAGGTATGTGTTTGTTTATCACAAAGGTGAGTTTAATATTATATCAGAAAACCAGGGACAAGGGGCAAGTAATATATTGTTTGCCAAGGCGGTAACCAGTGCAAAGGTGAATGCCGACGGAACTTACAATCTCAGCTTCCTGGAAGCCGGTGATTATGAAATCCATGTGGCTTCGTTTGCACAAACACTCGGCGACAGCACCACGTTTGCCGGAATGTTCAATGCAAGTAGTGCCACACCGGGTTTGTTGCTCAACTCCATTTCCGTTTCTGCAAATGCACAGCTTGAGCTGGATATAGCTATTTCAGGGTTACTGTAAAGCAACAAAATCAGTAAAAAAAGTTGTGAATACCGGATAAATCAATCGGTATCAACGCAATTCAAATCACTACAATGGTATTTACAACTTGACTCCGGGGAGATTCCCCGGAGTTTTTTTTTTACCCTGCAAAACAAAACTGAAGGATGGTGTCGACATCGACAGAGACAAAATTTTATACCGAAAGATTCATGAAAAGCACAGAATCAATTTTATTTTGTGCAATTGTCGGGACACAAAAAAAGGTTTAACCTGATATTCACCAGATTAAACCCTTTAAAAGTCGGGGTAAGAAGACTCGAACTTCCGGCCTCGTCGTCCCGAACGACGCGCGCTACCAACTGCGCCACACCCCGATTACAAGTGGCAAAATTAATGTTTTATTGATTTCATTCGATGGTTTATCTCCAATTTCTACCGTAAAAAACTGTGGGGTGGCGATTCGCCTCTTACATTGGTACGATAACGGATTTTATCCAACACCTCCAGCTTTTCTTCGTCGGTATATTTCGACCAGTTACCAATTTCTTCGCTGGTGCGGCGGCAACCAAAGCAAACACCAAGGCTGTCGCGGTGGCAAATTTTCATACAGGGAGAGGATATTTCAGTCATCATGTTAGTTTAGTTAGTATAAAGCAAGTGAGTTGCCCCTCGGGCAGCCATGGGGCAAAAATAAGTCATAATCCGTTAAAAAGCCCCTTCATCAATAATCGGATTACATTTCACCTTCGCCTTCCAGGCCTTCTCCAGCATCTCCCCTGTTTTTTTTCATTTTATAATTGTTCAGCTTATAGGTCAGGGTAAGAGAGAAAAAGGGCGACTTCGGCTGGTACATAATATAGTTATAAAAATCGGTACCTTCCGAAGTAAATTCATGTTTGGCAGTGGAAAGAACATCACGTGCCTGCGCAATCAATGTCAATTTGCGCCTGAAAAAATCGCGGCTCACGGCTACATTTAAAATATAAAACCCTTCGCGGGTTCCCTGTGCCGAAACAGAAGGGCTGTTGTAATTACCATTGATCTGGAGTTTGGTGAAATCACCGGCAAAAAAAGTGTTGTTTAAACGCGATCCCCAGTTCAGGCTCGTGCGGCTAAACGGAACATCATACAACGTACCTTCCACCCGATAGTTAAACAGGTTGCCCATCAACTCCATTTTCCACCATTTTACAAAATCTAAACTAAGCATTGCCTCAAGGCCAAGGCTATAGTCGCTACCTACATTTTCAAATGTCTGCATCATGATATTGTCCTGGTATACGCTACGTACCCGCTCAATTTTATTGTGTGTTATCCGATAATAGGCTTCCAGGGAAACAAAATTTTTCTTGATTTTTTTCTGATAGCTCAGATCATAGCTGTCGATGTATTCCGGCAACAATTCCGGGTTTCCTTTCCTGACGTTGTATGCATCCACTATGGTGATAAAGGGCTCCAGAAAATAACTCCGCGGCCGCTCGATCCTCCTCGAATAGCTGGCCATCACCTGGTGATCGTTGGGGAATTGATACGACACATGCAATGAGGGAAAGTAGTCGAAACGATCGAGCGTAAAATGGGTGTTTTCGTCTTGAAGTTCCATTTTCCGGTTGGTGTATTCACCCCGCAACCCAACCATGTAGCCAAACTTTTTGGCTTCTCCCGAAAAAGTGGCATATACCGCATGTACATCATCGTTGTAAAGTGCAACGTGACCATATTCCGGAATTAAATCGTAACCGTGAGTAACCAGGTTGTAGTCGCTGACCGTGTTTTCTTCCTTCGAACGAGCCAGTATCGACTGATAACCAGCTTCTAATTTATTGTTTTCCAATATGGGACGTGTATAATCCAATTTTAATCTTATCCGCGCCAACGGACCACTTTCGGTTGAAGTTTGACCACTAACCATTTGCCCGATCGTATCTTTTAGTTCGTTAATCGAGGTTTCATCGCCATCATGGCCATCATAAATCAACTGAAACGCCAACTCATGTTCAGGATGCCCAAATTGATGCCTGTAATCGAAATTAACACTGTAGTTGTTTCCACTCCTTTTTTCGTCCTCATAGCTTGTATATCTATTTTGAGCATTCCCGGGCTCAATCCATGCATCATATTTGGAAACAAAGGTGCCGCCGTGGCTGCGGTTTCCATAATTCAAACCGATATTGGCATAATCATTTTTCGTCGGGTTCAGTTCGATTCCTGTTCTCACATTCCAGCCGGTTCGGTTTCTCTCCCTGTCCCCAACAGCATTTGTGTGAAAAATGGTGTCGTTTGTGGTGGTAGTACGATTGTTAATCATGGTACCTTTCCGGCGTCGTTTATTGTAATCAGCAACAAAATACAAGTTGTATTTTTCCTTTTTATAATTCAATAAAAAATCGCCACCCAACGTGTTGTACTGTCCAATGTTGGCGTTAAAAACACCGTTAAACCCTTCGAGTTTTATTTTTTTCATTTTAATGTTGATGATTCCTGCTGTGCCGTCCGGATCGAATTTGGCGGACGGGTTGGTGATAATCTCGATATCGGCGATAGAAGAAGCCGGAATCTGGCTGAGGATGTCAGATGCCTCGAGTACGGATGGTTTTCCATCGATGTATACTGCAAAACTACTGCTTCCACGCAAAGTGACATTTCCTTCCAAATCCACACTTACTGATGGAACCGATTCAAGGATATCAACTGCTGTTCCTGATATGGCCGTAATTTGTTTATCAACATGAATCACTTTCCTGTCGATTTGATATTCAATGGCAGGTGCACCGCCCACAATTTCCACTTCCTTCAGGTTGAGTGCCGATCGCTGCAGGTACACTTTCCCTAAATCAACAGTCGATTGACTTTCTGACACTTGTACATTTCTTGTCATCAGGTCGTTGTATCCTATAAACGAAATCTCAATGTCATATTCGCTAAACTCGAGTCCTTTAAACCGAAACGACCCGGTCAGGTCAGAGATCATGCCACCTACCAGTTTTTTAGACCCGTGAAGGTACAAAGCCACGGTAGCGTATTCAACCGGATCGTTTGATAAGGAATCAATTACTTTTCCTGATATGGTTCCCCTGGGGCGCGCATCATCGGGCACAATGGCCAACATAGTTTGAACAATAGAAAGGAAGAATATGGCAAAGATTAAAACGTTTTTCATGGATGTTTTTTAAAGGACTGCAAAGATATATTTAAAAGAATTGAACTTTTATTTTCAATTGCACATTTGACATCTGAGAAGGCAACCTTATTCCACAAAATGGTTTTATTTTCGCCATTTGTAATAATGTGTAATCACTTGTTGGTGAAAAAACAAAATCATGACTGAAGAAAACCGTTTTATCGATCGCTACTTAACAGGGCATACTCCCTGGGTACATTCCAATCCTGATTTCAACCTTATCGAAATGGTTGAGCAAACACCAATCGCTCCCTGCAAAGTACTCGACCCGGGTTGTGGACTGGGTGTGGAGGCCATCTGGCTGACCAAACAGGGATTTGAAGTCACCGCCATGGATGTATCGGAGCTAGCACTGGAAAAGGCAAAGACAACTGCTGGAGCAATGGCTTCTAAAATAACCTGGTTATCAATGGATATAATGTACCAAGACTTGCCGAAAGAGGCCTTTGACTTCATTTTCGATCGTGGTTTTTATCATACTTTCGATACGCATGAAGAACGCAGTCTGGTGGCGAAAAAACTGGCTTCCTCTCTCAAAGAAAATGGTTTGTGGCTATCGTTAATGGGCAATGGTGACGGAGTTCAGGTGCGCACCGGGCCACCTTTACGCTCTGCCAGTGACATTGTTTTGGCCGTGGATGCCTTCTTCGAAATATTATCGCTTGAAGTCAGCGTTTTTGGTAATGAAGAGGCTAACCCACATAAAATATGGCGTTGTTTGATGAAAAAAAGAAAACTCTGAAATTCACTTCCTGATTTCATCAAACAGACAGGCAAACCTGGGTTCCATAGCCTTCATGTTTATTAATAAGCATAATTTAATATTTTTACCAAAAATAATTTGCATGCCGGACTTGCAGAGAATTCCCCGTAGATTTTAATCACACTCTGGTTTTCTGGTATTTTTTTTGGAGATCATGAGTAATAAAACGCCTCCTGCATTGATGAAAGGTCGGGGAACGAATCAACTGTTTTCTGTGCTTTTTAGTCCTACTCTTTTGCTGGGAATAACCGGGGTGGGTATGCTGGTTTTTATGGCTAGCATGTGGCACAGGTTTATTTATATCGATGATGCTTTTTTTGGCGAGCAATCTTTTTGGCTGGCAAAAGAAGGTGTGGTAAAAACGGCCACCCTGATTGATTTTCTAGGATCCGATCACCGCCTTTTTAGCTACCACAAACTGAATATTTTTATTGGTGCGTTGCTTATTAAGGTGTTTGGCTGGTCGGTAAATCCGCTGAGATTCACCACCCTGATCTTCCTGATCGGATTTTTGTGGGTGCTTTACTATTTTTTCAAGGATAACAAAGTTTGGTTTAGTAGGGATCACTTGATTGTAACGGTATTTATCATTCTTTTTAATCCGTTGATTGTCCTTTATGCCTTTACTTTCAGACCTGAAATTTGGGTGATGTTTTTCGGGTTTTCATCCTATTGGCTTCTCGAAAAATCCTTTGTTAAAGTTCATGCGCAGCGTATTCTTGTTTTATCGGGTATGCTGGCCGGATTGGCCTTTCTGACGCATTTGAACGGACTGATTTTTTCAATGGCCGGATTGATGGTCCTCGTTCAGGCGAAAAAATGGAAAGGTGCTTTGACATTCTCCGTGTCGAGCGGAATAATTTGTTTGCTGTACTTTTTTGACCTTTGGCAGGAAGGCCATTTTGAAATGTGGCTTTATCAGATAAAAAACTGGCCCGACAACAATGCCACCAATTATCTTTCGGACAATTTCTTCAATTTATTCTTAAATATCATGATTAAGTTGAGTGAGGAGCACCAGCGTTTTTTCTGGAGCGACAGGGTTTGGGCGATATCGGCGTTTTTTCTACTGGCCCTCATCCCCAATTTTAAATATCTCTTTCGCCAACATACGCACCTCATGGTTTATATTTTGACATTGATTGTGACTCTAAATGTTGCCGGATCGCAGATTGCCGAGAGGTACCTCATCTATTTTTTTCCTTTTATGGCCATCATTATTGCTATCGATATCATCAGAATGAAGGACAAATCTGCCTATATCAGGAAGTGGCTGTATGCGGTTCTACTGATCTTTCAACTCATTTTCGTAACAAAAATGTTTGTTGGCATTTTTCAGAAAAACAACGATCACACCAAAATAAGTAAAGAGATGCTGTCAGGAATTCCTGATAAAACCGCGTTGACATTGGTTCCTTACACATTTATATTCAATGAGTTGGAAAATTATAACCTTGCCAGTTTCAAGGCGTTTGAATATTATCAGGTAAGCATAAAACATCCCCTTACACAGCAGGAATTTTTCGCGCGGGCAGCTACATTAAACATAGTATACATCGTGGTGCCGCTTAAAGGACTAAAATATACCGATACAGGACTTCCCTGCCTCGATTCCGGAGCGATCGACACAAATGAATACTACACAGAATATGATCGAAATGAGAGATGTGCCTTTCTCGTGCGCAAATAGCGCAACAAGATTTCGTTGATCCTGTTTAAAAAACGATACAAAATGCTTTAAAATAAGGGGAATTAGCACTAATATTGCAGCCAAATTTTAACCTTATGAAACGATCATTAACTATTGTTCTTTTATTCTTTATTGGTTTTACATCCTTTGGGCAGGTAAACCTGGAAACCACCTTGAGCGATGCGGTTTATGCTACAAATCTGGATGGTGTGGGCAAGGTGTATTATGGTGTTGATTATAACACGAGTGAGTGTTTTATCTACAACACTGATTTTTCCTTGTTGAAGACAATCTCCATCGTTCCTCCAGCCAATACCTATCTTTACGATGTGGCCTATGTTTCCACAAAGCTATTTAATAGTGATGATCAGATTGAATTGCTGGCCGTTTTTACCGAGTATGTTGCAACGGGCGACACCTCAGGTTATTACATATATACTACCAAAATCGTAAACGAAGTGGGGGTTTCTTTTTTAAATCTGCCCGGAGCCGGCTATTCCACCGTATATAATTTGAGTGATACTGAATCGAAACTTTTGTGTTTTGTTTACGATTTCTCTGTTAGTCCGTTTACCGTTAACACCAAAGTTTATGGCATTCCCGGAACGTTGAGCAGCATTCCGGAACCAACAGGTTTGTTTATGGGAAATGCCTTTCCCAACCCGGCTACCAATATGATCCATATTCCCTTATCGACTGAATCGCAGCAGTATTCAACACAATTAATGCTAATGGATGTTAACGGAAGTATCCTCCGGCACGAATCCATTCCACCTCATCAACAGTTTTATCAGCTTAACACACAAGCGTTAAGTACCGGAACCTACTTTTATGTTGTAGAAACAAACGGTAGAAAATCGGTTGCCCGGAAGTTTGTGGTTAATTAAGTAGCTAATTGTTTTCTTTAGCAAAAGCAACCGCTCCCACGGCAACGGCTTCGCTGGTTCCCAACATCGAAATGCCTACACCTACTTTTTTTATAGGATTATAAGGAACCTGCTTATCTGATTGGGGAACGGTGATCATTTGTTGATCGTTGGCCAAGAAGTCGGCCAGACAATCGGCGTTGTGCAGGTTATAGGCAAAAACCTCCATGCGTGGAATGGTTTGACCATCAGGCTTAAAGAACCGTCCATTCATGGTTTCAACGGCTTTGGGAAGAAACAATTTCCATGCTCCGGAAAGTCCGCCACCAATCACAATAAGTCCATCAATCAGGGTGATGGCATTGGCAAGCACTTCTCCCAGGATTTCACCAAAGTGGCTCCAAGCTGCAACAGCAGCCTCTCTGTTTCCTTTTAGTTCTCCCATGCCTAGGCGGTAAATATCAAAAGGCTGTGGGGTATCCTTAAAGGAGATGTTGGCTTCTTTGGCAAATAAATTTCGAATGCCTCTGATACTCAATACTTCCTCAACACTTTGGTTCATGTTGGCAGGGCTCGACATGCGGTTTATTTCAGCTCCGGATGAATTATCTCCCAATAAAAGCTTTCCATTCAAAACGATGCCGGCCCCAAATCCGGTTCCCAGAGTTACACCAAGTAAGTTACGGTATTGTTTTGTGTGACCTGCTTTGGTTAGTTGCTCATTGATATGCGGCAACAATCCGTTCATGGCCTCGCCCAATGCAAACAAATCGCCATCGTTGTTAATGAAAACCGGCATGTTGAATTTCATTTCAAGAAAAGCCTTGAGAGCAATGCCTCCCCTAAACAACGGAAGGTTTTCCAGATCACCGATAATCCCTAAAACATAATCAGCCGGACCTGGAAAGGAAAAACTGATAGCCATAGCCCGGTTGCCACTGTTGCGGTCTATTTCACGAAATCCATCCACCAGCCGGTTTAAAAGCTCGTCCAGCGATTCTGCCACCGAAGGAAGTATGGTACTCGCCACGTTATTCTGATGTTGATCTATGGCGTTAAACTTCAGGTTGGTGCCTCCGGCATCCAGAGTTAATATGGTTCTGTTGTTCATTCGTTGAATAAATTAATGGGCTTCGAGCCAGTTTTCTCCAATATTAATGTCCACCTCCACCGGAACACTTAGTTTCATGGCCTGTTTCATGTTTTTTTCTATCAGTATTTTCATGATCTCCACCTCTTCACGGTGTACATCAAAAACAAGCTCATCATGTACCTGAAGGATCATTTTGGTTTTCAGGTTTTTCTCCACCATCTCGTTGTAAATACTGATCATAGCGATTTTAATCATGTCTGCCGATGATCCCTGGATGGGCGCGTTGATCGCATTTCGTTCGGCAAAACCCCTGACAGTCGCATTTCCAGAGTTAATATCATTCAGATAACGCCGTCTGCCCATGATGGTTTCCACGTAGCCGTTTGCTTTCGCGAAAGCGATGGTGCTGTCCATGTACTTTTTAACACCGGGGTATTTCTCAAAATAACTGCTGATGATATCGGCAGCCTCCCTCCGTGGAATACCCAGTCTTTCGCTTAATCCAAAAGCCGAAATACCATAAATAATTCCAAAATTTACAGTCTTGGCATTTCTGCGCATGTCGCGGGTAACTTCGCCCAAAGGCATATTGTAAACCCTTGAGGCCGTAGCCGTATGGATATCAACGCCTTCGCTAAAATCATGGATCATGGCTTTATCATCACTCAGGTGGGCGATGATCCGCAATTCAATTTGAGAATAGTCGGCGGCCATCAACACATAATCGCTGTTGCGGGGGATAAAGGCTTTCCTGATTTCACGACCGAGTTCGGTCCGTATGGGAATATTCTGCAGGTTTGGATTGTTAGAACTCAGTCGCCCGGTTGCCGCAACAGCCTGGTTGTAGGAGGTATGAATTCGTCCGTCACGTGGGTTGACCAGCGCAGGAAGTGCATCCACATAAGTAGATTTTAACTTGGTGAGCGATCGAAATTCAAGAATCCTCTCTATAATCGGATGGCGGTGGGTCAGTTTTAAGAGCTCATCTTCACCGGTGGCATACTGTCCGGTTTTGGTCTTTTTGGGTTTATCGATGATGGCGAGTTTTTCGAACAATACTTCTCCCATTTGTTTGGGTGAAGCAATATTGAATTCGGTATCGGCCAGGCGGAAAATCTCCGCTTGGGTGACGCCAATCTGGGTTTCCAGTTCCTGGCTGAACTGAACCAGCGTGTCCACATCCAACTTCACACCCTCTGCTTCCATGGAGGCCAGTACCGGTACCAGGGGCATTTCTATTTCATCGAACAGTTTTTTTGTTCCGGCTTCCACCAGCATGGGTTCAAAGACCTCTTTTAGCTGCAAGGTGATATCGGCATCTTCGGCTGCATATTCTTTGATTTCTGCCGGATTGGCATCGCGCATACTTCCCTGGTTTTTGCCTTTCTTCCCGATGAGGGTCTCGATGCTCACGGGCTTGTAGTTCAAATATGTTTCTGAAAGCACATCCATGTTGTGGCGCATGTCGGGCTGGATAAGGTAATGGGCAATCATGGTATCGAAAAAACGTCCGGCTACTTTTACCTCGTACCAATTGAGCATGCTGGCATCGAACTTGATATTCTGCCCGATTTTGGTGATTTTCGGGTTTTCCATCACCTTCTTAAAAAGCCCGACGGTTTCGAGGGCTTCATGGTAATTTTCAGAAACCGGCACATACCAGGCTTCGCCTGCCTTGAAGGCGAAGGACATTCCAACCAACTCTGCATTGTTGGCGTCTACACCCGTAGTTTCTGTATCGAAACAAAACTCGTTTTGCTTCCCCAGCAAAGCCGCCAGTTGCAGAGCTTCTTCTTTGGTGCTGACCAGGTGATACTGGTGAGGAGTGTTTAGTATGGTTTTTTTATCGGTTACTTCGGTTACAACCGAGCCACTTTCCTCTTCATCCGAAAACAGATCCACCTGTGTTACAGTGTTTTGCTGCGGGGAATAAAGTGCCTCTACCCGGGCCGCATAATTTCTGAATTCAAGCTCTTCAAACAGTATTTTAAGTTTTTCAAAATCAGGATCATCCAATATCAACTTCTCCGGATTAAACTCGATGGGTACATCTAAAATAATGGTAGCCAACGATTTGCTTTGGAGTGCCTGATCGGTGAACCGTTCCAGGTTTTCTTTAAGTTTACCCTTGAGTTCATCCGTGTGATCCAGGAGGTTTTCCATGGAGCCGTACTCGGCAATCAGTTTGATGGCGGTTTTTTCACCAATTCCGGGCACACCGGGGATGTTGTCCGATGCATCGCCCCACAGTCCCAGTAAATCGATCATCTGCAAAGGGTTCTCAAGCTGATACCGTTCGCAGACTTCTTTAATTCCCCAAACTTCGGCACCATTGCCCATGCGGGCAGGTTTGTACATAAAGATATTTTCGCTTACCAGCTGACCGAAATCCTTGTCGGGAGTCATCATGAAAGTGGTAAAGCCCGCTTTCTCGGCTCTTTTGGCAAGGGTACCAATGACGTCATCGGCTTCATAGCCATCCACCGAAAGGATGGGAATATTAAATCCTTTTATCAATTCCACAATAAATGGGATGGAAGCGGCCAGATCTTCGGGCATTTTTTCGCGGTTGGCCTTATATTCGGCAAAATCGTCGTGTCGAACAGTGGGTGCATGGGTATCGAAAGCAACACCTATATGAGTGGGTTTCTGATTCTTGAGTATGTCGAGCAGCGCGTTTGCAAAGCCCAGAACAGCCGACGTATTCTGTCCTTTGCTGTTGATGCGGGGGTTCTTGCTAAATGCAAAATAGGCGCGGTATATCAATGCCATCGCATCCAGCAAAAACAGTTTTTTAGGTTCGTTCATGAAGACAATGTTAAGTATGGGCAAAAGTAATCATTTCCTGTAGTCTTTTTTTTAACGGCAGCTTGTTAGAAAGTAAAATCACAACTGCAATTATTGTTGATTTTGTCTGGTAACTTTACGCCAAATTCTACTCTAATAACTTGTGTCGTATGCAAAAAACAACCAAAATATCCACCAAAAAAAAAGAGCCCGGGAAAATTTTTGTTCTCGACACATCAGTTATTCTATACAACCACAATGCCATCAACGAATTTGGTGACAACGATGTGGCCATTCCCATCACGGTACTCGAGGAACTCGACAATTTTAAAAAAGGGAATGCCATCAAAAATTTTGAGGCACGTGAGTTTATCCGTTTTCTGGACAATATCTCCGGAAAAACAACCATGACCGAATGGAGAAAACTCAACGGGCCTACCAAGGGGAGTTTTAAAGTGGTGATGAACGAACAAAGTAAAACCGATGCCAGGAAGGTATTTGGCGAAAACAAACCCGATCACCACATTCTGAACGCGGCCATAAAACTTAAGGAAGACCACCCGGAACGAAAGGTTATTTTAGTGAGCAAAGACATCAACCTCAGGCTAAAAGCCAAAGCGATGGATTTGCACGCGGAAGACTTCGAAACAGGAAAGGTGAAAAATATTGACGATTTGTATACGGGTAGTTCGGTTATTGAACTGGTGAACCCGGAGGCCATCGACAACCTGTACAACAATGGATTTTGCAGTCTGGACGAACTCAATCTGGAAGAACCCGTGCCCAACCATTATTTTATATTAAAGAGCGAGCGGGCTTCGGCACTGGCCTTTGTCAACCCCATCACCAACCGCGTTGAAAGAGTGGAGAAACGCAGCATCTCGCGCATAATGCCACGCAATGCCGAACAGGTTTTTGCCCTGCATGCCATCATGAACCCCGAAGTAAAGCTGGTTACCTTACAGGGAGTAGCTGGAACCGGAAAAACCCTGTTGGCCTTGGCCGGTGCCTGGGAACAACGCCGGAATTTTAAACAGATTTACCTGGCCCGGCCCATTGTGCCTTTGAGCAATAAGGATATTGGCTATTTGCCCGGCGATGTGCATGAAAAAATCAATCCCTACATGGAACCGTTGTGGGATAACCTCAAATTTATTCAAAGCCAGTATGGTGAACAGGACAATGAGTACAAACGCATTTCGGATGCCATCGAAAGCCAGAAACTGATGATTACCCCATTGGCCTACATCCGGGGACGCAGCATTTCCAATGTTTGTTTCATCGTGGATGAAGCCCAGAACCTGACGCCCCATGAAATAAAAACCATCATCACCCGCGCTGGGGAGAACACCAAGATTATCTTCACGGGTGATGTTTATCAGATTGATACACCCTATCTGGATTCACAATCCAACGGGCTTTCGGTATTGATAGATAAGATAAAACACCACAGTATCTATGCCCATGTAAGGCTTGAAAAAGGAGAACGGTCGGAGCTGGCGAATCTGGCAAATGATTTGTTGTAGATTCAAATCAAAACTACCGTTTCACTATTCTAACGGTCATACTTTTTTATTCAATTGGGATGGTTCCCATCTGAGTTGTCTGACCTATAATAACTACAACACCGGGTACTATTTTCTCTAAATGCCCGGCATTCTGAACGAATTTCACTTGATAGATCCCCGGCATAACTGCTGGAAGAAGGAACTGCCCATTGGTCTGGTTAATGTATGTTCCCGAAGTATCGGTTGCATTTGTTGCTTCAACATAATAAGCACCCTCAATGGGTGAAATTGTTCCTGCAATACTACCAATAGAAGTTTCCATGCATCCCGACACAACCGGCTTGAGCATATATTTCCCGTTCCCTGTTACATGAACTGATTTTTGTGTATTAAAATCGAGCACCAGGTAGTAAACACCGCCGGCAATCAACTGTTGTGAATCCATTTTAACCTTGTATCCGGAGGTCTGTCCCGATGGGGTTGTCAGCTCATGCGATACACCATCTACAACAACTGTATTATTAGTTCCAAGAATCAATCGCAATTCTGAAATGGTGCATGGAGTCATAACCACATCATTGATCAGGGCCAGTGAATTACCGTTGGTAAAACTCAAGAGATTGTATACACCTGAATTGTCCATTTCCAGAGTTATCCAGCCTGTACCGATGTTGGCTTCCATTCCGACTATTTCCACATTTACAGCATCATAGGCTGAAGGCGCATCAATAAGTTTTACAGAAAATACCGGATTACCGGGAGGATTCGTGTTATTATCCTTTTCACAACCCTGTTGTGAAAGCATAAACAAGGCAAATACTGCTAAAGCAGCAAAACTGATTAAGGCATTTCTTTTTTTCATGATATTTTTTTATTGTTCAATATAAAATTTAATTGTTTAATTTTAAACGAATTATGAAAAGGGAGGCAAAAGGCCTGCTCTATTCATTGGGTCATCAGATTAAATTAATTACTCTTTATTGTCGACAGTTAAATCTTTGAGCGCTTTTCCAAGTTCATCCATATCATGATTAAATTCGCGTTTGAAAGTTTCCCAGTCACTGTGGTTGGTTTCATATGTCTCCAACTTAATCTTCAGGTCTTTGTTTTTCTGTTCAAGATTTTCAATCTTTCTTGCGTAAAGAGGATCAAGTAAAGTACCCGGTTTGTTCATTTTTTCTGTTAGTTCTTTAATGCGGATTTCATTGTTATTGATTTTTAATTCTGATTCTAATTTGAATGTTTTCCACTCATCAGCATTTACCATTTTTGGCATATCAGAATTAGCATCATTGTGCATTGCTTGCCTGTCTTGTTGTGTTTCATGCATCATACCATGATCATCTTCATCCCTGTTGTCTGATGACTGGCAGCCTGTGAAAATTGTTCCTGCCATAAACGTTGTTGCTATGGTCAGGGTAAGAATTATTTTTTTCATCTTGTATTTTTTTAGAATGATTATTTTGAAACAAACCGAACTGATTAACTAATGTTGTTAAACAATTCGGTTTTGCAATATGTTGTCGTTTAAAGTTCTGAGATAATTTGGTGCAGTTCCTCTTTAGATTTGCCAAGCTTTATCTGAAGCCTTCCCAACATTTCATCTTTCTTACCTTCAGCAAATATCAGGTCGTTGTCCGTTAACGCGCCGAATTTCTGTTTTAGTTTGCCTTTTTGTTCATTCCAGTTTCCTTTTGCTTCAGTGGTATTCATCTTTTTTTGATATTATATCCCTGCATTTGGCAGGTCAGTAGTGAAATAATTTTCACTCTGCAAAGTTGGAGCTATTGATACCGGAAAGCATTACACAATTAAATGAAAGAGTTATATGTTTCACACATTTTTTTCTATCCTGATTCATAAGGTTTATTCAAATGAATGAGCAACGAGATGAAAAATTCTCAATCAATAATGATTTCATTGGTTAATAAAACTATTTACTTTCTTCGCATGAATTCAGAAATGAGTCCTCGATTCTTCTTTGAGAAGAATTTGTGAATTTCTTACGTCATTAGAAAAAAATCAGAGTGATAAGTAAAGAGTTTTACCATTGTTTGTTTGAATATTACCCAAAGCGATGGCGAAGAAAATTTTCAATTTACCTGAATATTCAAATCTGTTTTTTGTTATTTTAGCCGGATACAAATCAACAATTAAACAAATCAATTCCCCTATGAAAAAGATTCGCCTGTCTTATGTTATCAGCCTGTTGCTGGCATTTGTTTGTACCCCTTCTTTACTGGCCCAGGATTCCGGAAAAGCGGAGTACACTGAGGGCAAAACCGAATTTAATATCGGAGTGGCCAATATTTTTGCAAAAAACAACACCTTTTATCCGATTTACTACATCGATCAGTATGGTAATTTCATTTATGACATTAATTATATATTTAGCGTTCAGCAACCTGAACTGGTTGTCGGGCTGAAATTTCACCAGCCTAAGGGTGCTTTCCGTCTGGGAACAAATATGAGCTATTCATCTACCACCGATGAGCAAAAATCGGGTTCAAAGGAGAAAACAAGCCTTAAATTGTTTAGCGAAAAATTCTTTGTGGGTTATGAATGGCACGTAACCTATTCAAGGATCAAAATTTTCTATGGATTTGATGTTTCCACTTCCTATGCGAGTCTTAAAATGGAGCAGGAATACCCTGTTAATAACGGATATCAGAATAATAGTTCCACCAAATACAATGAATTTGCTGTTGGGATAAATCCTTTGTTGGGTGTGGATCTGATGATCACTCCCCATTTGTCCATTGGAACAGAAATAAAATATTCGACAGAATACGTTACCGGTAAATCGGAAACAAAGTATGGTACCAATTCCAGCGATAAAACTAACAGCAGTGCTTTCAGAACCTATTTTGGTCCGCTGGGCTATTTGTCGGTAAATATTTATTTCTAGACAACCGGGATTTATTTCAAAATCCATTGGTTTATCAGGTCGTAATACTGGTCAAGATTTGGGAGTTTGTTTATTTTTAAATAACCGAAAGATAAATCATTTCTTTCCGGAGCATAAAAGTAAATCCCCAACCAACGTACAGGAACTCGGGGAATTCAAATCCGACACGAAAATCACCGTGTTCGCCTGGTTTCTGTCGCCGATAATCTGCATAGGCAGCCGTAAGCACATTTTTAATTGAACTGTCGTCAAAAGTGCTGAAATAGGTGGCACCCAACCCGGCTTCAAAATGTGACTTGTCGGCCCCGGTAATGATCCCGCCTTGTGTGACGATAAAATCTCCCAGTCCTGACATAAATATGGTATAAGCACCATAACCCGCCTTGGCGAAATAGGCCATCTTCTCGCTTTTATACACGATGCGTTCATAATATATGCTGGCCGCCAGATAGATGATTGAAGGCGATACCTACGCATGAAATGCATTATTTAGAATAATTCCATATTAATAATAAATATATGAAATAAATTTTTTAGGATGAAAATCCGGACAACCTGATCATGAATATTTTGCTAATAGTTTAATGGATATTTCAGGGTAAGTCAACAAATTCTGAATGTACTTCTTGCTTTTCATTCTTTTAATATGATGTTCAATTCGCTGTGCTTGTTCTATTGAATGACACTTAATGTTGAAAGTCAATATCCAGTCTTTTGCCTTAGCTGTAAATTTTGTTTTACCATAATAATTAGTTAAGTGGCTATGTAAACGTTCTTCGGGTTTCAGGATAGTCGATCCAATGTAAAACCGATCAAGTTTCTGACTGTAAAGAATATAGCAGTAACACATAAGAAAAAAGCCGCTGACCTGCTAGTCAGCGGCTTTATGGTTAATGGGCATACATGGAGCATTCCAATTCTTTTCATCTGTTGATTATTAGAAAAATAAAAATGCATTTTAAATGCATAATTCAAATCACTGTGAAATGTTTGGAAGTATGATTTTCAAATTTTACTGCTGAATGGGAATTCTTATCTTACAATAATAAGACCCCCTAATAAACAAATTAATTCTATGCATTTAATTGTGAAAGTCCCAGAATCCGCTTTCGTGTGGGGATAACTGGTATTCGCAAAATTAGTGGTTAAGCTTTATTTAGATTTTCGTCAACAACAACAAAGTCTCCACCTTTAGAGAATTTATAGAATCTAATACACATAGCATTTTGTTATAAAAAAGTTTGGTGTGTGAGCATGATTTTTTACTATTTTTGAAAACCTTTAAAACCATAAAAAATGAAACAAGAATTACGAAAAGCATTGTGGATGACTAAATCTCTGGTATTTACTGTATTATTTTTATCAAACATCAGCAATATTTATGCGCAACCTGTCACCTTGTTTGCCATTGGGCAAATAGCCCCTTATGATCTCAATGATGTAGATTCACTCAATTTCCCCATGAATAACGCGGAGCCAATAGGCGATATCAATGGTGACGGATTATGTGATTTTGTCGTAAATGCAGGTTGGGCATTTAATGAAAAAACGGATGACCCAAATGATTTCATTCCAAAATCAGCCATAATAACTGATATTACGCAGCCACATTCATCTATAGTTTACCATAATTCAAACATCCAGGGGATAGGTGACTATAATGGTGATGGATATGATGATATGGTAGATTTGGTTGGGCATGTAATTTTGCTGGGACGACAATCAGGGCATGATTTTAACACAATAGGTATTGAAATCCCTGAAGAAATGGAATATGTTCTCTATAAAGATGACATTTCCGGGGATGGCAAAACTGACTTCTTACTTGGAGGCAATAGTAATCATGATTCTCTGTACGTTTTTTCTCAAGAATATGAATCATACAAAACACTTAGCATGTATATGATGTGGACTACAATTGATGATTATTTCATTGATTATTATGATTATGATGGCGATGGAATGAAAGAGCTACTTGTAGCAACTTATTCCTTTAGTGATTTTATGTTTAGATGGTTTGTTTATGATAGTATATCTGATGAATTCAATATCGAAAAGGGAAGAAACCTGGTACCGATTCATGCTCCAGGTACTCATTATTCGAATTCAATGGCAGACATGAATGGCGATGGATTAATGGATGTTTGCCATACTTATTACGAAAATGGCGGGATGAACCTGGAAGTAATGTTTGGTAGTGCTACCTCACCAAACTATTTTAGTGATCCCGTTGAAGTTGAAATGGGAAACAAAAACAGATTGATCTATTGCGCCGGTGATTTTAATAATGATGGCACAGATGACTGGTATTCAAAAGTTGCTGTCGATACCATAATAATGTATTACAGTAGCGATTCGGTGGCAACGCATGGTTTTAACACAGCACTTTTCCCCATTGAAACCAATGAGCTGGTAGTACCATATACAAAAAACCCTGACTTTATTAGCCCGGTAAAAAACCTACAGGTTTTTGATTACAATGGTGATTCCATTTCGGATATATTTATGAGTTATTGGAGTTTCAACGAATCAAAACAATACGACACCACCGGCATGGTTATTTTTCCTGGAAACGACAATCCTGATTTTACTGACAAAATAGTTTTTGGTGACACGGAACCAATAAAAAATGCATATGAAGGGTTTGGTTCAAAAGTGTTGAATATTGGAGATTTTAATCATGATGGCTTTGAAGATTGGGCCGTACTTGCTGCCACTGGAAAGTATATTAATATTTATTATGGTGGAGTAGTGTTAGATTACGAACATGATAAACAAATATTGTTACCGCAAATGCCTGCCTCACAGTGTTTTGACATGGTTTTTGGTGACTTAAATAATGATGGCTGGATCGACCTTGCTGTTTCAAATGGAAATTTCTCTTCAGAAATATGGTTTGTATCATCCCTTATTGAGTCCGTTGAGGAAGTGTATATATTTTACGGTGGTCCTGATATGCCGGATGTGGTTGACTGGCGCAATGCAGAAGCTATTCTGGATGGTTTTGAAGACGATCATATTGCCTATGGCAGAAGCCTGGCAATGCCGGGTGATTATAATAATGATGGTTACAATGATTTATTAGCCGGTGGTGGAGATGTCTATAATGGTGGTGATAAAGGAGTAGATATGTATTTTGGTGGTGATCCATTTGCACATGAACCCGGAATGACCATTGGTTCTTCGATCGGTTATGGTAATTACTCTTTTGGGTATCCCATCACTTCTTGTGGTGATATTAATAACGATGGGTATCGTGATTTCACACTGGGAGCTGGCGGCTTGCAAAGTGATAATGGAAAATCTTTGATATATTTTGGAGGACCTTCTTATAATACCACTCAAGATATGGTACTCGATAATCCCACTGTTGACGGAAGACATTTTAGCACTTTTACACCAAAAATTGAAGGTGATTTTAATAATGACGGCATTCCCGATCTTGCACATTACGATCCTTATGATACTTTGGGAGCGTCGGTATATATATACAAAGGCGGACAAAATATGGACAACACCATTGACCTATATCTATCAGATACCGCAAGACTCAATCAATTACGCAGCATTGAATATGTACCTGATTTTTCAGAGAAAAATAAGTCTGATATTATTTTAATGAGTGGGTACAATGATCCTGATTTGCTTTTGTTTACCGGATGTGATCATAACAAAACAACGGTGGATTATGTTTTTAAAAACAACCTAAGGAACGTTGGAAGCGTAGCATCAGGCGACTTCAATAATGATGGACACATTGATTTATTTGTTGGCAACAGTAACTCGGCAGCAGATGGATGGGCTCCGTGCGGAGTGGTTCAACGTTATATTTCCCCTTTAATAGTGGGAACTGACGAAGAACCAATTGAAAATGATGCATCTTTTTCCATTGCTCCAAATCCGGCAAATTCTCAAATTGAAGTTGTGTACAACTCAAAATATAAAGAAAGTATAACTATTACAATTTGTAATCTTGCCGGAACTGTAGTTTACAAGATGAATGGCGAAAGCAATGAAAGCAACACAATAAACATAAATCATCTTAAAAGTGGTGTTTATATCGTAAGCATTCTTTCAGCTGGAAGTACTCAAAGGAAGAAAATAGTCAAAGTTTAAGTTTTGCAATAGTCTTTTTGCCACTGTTAAAACAATCAAAATTAATAATGTTAGTTTGTGGGTCAACCCCTCGAAAGCCCCGATAGCTATCGGGGGGGTGAACCTGGAATAACCTGATTATGTATATTTTACTAAAAGTTTAATGGATATTTCAGGGTAAGTCAACAAATTCTGAATGTACTTTTTGCTTTTCATTCTTTTAAAATGATGTTCAATTCGCCGTGCTTGATCTATTGAATGACAATCAATACTTAAGAATAAAGTCCAGTCTTTTGCCTTGGCTGTAAATTTCGTTTTACCATAATAATCAGTCAGGTGGCTATGTAAACGTTCTTCGGGTCGCAGGAAAGTCGATCCAATATAAAACCGATCAAGTTTCTGGCTGTAAAGAATATAGCAGTAGCACATAAGAAAAAAAACCGCTGACTTGGTAGTCAGCGGTTGCGGTTAGTGGGCCCACCAGGACTTGAACCTGGGACAACCTGATTATGAGTCAGGGACTCTAACCAACTGAGCTATAGGCCCATTGTTTTTGAACCATATTCCCTGTTGGTTTCTCTCATCATCTTATTAAATGATTATGAGTCACCCCGATTGCTATCGGGGATAGCTATCGGGGCTAACCAACTGAGCTATAGGCCCTGGATCCTATTCAAACCCAAAATTGGGTGGTTTCAATTTCGGGATGCAAAACTAACAATAAATATTAATTATTTTTCTAATTTTTGCGTAATAATTAACGATAGCACCCTTTTTCATTAAAAATCTATCCAAGGTTCAGATTCCCAATGCGCGTTACCTTCTTCTCCCGCAAGTTCCCTTAGTCCCACCGCCATAAAAGATCGATATTCCCAATATAAAACCAAGGTTGTACAAGGCTCCGTTATTGTTGGTTTCATAAATGCCTACCTGATCGGAAAACAAACTGATGATAAAGGTGAAAAACGAAATAAAACCGTGCCACAATCCCATGAAGAATCCGGCAGATTGCTCAACAAATTCTTCACTTCCGGGTGTACATGAAGTAACTAAAAGGACCGACATGGCTAACATGATCCAAAGGTTCAATTTTGATGTTTTCATGAGGATTTAAATTTAAAGTGTGCAAATGAAATGTGAAACTATTCAATTGAAGAAAACCGATGCTAATTTACATATTTTAATTTACGTTTGCACCATGAGAACTATTTTGTTTTTAATTGGAATTCTTTTTTAATTAATTCCTGCAAAGGACAAGTTCCTCAAACTTAAAAAACTCAACTACTATGAACAAACTAAAATACGCTTCGAGCCCCTATCTTCTGCAGCATGCCGAAAATCCTGTACATTGGCAGGAATGGAGTGGGGAGGCCCTACAGGTGGCAAAAGAACAAAATAAGCCCCTCATCATTAGCATTGGATATGCAGCCTGTCATTGGTGTCATGTAATGGAGCATGAAAGTTTTTCTGATAAGGAAGTGGCTGCGTTTATGAATGAAAACTTTGTCTGTATAAAAGTAGATCGCGAAGAACGGCCCGATATCGACGGTATCTATATGGATGCAGCACAGTTAATTAACGGACAAGGTGGCTGGCCATTGAATGCCTTCGCTATGCCCGATGGAAAGCCCTTTTTTGCCGGAATCTATTTCAATAAATCGCGGTGGATGGAGGTGTTGAATCAAATCAGCAATCTTTACAAAACCGATTACGAAAAAGTAGCCGATTATGCCAATAAGTTGGCAGCAGGTGTAAGTACTGAACCGTTGGACGGTAAACTGGCTAAAACGGATCAGGAATTTACCACCGGCGAATACGATTCACTTTGGAATGTCTGGAAACCTCAGATTGATTTCAAATACGGGGGGTTTAAGCGTGCACCCAAATTTCCTTTGCCTGTGACATGGGAGTTTCTCCTTCAATATCACTATTTATCCGGAAACCAGGATGCACTTAATGCCGTTTTAAACACCCTGGACGAAATGGCAAAGAGAGGAATTTACGATCAGATAGGTGGTGGTTTTGCCCGGTATTCGGTGGATGAATACTGGAAGGTTCCTCATTTTGAAAAAATGCTCTACGACAATGCACAGATGGTGAGCCTTTATTCACATGCCTTTCAAATCACCAAAAAGGAGCGGTACCGGGAGATTATTGAACAAACCCTGGCATTTGTTGAAAGAGAACTTACCAATCCTGAAAATGGTTTCTATTCATCGCTTAACGCGGACAGCGAAGGCGAGGAAGGCCGTTTTTATGTCTGGACTACGGAGGATATGTCATATGCCCTGAACGGGGATGATCAGGATTTGATCTTTCAATACTATCAGATTTCCAAAAATGGAAATTGGGAAGATGGCAAAAATATTCTGCTTCCGGTTTCTTCAAAAGAAGTGTTTTCCGGGCACCATCAAATGGCATTGTCCGCCTTTAATGCACTACTTGACAAGGCAGATCGAAAGTTGTTCCGCTTTCGCGAAAAGCGTATCAGACCCTCCACCGATGACAAAGTGCTTACCGCCTGGAACGCCCTGATGCTGAAGGCTTATGTAAATGCCTTTCAGGCGCTTGGCAAACAAGAGTATCTTGAAAAAGCCTTGAAAAATGCGCATTTTATCCGGAACAATATGTTGAAGGCGGATGGCGGTTTGTACCGGAATTTTATGAACGGCAAAGCCTCCATTAATGCCTTCTTGGATGATTATGCCTTGCTGGCTGAAGCTTACCTCCATCTGTATTCGGTAACCTTTGATATTCGATGGCTGGAATCCTCTAAAAATCTGGCAGATTATTGTCTGGAGCACTTTTACAATCCCGAGACAGCCATGTTTTATTATACTTCTGATAAAAGTGAAGCGTTAATCGCCCGAAAATACGAACTCGCCGACAATGTGATTCCGTCTTCCAATTCGGTGATGGCCAACGTGTTGTTCAAGCTGGGCCATGATTATGATAATCAGAATTACAGGCATATATCAGCCCTCATGTTGGGTCAGGTTATAGATGAGATAAAGAGCTCGGGACCCTGGTATGCCAACTGGGCATTTTTGATGGGATTGCAGAGTTTTGGGCCTTTTGAAGTGGCCATTATGGGTGAGGATGCTGTGGCTAAAAGTCATGAAATGCAATTAAACTACCTGCCAACCTGTTTGTTTATGGGAGGCGACAATGATAATTTGCCTTTGCTTTCCGAAAAACTGGTGTTGGATAAAACCATGATTTATGTCTGCAGAAACTACACTTGTAAACTGCCTGTTGAGAAAACCAGTGCGGCGCTCAAGCAAATCAATACTGATTGAATCATTCAAAGTAAACCCCGCTTCCAATAAAATAATCGATACCTGGCAGTTTATAAACAAAGGCTTTCTTTGGTTCTTCAAGGCCAGTGACAGGGTTGTTCCAGTAATAATCGTAATATCCTGAACCAGATGATTTAACCACATCCACCAATCCCCTAATCACATAGTTGCCTTTTGAATCCTGATAATTGAAAAGATTTTGCCCCTGAAGGTTTTTTTGTGTGCCATGGGCGACGTTCACACAATTAAAATCATACATGAAAAAGTAGCCTGAATTGTTGTCGAAAAACCGGATGTGATCAATAAACTCACGACAAAACATCACGCGATCCATCGAGTCGGGCAACATGTCAAAGCCACCGCTTAAGCCTTCTGCCATCGATTTTGTCGCATTTTCAACCACCGACATCGCCGCTTCCTCCGAAGTAAAATAATCACTGAGCTGGTAATCGTAAAATCCGGTTCCAATAAAAAATTCAGCTGAAGGAATGGCTTTTACAAAGGCAATTTTCTGCTCGTTTTGTCCGGTTTCAGGATATTCAAAATAGTAATCCACAAAACCTTCCCCTGTGTAACTAATCGTCTCTACCATATCACGAACATAATATTTGCCGTTGATATCTACACTGTTATAACGATAAGTGCCAATAAGTTCAGGCTTTAACGCGTGGGCAACCATCCAGGCGCGATTGCTTTCAACGAAAAAATAACCCGACCCGTCACTTAAAAACCTAACAGGATTGATTACAAATTGACACATATGGGCTTGGGATGCACTATCACCGGTGGCCAATTTTATATTGGATGAATTTAAAAAAACGGTTTCAAACCCGGTGGCAAAATTTCGTGTAACAACCTGTATGATGCTCTTGTTTAGTTCATCTTCCGTTACCATTCCACTATATGGATCATCATTACAATTGCAGTTTTTTGTACACGAATCTAACAGGATAATTGTAAAAAGTAAGGTTCCCAAAACCAAAAGAGTTGAGATTTTCATTTTATTAAATTTTATTGATTTTCAGTGGCTAAATTAGTACTTCAATAAAATATTAACAAGGAAATTGTGAATAAAATCAAAGAAAGACTGTTCGTTTTAATTTAAATATTACTTTTATTCGCAATTGATAAAAGGACGCATGAAAATAAAAAATATTATATTTGATTTTGGCGGTGTAATTTTAGATATCGATCCGCAATTAACAATAAATGAATTTATTAACCTGGGATTAAAAGACCCTGAAAAATTGTTAACCTCCGGTTTTATGGAGGATATTGCTGCCAAATTTGAACGCGGAATCCTTACCCCGGAAGTCTTTAGGGCCAAACTCAGGAGTTTTTTACAGGTTGACGCCACCGACCAGCAACTTGATGAGGCCTGGAACGCCCTGCTTTTTGATATCCCCAGCGAACGCATTGCCGTGATAGAACAAGTAAAAAAGCATTACCTCACGCTCTTGCTTAGCAACTCAAACGAAATACATTACGATCTGTTTGTTCGCGATTTGCAACTCAGGTTCGGCTATCGCGAATTCGATGAATTGTTCCACAAGGCTTATTTTTCCTTCGATCTGCACCTGAGCAAACCAAATCCTGAGGTTTACGAATTTGTGATAAACCAGCATGATCTTGATCCTGGAAAAACCCTGTTTATCGACGACTGGGAAGACAATATTGAAGTAGCTCAACAACTTGGGTTTAAAACATACCTGCTTCAAAAACCCGAACGTGTCCGCGATTTATTTGTTGACGGCAAACTCAAACCGGGTCTGGACATTAAGTAGCTTTTTCATGTGAAAATATCATGAAATAAAAACCGCCATGACTGTTCTGATGCAAAGAACAGGTTCATCTTAACTATATTTTGACCTGATTTCTGCTAATATAGACATCACTTCATCCAAGGTCATGGCTTCCATCAGTTTGATGCGGTAAGGTTTAAAGTGGGATAATCCTTTAAAATAATCACCCCAATGCTTCCGTATTTCGGTAATTCCACGGTATTCCCCCTTCCATTCCACAGATTTCTGAAGCTGCATGGTGCTGATGAGGATACGCTCGTTGATTTCCGGCGCAGGTAGTAATTCTCCTGTCTTAAAATAATGTTTAATCTCTCTGAATATCCATGGATTTCCATAGGATCCACGTGCGATCATCAGTCCATCCACGCCAAAGTTGTCCTTATAATATTTGGCCGAAATTGGATCTATCACGTCTCCATTACCAAAAATCGGAATGCGCATCCTGGGGTTGTTTTTTACCTCTCCAATCAATGTCCAGTCGGAAGGCGTGCTCGACCGTTGAGGGCGTGTACGGCCATGAATGGTCAGGGCTTCGATGCCGACATCCTGTAGCCTTTCGGCGATATCTACAATTTCCTTGTGTTCTTCGTCGTATCCCAGACGGGTTTTTACGGTTACCGGAAGTTTTACCGCTTTCACTACGGCAGCCGTCATTTCCACCATTTTCGGAATGTCATTCATGATTCCCGATCCGGCTCCTTTAGCCACCACTTTTCGAACCGGACAGCCGTAGTTGATGTCAATTACATCGGGTTGTGCACTTTCGGCATATTGCGCGGCTTTCACCATGCTTTCGATATCGTGACCAAATATCTGGATTCCAATGGGTCGTTCAAACTCATCAAAATCGAGCTTCTTAACACTTTTGGCTGCATCACGGATGAGACCTTCCGATGAAATAAATTCCGTGTACATGATATCGGCTCCCATCAGTTTACACACATACCTGAATGGCGGATCGGTAACATCTTCCATGGGAGCCAAAAGAAGTGGAAAGTCACCCAGTTTAATGTCTCGAATTTTGACCATGTAGTTCCTGTAGTTTTGGTTCAGCAAAGCAACGGCAAAAATATTAATTTTGGTCCTATCAGAAGTTTGATACGAAAAACGTACTAATGCATTATATATTAACACTTTCACCCTTTCGTAAGCTCCTATTGTTCATCGGATTGGTATTCATTTTTGCACTGATTACTGCCATGGCAGGTCTTTTAATTGGAAAAGTTTGGTTAAATGTGTCGCTACAGACATTGTCTCAAATGATTATTTCACCGGTAACTCCTGAGGAGATTTCATTCCTTCGTTTCTATCAGTTTCTAAGTCAGATTGGTGTATTTTTTCTTCCTGTTTTCGCGTTAATTTTTTTCACATCCAAAAATATTTCGGGCTATCTGTCCATGAACTCCCGGCCTGGTTCGGTCGCAATTTTCATTACCATCATCCTGGTATATGTATCGTTACCCTTCAACGGATTTCTTACCTCAATTAATGAAAACATGCAGTTGCCTGCTGCTTTTTCGGGGATAGAACAATGGATGAAGGACAAAGAAACTCAGGCAAACGGACTTGTCGAGATCATCTTGTCGACAAACTCAGTCAATGTGCTCATGATTAACATGGTAGTTGTTGCATTAATGCCCGCTTTGGTAGAAGAACTCTTCTTTAGAGGTGTCTTATTAAAATTGTTTCGCCAGATTACCCACAATATTCATTGGGCGGTAGTGATTTCAGCCTTTATTTTTAGTTTTTTTCACCTGCAGTTTTACGGTTTCCTTCCGCGATTCATGATGGGTTTGATGCTGGGATACCTTTTTGTTATCACGCAAAATTTATGGATCCCCATCCTCTTTCATTTTGTCAATAATGCCAGCTCGGTAATCTTGTTTTATCTGCACTACAATGGTTATATTCAACTCTCAATGGATAAGTTTGGCACCACACAAAACATGGTTTATATTATTGGCAGTTTACTGATGATGATATGGCTGATGGTGATGCTGTATCAACGATTGGGAACCGACCGAATCATAAAAAAGATCTAAAGAGCCCTATGGTGATCAATTCAAGGAAGAAATATTACGTGGTATGGCAGGGTATCCAACCAGGTATCTACGACAACTGGGCGGCATGTAAAAAACAGGTAACAGGCTACCTGGGAGCGCAATACAAATCCTTCACCTCTCACGACGAAGCGCAACAAGCCTTTGGAAATCCTTTCGAAGTCATTCGTGGAGCTAAAGGAAAAAAAGATCTGACTACACTATCCGGTACTGAAAAACCGATCCTGCAAAGTATTTCAGTGGATGCCGCTTGCGCAGGAAATCCGGGCACATTGGAATTTCGAGGGGTGTTTACTGAAACAGAAACCCCGTTATTTGACAGGGGACCTTATAAGATGGGTACGGTCAATATCGGTGAATTTCTGGCTTTGGTGCTGGCTTTGGCCTATTGTAAAAAACACAACCTGAATTACCCGATTTATTCTGATTCCAAAACCGCGATAGCATGGGTTCGCAACAAACGGACGAATACCAAATTGGTGAAAACTTCACAGAACGAACAGCTTTTTGTCATGTTAAAAAATGCTGAATCCTGGCTTCGAAACAATAGCTATTCTACCCAAATCCTCAAATGGAAGACTGAACTTTGGGGTGAAATACCTGCCGACTATGGACGAAAATAGTATTCCCACGAAAATAACTCATTTCATAAATTTATGTTATACTATTATTTAGGACAAAAAATTTTATGAACACATGCCCACATAAACATATGTTCAGGTGTTCGATAGCATAATTTATTATCTTTACGCCCTCAAAAGCGAACTGTATTTAGTCCTAATAAACTGAATACATGTAAATTAAACCACAAATAGAATGATCAAAAAAATTTTGGTTGCCAACCGGGGTGAGATTGCCATCAGGATCATGCGCAGCTGTCGTGAGATGGGAATCGAATCGGTGGCCGTATATTCCGAAGCTGACCGCACCTCGATGCACGTGCGTTTTGCCGATGAAGCCTATTGTATCGGACCGGCTCCTTCAAACGAAAGTTATCTGGTAATCGACAACATCATCGCGGCAGCCAGGAAAAGTGGCGCCGATGCCATTCATCCCGGATACGGATTTTTATCAGAAAATGCAACGTTTTCTGAAAGGTGCGAAAAGGAAGGGATCATTTTTATTGGTCCTTCACCCCATGCCATCAATACCATGGGCGATAAAATTACGGCGAGGATCAAAATGCAGAGCGCCAACGTGCCGGTGGTACCCGGAACCATAAAACCAATCTCCGACTTAAAGGAGGCAGTGGATACCATCCATCAAATCGGTCTCCCTGTGATGATTAAAGCCAGTGCCGGTGGTGGAGGTAAAGGAATGCGCCTGGTGAAAAAGGAAGAGGATATCATTTCTTCGGTGAGTGCTGCAAAATCTGAAGCCAAAGCTGCATTTGGAAATGATGCCGTTTATATCGAGAAATATATTAATTCACCGCATCACATAGAGTTTCAGATTGTAGCCGACAAGCACGGCAATTGTGTTCACTTGTTTGAGCGTGAATGCTCGGTACAGCGTCGTCATCAAAAAGTAGTAGAAGAAACTCCCTCTCCCATCATGACCGAAGAGGTTCGTCGTGAAATGGGAGAACATGCTGTGGCTGCAGCCAAAGCCGTAAACTACAGTGGTGCAGGTACCATCGAATTCATCGTAGATGATAACCTGAATTATTTCTTTCTTGAAATGAATACACGCCTACAGGTAGAACATCCCATCACCGAAAGAGTGGTTGGCGTGGATTTGGTAAAAATTCAGATTGATATTGCCAATGGAAAAGAACTTCCCTTTAAACAGGAAGACCTGAAACAAATCGGACATGCCATTGAAGTACGTATTTATGCTGAAGATCCTGACAACAACTTTATGCCAAGCCCTGGAACCATCAGGCACATTACCGAACCCCTTGGATTGGGAGTTCGACATGATGGATATGTGTATGCCGGGTATGAAATCCCCATTTATTACGACCCGATGATCTCAAAACTGATCGTATGGGCACCAACTCGCCGGGAAGCCATCGACAGAATGCGACGCGCCCTCCATGCTTACAAAATTACAGGCATTAAAACATCTATCCCCTTTCTTAACCGCATCATGGAAGTACCTGCTTTTATTGAGGGGAAATACAATACCCATTTTATACAGGATCATGAAGAGCTGCTCAAACCTCATACACATGCATCCCGTCGCTTAAAAGATGTGGCGGCCATGACAGCTTTTTTCGATTACCTGAGCAAAATAGAAACGGTAAAGAAAAACACCTTTTGTAAGCGACCTGCAAGCAATTGGAAAAATACTGGCAGAAGAAATAATTTGAATAGATCATAACACCATAATGAAGTATGATATGGCTTACGAAATAAAACTGGACGAGGAAACAGTACAAATAGAATTGATTGAAACAGAAGGACATGTTGCAGAAATGAGCATTGATGGCCGAATATACTTCATCGATATAGTTGAGGTTGAGCATGGGGTATATTCTATTCTTTTGGATGGTATTTCATACAATGTTGAACTCCTCCCGACAGAAAACAAAAAATACCTGGTAAACACCTTGTACAATGCCTTTAACATTGAAATTATTGATGCGGAGACAAAGTATAAAAATAGCCGCCGAAAGGCAGAAGACGAAGACCTTAATTTTATATCTACACCCATGCCTGGTAAGGTAGTCAAGATTCTCGTAAAGGAAGGCGACCTTGTGAAAGGCGGCGAAACCGTGATCATTGTATCTGCCATGAAAATGGAAAGCGAATATAAAGTTGTTAAAGACCGGCTGATTACAAAAGTCCTGGTAAAAGAAGGCGATAACATCGATGGGCATCAACCATTGATCATGCTTGAATAATCCTGTTTATTGTTTCAATTTCACCGAATAATACCAAATACCTACTACCATGCCGTTAACATCAAAAATACAACTCTTAGAAGAAAAAAGCCTGAAAGCCGAATTGGGAGGCGGACAAGAACGCATTGACAAACAACACAAAATGGGACGTTTAACAGCACGAGAACGAATTAAATTGTTGCTCGACCCGGGATCATTTGTAGAAATAGACAAGTTTGTTACGCACCGCTCCACCGATTTTGGCATGGAAAAAACTAAATTCCTGGGCGATGGCGTGGTAACAGGCTATGGCAAAATTGAAAACCGTTTGATGTATGTGTTTGCACAGGATTTTACCGTTTTTGGGGGATCGTTAAGTCGCGCCAACGCGGATAAAATTATCAAAATCATGGATTTAGCCATGAAGATGGGCGCGCCGGTGATTGGACTGAACGATTCAGGAGGTGCACGTATTCAGGAAGGGGTTGAAAGTTTGGCCGGGTATGCTGATATTTTCTATCGCAATGTACGAAGCTCAGGCGTTATCCCTCAAATATCGGCCATTCTGGGCGCTTGTGCAGGTGGCGCGGTATATTCTCCTGCAATTACCGATTTTATTCTGATGGTGAAAGAAACCTCCTACATGTTTGTTACCGGACCGGATGTGATAAAAACAGTTACCAATGAGGAAGTCACTAAAGAAGACCTGGGCGGTGCCATGGCACATAACAAAAAAAGCGGGGTGGCTCATTTTATTGCTGATAACGACGAACAGGCCATGATGATGGTACGTGAGTTGATGAGCTTTTTACCTTCCAACAACATGGAAGATCCTCCACAGAAAATCTGTACAGATGATCATAAGCGACAGATTTCCAAGTTGGACACTGTAGTTCCAGTTGATCCCAACAAACCGTATAACATGTTCGATATCATCCTGCCCGTGATTGATCATGAACATTTTCTTGAAGTACAGCCCCATTATGCCCAAAATATTATCATTGGTTTTGCCCGTATCGGTGGTAAACCGGTAGGTATAGTCGCCAATCAGCCACAGGTATTGGCAGGGGTTTTAGATATCGACAGCTCAACCAAGGCGGCACGTTTTGTGCGCTTTTGCGATGCATTTAATATCCCACTGATTACTTTTGAAGATGTTCCCGGATTTCTTCCCGGAACGACCCAGGAGTTTGGTGGAATCATCAAGCACGGAGCGAAGTTGCTTTACGCTTTCGCGGAAGCCACAGTGCCCAAAATTACCATTATCACACGCAAAGCCTACGGTGGAGCTTATGATGTGATGTCGAGCAAACACATTGGCGCCGACATGAATTATGCATATCCCACCGCTGAAATTGCCGTGATGGGCCCTGAAGGGGCTGTTAATATTATCTATAAGAACGACTTAAACGCTGAGGCACGAAAAAAAGCAGTGGACGAATACCGCGAAAATTTTGCAAGTCCATACAAAGCCGCGCAACTGGGTTATATCGATGAAATCATTTATCCACACGACACCCGCTTGAAAATACTGGAAGCGCTGGAAATGACGGCCAATAAATCGGCTTCCAATCCACCAAAAAAGCATGGAAATATACCTCTGTAACTTAATCCGGTTTTCTAATGGGCTTTTTGTGGAATTTTAATTTCTGTATCAATCAGTTATGCCATGGATGATGATCAACCAATTATTGTACAAAAGCGTTCATTAAAACTGGTCATGGAGCCGGGAATTTATTTTTGGTGTGCTTGTGGACGATCAGTTAATCAGCCATTTTGCGATGAATCGCATAAAGGTACCCGGTTTAAACCTGAAAAGGTAGTGATTACCGAACCCAAATTGGTTAAGTGGTGCATGTGCCGCCACAGCGAACAAGGTGCTATTTGTGATAATAAACACCGTGAGTTGGAATAATAAGAGCGGATTCTTTTTCGTTACCTACCACCGTAATCAGGGTTCGGCGACATAATAAATAAAAGCTCCCCTCCTTTCATGAGTTCAAAATGATTTATAAAGGACGATTGCAATTCCATGCCGTTAAAATACACCTCTTTTACATACACATTTTCAGAACTTTGATGTTTAGCCTTGATGTTCAGCGTGTTTCCGTTTTCAAAATGGATAACCGCTTCTTTCACCAAAGGACTCCCCAGGGCATATTCCGCTGAGCCGGGGCAGACAGGATAAAACCCCAACGCACTAAAAATATACCAGGCCGACATTTGTCCGGCATCATCGTTCCCACAAAGGCCATCCGGAGCAGCCCCATACATGGTTTCCATGATCATGCGGACCCGCGCCTGCGTTTTCCATGGCTCGTTGGTCCAGTTGTACAGGTAGGCAATGTGATGTCCGGGTTCGTTGCCATGCACATAGTTTCCAATAATGCCATCGCGTGTAATGTCTTCGGTTTGTTCAAAGTAGCTGTCGTCGAGGTGCATGGTAAACAGCGAGTCGAGATGAGTCGAAAAGGTTGCTTTGCCACCCATCATGCTCACCAGACTGTCAACCTGTTGTGGCACATACAATCCATAATTCCAGGCGTTACCTTCAATAAATCCCTGGTCGTGGGTTTGCAGTGGATCGAAAGGTTTTTTCCAGCTTCCATCTGATAACCTGGGCTGCATAAAGCGGGATGTGTGGTTAAATACATGGTTGTAATTGGCTGACCGTTTCAAATACATGGATGCCATCAGGCTGTCGCCGGAAAAGGAAGCCAACTGCGCTATACACCAGTCGTCATAAGCATATTCCAGTGTTTTTGAAACGGAGGAGGCGCTTTTGTCTTCAGGCACAAAGCCAAATTTCATATAGTCACCAAGGCCATCAAAATAAGCCACTTGCGAGGTACTTTTTGCCGCTTCCAGCGCATGCTGCATATCAAAGGAGGTGTTTCCCTTTGCAGCAGCATCGGCCAGCACCGAAACCGCGTGATATCCAATCATGCACCAGTTCTCGTTGGCATAATGGCTCCACACCGGCAACATGTGATGAACGCTCTGGTCGTAGTGTGCCAGCATCGATTTGATCATGTCCGCATTGCGCGAGGGTTCAATCAGGTTGAAAAGCGGATGCAATGCCCGGTAGGTGTCCCAAAGCGAAAAAATGGTGTAATTGGTAAAACCGTCTGACTGATGAATGTTGTCATCCAAACCACGATAGTTGCCGTCCACATCCTCAAAAACAACCGGGCTTAACATGGTGTGATACAAAGCTGTATAAAAGGTTTCGCGTTGAGCTTCTGTGGTTGTTTTTACCTGAATTTTGTCGAGTTGCCTGTTCCATTTTTGGCGGGCCTGAACTTTCACCTGATCAAAATTCCACCCGGGAATTTCGGCCTTCAGATTTTTCAGGGCACCCTCGGTACTCACTGCCGAAAGTGCAAATTTGATTTGAATTTTCTCTCCTTCTTCAGTTTTAAAATTAAAGTATGCACGGATCTTTCTTCCTGCCATTTCAGGGAAATTTTCTGTCTCATCGAACTTCCTCCAAAAACCTTTGTAGGGTGAATTATCATATTTTTTATGCCCATAAGATTCTACCGGCTTTGAAAAAACCATCGCGAAATAAAGTGTTCGGGTTCTCGCCCACCCGCTGGTTTGACGATAACCGGTGATCAACGTGTCATTTTCTACACGCACAAATGTCCATACATTTTTATCATCGTAATTGTAAATGTTTGCCATGAAATCGAGCAGGATGTGTGCGCTATCCGATTGGGGAAAGGTATATTGGTGAAATCCAACCCGTTCGGTGGAGGTAAGTTCGGCATTAATGCCATAAGTTGAAAGTCCGACTTGATAATAACCGGGCATGGCTGTTTCATTGTCATGCGAAAACATGGAAAAATAGCCACCTCCTGATTCGTTGGTTTCTCCGGGTTCGAGAATGAGGAGACCAGTGGTGGGCATCACCAGAAAATCGCCCAGGTCGCTGTGGCCAGTACCACTAAAGTGGGTGTGGCTAAAACCAAAAATAGTACTGTCATCGTATTGATATCCTGAGCAATACCGATATACCTCTTTGTTGTATTTTCCATCAATAAACATCGGTTCGTTCCCGGTTTCAGGGCTTAACTGAACCATCCCGAAAGGGACAGTCGCTCCGGGAAAAGTATGTCCCATGTTTTGAGTGCCAATCAGGGGGTTGACCTGAGAAGCCAAATCGATGGTTGTTTTCTGGCTATAAGCAGTAAAATGTAGCTGTAGCACAAGAAAACCAATCATTAAAAGGTTCTTATTTATCATGAGCTTATGACTGAGTTTTCGCTTTCCTGCATGGGCTTTGGAAAGGTTAGATAAAAAGTGGTTCCCACGTTTACCTGACTTTTTATTTCAATTGTTCCTTTGTTTAATGTTACAAATTCAGATACCAGATTTAGTCCAAGTCCGGTTCCTGATTCGTTATTGGTGCCTTTGGTAGTAACGAACTCTTCAGGATTAAACAGTTTGGACAATATCTCATCGGCAATGCCAACTCCGGTATCGGCAATGCTAATCTCAACCTGTTGATCTTTTGATTTGGCGTCAATGATGATTTTGCCCTTTGACGAGGTAAATTTAACGGCATTTGAAATCAGGTTTCTCAGGATGGTGGACAACATGTTATAATCGGCCAGAACTACGGCCTGGTCATCTACAAGAATGCTTAACTCAATTTCTTTATTTTTGATATTGCCTTGTAAAAGGTTTACGGTTTCCTCGATAATGTTTTTAAGCAATATGGCCGTTGGGTTAATTTTTAAAGATTTTCTTTGTAACCTTGACCAATGAAGTAAATTACTAAGCAACGAAATAAGACCTTTTGCAGATGTGTTTATTGTTTCTATGTAATCCGCCATTTCGCTTTCCGTAAATTGATATTCCTTCTTATTCAGCATATCTGAAAACCCTTCAATTACACCAAGTGGTCCCATGAGATCATGAGCAATGATGGATAAAAATTTTTCTTTGGTTTTATTTGACGCCTCAAGTTCGCTGGTAGTCGTTTTAAGTTCTTTTATCACGTTTTTAAGTGTGTCGTTGGTAGCCACCAGACTTTCCGTTTGTTTGTCAGCAAACAACTGTAATTGCCTTTTTTGTTTGATAAGCTGTCGTAAACGAAGCTGTATTCCCACAAAAATAAGCACCAGAATCAGGATGCCGATGAGCCACTTAAAAAACACAGATTCGAAAAAAGTAGGTAATACAACAATTGAAAAAGCATAAGGCTTATCCAGCCACAAGCCGTGGTTGTTGGAGGCCAGTATTTCAAGAGTGTATTTTCCGGGAGCAAGGTTATTAAACGTTATTTGGTGATAATTTCCCAGGTCAATCCAGTCCTCATTTAATTCATTGATTTTGTACTTATATTTATTTTTATTGTTGTTGATAAAGCTGAGACCGGAAAAATCGATCGTAATGATTTCTTCATCAGGTTGTATTTCCAATTGTCGCGTTGCTATTTCTTCTTTGCTTAATGTCAGGTATTGGTTATTCACTTTAATATCTGTAATTTGAATCGCCGGCTGAATGCTGTTTTGCCTGATCATTGTAGGGTTGAAGTAATTAAAACCTCCTATACCGCCAAAGAAAAACATTCCGTTATCATCTTCAAAAAAAGCACCCGTATTAAATTCATTACTTTGAAGACCGTCGCTTACATCAAAATTTCTAAAAAGCTGGTCTTTAGGCGAGAACGAAGAAATTCCATTGTTGGTACTTAGCCACAAATTGCCCGATTCATCCGGCAGAATCCCATAAGTAAAACTATTGGGTAGTCCGTCATCTTCTGTGAAATGCCTGAGTTCGGCGGTATTTACATTGTATTTGATGAGTCCGTTAGTGGTGGCTATCCAATAATTACTCTCAGTATCCTGATAAATGCAGTTAATTGGATTAAAGCTATTTACATCCTGTAAGCCGGGAATGACACTGTAATTTTTAACCACTTGTCCCGCCATGTCCAATCGCCCAATTTTGCCATCTACATATCCAATCAGCATGTTTCCTGATCTGTCTTTGGTAATGGTTCTGACCGTAATGGCGAGTAATATCCCCTGATTTGATAAATACGGAAAAGGAGTAACCGTTTGGTTTTGTGGATTGAATCCAATCAGTCCCTGACCAGTACCTATTAATAGCAAGGTGTCGGAATAAGGCACTATTTTGTAAATGAAATTAATGTTAAAATCATCCAATTTACCTGAGTTCAGTTCAACCTGGGTAAACAGGTTTTTTTCCTTGTTGTACTTCAGCAAACCTCCACCTTCCGAACCGGCCCACAACAGGTTTTTATCGTGCAAATCACCTGCTAAGGTATAAATACTTCCTTCGTAAACCGTTTTAAAACCCTCAAAATCCTTGCTGATTTTTACCAGTCCGTTATAACCTCCAACCCAGTAATAATGATCATCTTCGTCAAAAGTGCGAATACTTGCAATGGGGAATTCTGAATTTATCCGACTGCTAATCAGATTAAAATCCGAATTGTCGGGAATAGACAATTCAACTCCGTAACCATTGGTGCCGATCCATAAGATGTTGTTACTGCCTAGACAAAGACAGTTAATGGTTGCATCTTTCTGAGGTGAAACAACATAGCTGGCAACCGGAGTTTCACCAAATTTGAAACGAAAAATTCCACCAAGCAAACTGGCAAACCAATACTGCCCATCATTGTTTCCGGTTATGGATACTATCGAATTAAAACTGTCAAAATAAATACTTGCAAAGTCGCTTTCAATGATATCCTTATAATTCCTAAACACCGATTGGCCGCTTTCCTTATAATACAAACTTCCCTTAGTTGACATGTAGTCTACCAGACCAACCCAGATTCTGTGCTTACTGTCTTCAAAAAACGCGGTAGGTCTGTATTGTTTGTGTTCGGAAGCCTTAATTCCCTCCATGGGATATCTATCCAACACACCTGTGGATATATTGTAGCTGATCATCATATTGTCATGAAAAGCACCCAACCACAGGTGATTTTGGCTGTCGATAAAAATTTTTGAAATATGGTTGAGGTATAACGAATCTTTCGGGCTATATAAAAAGTAATGTTTTTCAAACGTATTATGATCAATTTTAAAAATTCCATAACCAAATGTACCACACCACAAATCCTGGTTACTATCGAGTGCACAGGAGGCTATCAGGTTGGCACCCAGTTCATTTTTGGCCGAATCAGCTTCTCTGAACGAAACAAATGTTTCGGTATACGGGTTAAAAAGCACCGCCCCATCCTTGGTTCCTACCCAAATATTCCCATCATGGTCTTCAACCATGGAGTTAATAAAGTTATTCGGCAGGGAGGATTTGTCGTTCATTTTGTGTCTGAAAATTTTGGTTGTGTAACCATCATATCTGTTAAGTCCGTCGGCTGTACCGAACCACATAAACCCCCGCTCGTCTTCGATGATGGACAAAATGCGGCTTTGACTTAATCCCTTTTGAATGAAAATCCGTTTTTCGATTTGATAATATTTATCTTCAAGGGCATGCATATCAGTGAGGTATGACCATAGGAATATAAGCAATATCGATCGTATGGGATGTAAACTCATTTTAAGAAGTAAGTTATTCTCAAAGGATTCTATCCAAATAAACTAACATCTAAAATACCAAAAATAATGACGCATTATACTCAGAAGTAAAAAAGTAATAGTTGATTGAAATGCCTGAATTATACTGTTGTACGGGTGATTTGTTTTTTATAATTTAGCCAACTTGTAATGTGATCCCGAATAATATAACCATCCGCTTGATATTTTAACAACTAATAATGAAAGCCACCAATTCCCTTTTTCTTGGATTTCTATTATTTTCAATATCCATGGTTTTTGGACAATCTAACCCTGAACAGGGAAAGTTTAAAAGCCAGGCCACGGGTTATGACCAACAGGCTCAGGGAGATTATTTTAAATATTTAGGCGATTCATTAAAATTTGAACAGCCCGATTCAGCCGAATTTTACTACTTAAAAGCATTGAATGTCAGTATTGAACAAAACAACCGGCTCGAAGAAGCCACCCTCCTGAGTAAAATCGGCGGTGTTCAGTACATTCAGGGCGATTATTACAAAGCACTGGATCAATTTACCAAATCGCTGGATCTTTTTCGTGAACTAAATGATGACCGGGGTATCGCTGCCGGGTTGAACAATGTGGCCATGATATTAAATATTCAGGAAAAATACGACGAAGTCATTTTAAATCACAAAAAGTCGATATCCATTTGCATTAACATTAATGACACGTTGCTCGAGGAAAGAAACTGGTTCAATCTGGCTATTACTTTCAATGCGATGAAAGAATATGATAGTGCCATGTTCAGTGTTAACAAAGCCATCTTGCTATGTAAACAAATGGGCGATACGACAGAATATATGCTCAATAAGAACCTGTTGGGAAACATTTACCTGAATAAAAAAGAGTACCATCATTCGCTTAAGGAGTTTTCCTCTGTAATTGAAAGTAGCACCTTCGAAAATAAATGGGAGTTGTGTTATGCGCTGGCAGGAATGGCCCAATCATCGCTTATGCTGGACAACTCGAATGAGGCTTTAAAATACGCGCTTAAAAGTGATTCGTTGGCACATGAATTAAAAACCTTGTGGGATTTGCAAAACATCTCCCTCATTCTTTCTGATATCTATTTTGGCCAAAACAATTATCTGTTGGCTTACCGGTATTATGTTGATTACAAATCGTATACCGACAGCCTTTTTAGTAAGGAGCAAGCCAGTGAGATGAACTACCTGCATCTGCTTCAAAAGGAAGCTGAAAATCGTGCCCTTCAGCTTACTTATGACAAACAAAAACAGGAGCTTAAAAACAAAAACCTGTGGATCAGCATCTATACTTCGGGAGCGCTTTTATTTTTGTTGGTGGTGTTACTACAATGGCGGAATAATCGCAATAAAACAAATCTGAATAAAAAACTACAGGCAAAAAACAGTGTCATAGCTCACAAAAACAAAGAATTAGAACTTGCCAATGCCACCAAGGACCGGTTTTTTAACATGATCGCCCATGACCTGAAAAGTCCGCTAAGCATCATGATCTCGTTTACCGAAATTCTACATGATAACCTGGAACTCTACAATGAAAAACAAATCAAGGAATTTCTTGAATCGCTGCACCAGTCTTCATTACAGGGATTTCAATTGCTCGAAAACCTGCTCGACTGGGCACGTCTGCAAACCAATTCATTTTTATTTCAACCCAATCAGTTGAAAATTCTGCCGCTTGTGGAAGAAACAATCCGGCTGCTTGAGAACAATGCGCTCGAAAAACAGATCACCATCACCAATGAAGTTGATCAGGATATCATGGCCAACATCGACCGAAATATGTTTTTGGTGGTGTTGCGAAACCTGATTTCAAATGCCATAAAATTTTCGCATCCCGGTGGAACCGTTTTGATAAAAGTCGTCCGCCTGGAACATGAGGTTGGTATTTCGGTAATTGACCACGGACTTGGCATCAGCGAAAGCGACCTGCCAAAACTTTTTAAATTGGATTCGTTTATAACACGACCCGGCACAAATCAGGAAAAAGGTACCGGAATTGGTTTGGTGTTGTGTCATGATTTTATAAATAAGATGGGTGGAAGTATAACCATTAAAAGCACCGAAGGAAAGGGAAGCATTTTTACCTTTACCCTCCCCGTTTGATCCTGATTTAGGATGGGTTCCAAAAATAAAAATGCCTCCCAACCGGTCAAATCATTAACTTTGTGCATCAAATAACCACTAAGCAATCGCCTCATGGCCAAAGCTAAAACCATGTATTACTGTAGCAACTGCGGCAATGCTTCAGGAAAATGGATCGGAAAATGCCCCGCATGTGGCGAATGGAACACATTCGTGGAAGAGGTAATCAGTAAACCATCCGAAACAAAACCCGGCTTTGTCACCGGAAAAACCAAATCAGCTCCGGTTCCAATCCATCAGATAGTAAACCAGCGCGAAGACCGCATCGATACCATGAGTACCGAATTTAACCGCGTACTGGGTGGAGGTCTGGTTCCCGGATCCATTGTGTTGATTGGCGGTGAACCGGGTATCGGAAAATCGACGTTGTTGCTGCAAATGGCCCTCAACCTGAAAGGGAAGAAAATTCTGTATCTTTCCGGTGAAGAGAGCCCGCAACAGATTAAAATGCGCGCCGACCGATTGAAAGGTAACAATCCAGATTGCTATATCCTCAACGAAACTTCCACCACCGATTTGTTTCAGCATACGTTGGAATTGGCTCCTGATCTGGTGATTATCGACAGCATTCAAACCATGCACACCGACACCATCGATTCAACGGCGGGCAGCATTTCACAAATCCGGGAAACCGCCGGCGAGTTGCAGCGTTTTGCCAAGCTGAGCAATACCCCTGTCCTGCTTATCGGGCACATCACCAAAGACGGCAACCTGGCCGGCCCAAAGGTGCTGGAACATATGGTGGATGCGGTGCTTCAGTTCGAGGGTGATCAGCACTATGGATTCAGAATCCTTCGTTCCATCAAAAACCGCTATGGAAGCACCTCGGAACTGGGTATTTATGAGATGGGAGCAGCTGGTTTACGCGAGGTTACCAATCCCAGCGAGCTGTTGCTCAGTCAACGCGAAGAAGAAACGAGCGGCGTGGCCATTGCAGCCATGATTGAAGGTCAGCGTCCGATGCTGATTGAAACCCAGGCCCTGGTTGGAACGGCGGTTTATGGAACACCACAGCGTTCGTCTACAGGTTTCGACCTGCGCCGGTTAAATATGCTGTTGGCCGTAATAGAAAAACGAAGTGGCTTCAGGCTGAGCACCAAAGATGTCTTTTTGAATATCGCGGGCGGTTTGCGCGTAGAAGATCCGGCCATTGATCTGGCTGTGGTGGCCGCTATCCTTTCATCAGCCGAAGAAGTCGCCATCGGACACGACATTTGTTTTGCCGGTGAGGTGGGATTGTCCGGTGAAATCAGGGCCGTATCGCGGGTGGAAAGCCGCATCGCTGAAGCAGAAAAACTGGGGTTTAAACAGATTTTTGTCTCCAAGTATGGCTTAAAAGGCCTGGATATTAAAAAGCTAAATATTGAAGTTGTGCCTTTAACCCGGGTTACGGAGCTGGTTAAGAAGTTGATTTAGATCGGATTATCAACCTGGTGTTGATCACGCGATAAAGTAGGAGTTCAACCTGAAAACTTTTTTGGAAACGATTCGGTCGATAATCAGCAACATAACCGGGATAAGCACCATGCCCATGGTAAAAGTATTGATTCCAACTCCCTGAAAAAGAACCGGCGTGGTGATCTGCAGATTCATTTGTGTGTAAAGTTGAACCATGGTTTCCCGGATGTCTCCGGAAAAAGTAAGGAGGCTTTGTGGGTCGAAAAGCAAATAAACCAGGATTCCGATTCCAACGGCTCCAATGGCGATCAAACCGTATATCCAATCACCGACAGGGGAACTGGCCATTTTCCATTTTTCCTGTAGCTGCACTGCTTCCATCACCCGTGAAGTAAATCCTTCGGGAGCCTGCTCCACAGGTTGCTGCTGCAAAAAGTTTTTGATGTATTGATCTTCTTTATCCATAAAGCATACAAATTTATAAAAAAACAGCCAGCCGGGTCATTTCTTCCATCAACAACCTAATTTTATTCCGAAGCCGAAACAACTTTATTTTGATGTTGGCATTCGTCTGGTTTAAGCACGAGGACAAGTCTTCCACCGACTTTTCCTCCAGGTAATAAAGCTGAAGAATCAACTGTTCTTCGGGGTTCAGCTCTGTGATTGCACGTTTTAACTGGTGATGTCTTTCTTCCACAAGGTCATCCTCTTCCTCATAAGAAATCCTGGCAGTCAGATGTTCACGCTCTTCCAACGAAACCTGTGGCATTTTTCGTTTTCGTGTTTCCGAAATGGCCGTATTGTAAGCGATGCGGTAGAGCCAGGTTGAAAAGGACGATTCTTCGCGGAATTTATTCAACGAGCTGTAGGCTTTGATAAATACATCCTGCGCCACTTCTTCGGCCACTTCCCGCGAACGTACAATGCCCAATACCAGCGAAAACACCCGATCTTTATACCGATCCACCAATACAGCATAAGCCTGGGAATCTCCCTGACGAATAAGGTTTACGATGGAAAGATCTTCGTTACTCACAAGCTTTTTATGATTTGACGCGATTAATCCGTTTTGGTTACAAAGTTAATGAAGTTGAATGGGATGGTGTAGGTGAGTGCGTCATTTGCATGGTTTCTTTTATTGGATGGCCACCACATCCCAACGAAAGATTAAGTTCTTCAGAAAAGAGGCATAAGCAAAAACTTCTCTGTGTAACTCCGTGCTCCTTTGTGTAACTTTGTGAACAACTGATAACGTTTAATCTTAAGAACCAGGCTTCAAAAGTTAAAAACAAATACCATATCCCCGGAGCCAACAATTATTTATTGAAGAGTCTTCCTCAAAATCCCTTTTACTACCTTTGCCCCTTTGTTTAAAATCAAATCATGAAACACCTATTTATCATCCTATCCCTATTCATTTCTGTTCAGGCCTTTGCACAATTCGACCGGTTTTTTGAGAATCACACCCTGCGAATGGATTATTACCACAGCGGTAACCACAACTCTCAACAATATTCCTTCGACGAACTCATCGACGAACCCTTTTGGGGAGGGTCGAAAGTAAACCTGGTGGATACTTTTAACTATGGTAATTATTATGTTAAGGTATTTGATCTTACAAGCCATTCGCTCTTGTATTCAAGAGGTTACAACACCCTTTTTGGTGAATGGCAAACAACTACCGAATCGGACAGCATCAACAGAACTTTATCTGAATCCGTGGTTTTCCCTTATCCAAAAATTCCAGTCAAGGTGGTGCTTTACGCCCGTAACCGGGATGGCCTCCTCGAAACGCAAATGGAATATGTGGTCGATCCGGCCAATTACTTTATAAAAAATGATCGGCGTTTGGTTTATCCTTCCTTTGATGTGTACATCAGCGGTGACCCCTCAGAGAAGGTGGACATTGTCATCCTTCCAGATGGGTACACAACAGATGAGATGGGATTGTTCGTGTCGGATTGCAAAAAATTTGCAGATGGACTGTTTCAATTTGCGCCTTATGATAAAAACAAGGAGAAATTCAATATACGAGGCGTGTGGTCTCCTTCAAGAGAATCGGGAAATGATGTTCCTGCCGATGGCACTTGGAAAAGCACGGTGTTAAATACCAGTTTTTACACCTTCGACAGCGAACGCTATTGCATGACATACGATGACAAAAGCGTTCGTGACCTGGCAGCCAACGCCCCTTACGACCAGATTTATATCCTGGTCAACAACAAAAAGTATGGGGGTGGAGCCATCTACAATTACTACAATGTGAGTGTAAACAGCAATGAAAAATCGGCCAAGATCTTTATTCATGAACTGGGTCATGGTTTCGCGGGACTGGCTGACGAATACTTTGATTCTTCCACTTCATACAACGATTTTTACAACTTAACTATTGAGCCATGGGAACCCAATATCACCACCTTGGTAGATTTTGGAAGTAAGTGGCAAAACCATGTAAAAAAACAAACACCCATACCAACACCCGACATGGAAGAATTCTACATGAAAACAGGCGCTTTTGAAGGTGGCGGCTATGTGGCCAAAGGAATGTACCGCCCCCGTCACGACTGCCTGATGAAGACTTTTAAGGGCGATGCGTTTTGTCCGGTATGCGAAGAGGCCATTCAGGAAATGATTGACTTCTATTCGGCTCCAGGAGATAGTTTGGTGAAATAAAATCAAGAAACTTTACGGGGGTTGTTCAGGCATTGCTTTGGCAATTCAATATCACGTTGCCAGGATTACCACGATCAGAATAACTAGTATCAAATGCATATAAAAAACCGACTTCCCGAATAGTCATTTTGTTCGCACTGATTACTAATCGTTAACCGTACATTTCTTAGTTTATTGAGTTGTTTTTTTGTGGGATGCCTGGTTGGCACCCCGCTTTTTTTTAAGTTGGGTTAAAGGGTGAAGTCGAATTTTTCAATAAGATCACCTTTTTTCCTGAAAAAACTTCTTTATAAAAGCGCCACATTCCTCGGACAGTACACCACCTAAAACTTCGGTGGTGGGATGCAACAATTTATCTGTGATCAAAGTAAAGCCCCGCTTTTGGTCATAAGCACCAAAAACTACCCGGCTGATTTGCGTCCAAAAAGCAGCACCGGCACACATCACACAAGGTTCAAGAGTAACGTATAGGGTACATTCTTTGAGGTATTTGCCCCCAATAAATTCGGCGGCGGAAGTAAAGGCTTGCATTTCAGCATGCGCGGTTACATCGGTCAGGGTTTCGGTCAGGTTATGTCCTCTGGAGATAATCCGGTTGTTGTGCACAATCACGGCTCCTACCGGAACTTCATTTTGTAACCGTGCTTTTTCAGCCTCTTTGAGTGCTTCCTTCATAAAATGCTCATCGGAAAATATACCTAAGGTCATATCGCTTTCATTTTAGTTTTGGTTAATTTCACACCAATGATCAATACCAGCGTGGCCACAACAAATGCAGGAACAAATGAGTTTTTTGGTTCAAACTGTTCTGGGATCAGGATTCCCCATACAAACAGCACTGTATTCAATACAAATCCCGAAAGGATGCTCCACAATGCAGCTTTTCTGTAGGAATACACTTTCTCCTTATTTATCAGGGCAAACAGGGTAATGGGTGCAAATATAGTGATGGTCGAAATGCCAATGACCATCAAATCGACAATGTAAGGAAATACCAGTGCCATAGCCAAAGCGATCACCCCAAAAAGGATGGTAGCCAGTCTAAGGAGCAATCCCTGGCTTAACCTGGATGCCTTTGGATTTTTCAATTTCCAGCCCACCAGATCCTTGATGGCAGAAATGGAAATAATGTTTAAAAAGCTATCCCCCGACGACATCAGGGCGGAAAGCAATCCTACCATGGCAAATCCGTACAACATGCCATTGCTGTGGCGATCGATAAAAACATAGGCCACATCTTTCGGACTCAGGGCCTCCTGGCTGATTACCCGGATGGTCATCCCCACCAGGGGAAATACGATGTAGAAAGGCAGCATCCCCAATCCCGACCACAAACTCACCCGGCGGGCAGTTTGCCGGTCTTTGGCGGCCAGTATGCGTTGCCAGATATCCATCCGCACCAGCACCGACCAACTCAGGAAAACGGGCAACGCAATCAGGAAAATCCATCCGTAATATGTTCCGTTGAGCATGTTGGCAGGAAGCTGGGAAAGTCTGGTAAAAACTTCTGTATCATGGATAATTCCCGGAATAAACACCAGCACAATCATGATGACGATGGCCACAAACTGAACCATATCGGTGATAATAACGCCCGACAATCCGGCAATAGCCGTATATAGCACCACAATCAGAGCCGAAATCACCACGGCTGTGGTATAGCCTATTTCAAAGCCATATCTCAATAAACTGGCCATGGCCACAAACTGCGCCGACAGCAGAAAAAAGAAAATAAAGATGTTCACGCCACTGACTGTGGCCGAGAAAATTCGGGTAAATCGTGATTTTTCAAAATGGGTATACAGGTGATTGAGGTAATGAGGAAAGCTGTACAGCTGATGTTTGGCACCAAAATCGCGAATATGTCCGGCGAAGAAAAACAACAGTACAAACCCAATGACATAGGCGATTCCGATGCCTACAGCGGCCAATCCCGATTCATAACCCATGGCGATCAGCCCTATGGAAGTGCCGCCTCCCACAAAAGTGGCCAGGGTGGTAAAAACCAGTGGCAGCGTTTTTGTCTGACGGTTGTTCACCAGGTATTGATCGAGATCGGAAGGACGCAAATGCCGGATGGAAATGGCGAGGATAAACACCAGGTAGAGTACCATCCAAAACAGCAGTTCGTAGTTCATGGGTTTAATTTGAAATAAGATCAATATTCCGCCGCAATCCTTTAAAACCAGCTCGTTGAATGGCAGAATGTTTAAATAATTGATTAAAAAGTGGTTTTTCCAACTTGTCCCAATCTGGTTTTTTCAGTTTTTTTAATAATTCTGAAGGTAGAAAATCAGGTTCCCCGTGAGGCGAACTAAACCGGTTCCACGGACATACATCCTGACAGGTATCGCAGCCATAGATGCGATCACCAAAACGGTCTTTCATCGACTCATCCAGCTCGCCCCGGTATTCGATGGTCAGGTATGAAATGCATTTCCGGGCATCCACTTTAAACGGCTCGATGGCTCCTGTAGGACAAGCATCTATACAGCGGGTACAACTACCACAGTAATTTTTAGGATCGGCCTCTCCTTCATACTGCAATTCCAAATCCAACAACAAATGACCAATAAAAAAGAACGATCCTCCTTTTTTATTGATGAGGCAGGTGTTTTTGCCAATAAAACCCAATCCGCTTTTGTGCGCCCAGGCCCGGTCGAGCATAGGTGCCGAATCCACAAACGCCCTCGCTTTTCGTTCACCGGTTTTCTCTTCCACAAAGGCCAGCAATTCATTGAGCTTGTTTTTCATCACAAAATGATAGTCGTTGCCGTAAGCGTATTTCGAAATCACGTAATTGTCTTCTGACGGAAGCGTGGTATCAGGATAATAATTATAAAGTACTGAAATTACGGACTTTGTTTCTTTCACCAAGAGTGCCGGATGATACCTTTTTTCCCGGTTTTTCTCCAGGTAAGTCATCTCACCATGGCATCCTTCTTCAAGCCATTGCTCCATATGTAGTGCGTCGTCTTCCAAAAATACCGCTTCAGAAATTCCACAGCCATAAAAACCAAGCTCCAGAACTTTTGATTTGATGGAATCAGTTAACGATGCTTTTGAAAGTCCGGCAATGAGCATGATGGAAAACAGTTTAAAAAAGTTTTCCCTGATCGGGACGCCTGACTTTGCCAAGATGTTTGTAGGCCAATTCGGTAGCTTCGCGGCCGCGTGGAGTTCGCATGATATATCCCTCCTGGATCAAATAAGGCTCATATACTTCTTCGATGGTACCCCCTTCTTCTCCCACAGCGGTAGACAAGGTTGTGATCCCCACAGGTCCTCCTTTAAACTTATCGATGATGGTGGTCAGGATGCGGTTGTCCATTTCATCGAGGCCATGTTTATCCACATTGAGTGCGGTAAGTGCCACCTGTGAAATAGCCAGATCGATGGTTCCGTTTCCGAGAATCTGGGCGAAATCGCGCACCCGGCGTAACAACAAGTTGGCAATACGAGGTGTTCCCCGGCTTCGTCCGGCAATTTCGAGTGCGGCCACGTTATCAATTCCAACGTTTAATATACTTGCCGAACGCTTAACGATTTTGGTGAGGGTGTTGACATCGTAATACGACAGGCGCGAGTTGATCCCAAACCGGGAGCGCAACGGTGCCGTAAGTAATCCTGAACGGGTAGTGGCGCCCACGAGGGTAAAAGGGTTTAAAACGATTTGTACTGAACGTGCATTGGGGCCGGTCTCGATCATAATATCGATTTTATAATCTTCCATGGCCGAATATAAATACTCCTCCACCACCGGACTCAGGCGGTGGATTTCGTCAATAAAAAGCACGTCATTTTTTTCCAGGTTGGTAAGCAAACCTGCCAAATCACCGGCTTTATCCAGCACAGGCCCTGAGGTGGTAATCAGATTAACACCAAGTTCATTTGCGATAATGTGCGACAGGGTAGTTTTGCCTAATCCTGGGGGACCATGCAGCAACACATGGTCAAGCGCTTCACCACGTAAACGGGCGGCCTGGACGAATATTTTCAGGTTGTCGACTACATTGGGTTGTCCCGAAAAATGCTCAAAATGCCCGGGTCGAAGGGTTTTTTCTATCTCAATGTCGCCTCCGCTAAGGCTTGATGCGGAAGCATCCAGGTTTTCGTTCATCAGGTGATTCTTTTTCACAAAAGTAACTGAAAAAATGAAAAATCGATCAGAGAAGTTGATGGTATGAATTTTTTCAATAACTTAGCAGCATTGCAAAGAGTTAGTCTTGGGTAATTACAGATCACTAAAAATTTGAGTTATGAAAACGCTTTTAGTTGCAATCGATTTCTCTAAAAACTCGATTCATGCCCTTGAATATGCAATAGTTTATGCCCATAAGTTAGATGCTTCAATACACCTTGTTTGGGTTGATAACTCGCAAATCGTCGAAGGCATGGCTGATACTATTGCAGGCGAATTACGCATTGAATCGAAGACCCAATTGGATTCGCTGGCAAAAGAATATCAGGGAAAAACCCCTCAAGGTAAAATTCATATCATCTTGCGCAGGGGAAAGGTTTATCAGGAGGTAGCCAAGGCAGCGCGCAGCATCGAGGCGGATTTTATATTTACAGGTACGCACGGTGTTTCAGGTTACGAGCAATTCTGGATTGGCAGTAACGCCTACCGGATTGTCGTTCAGGCACCATGCCCCATCTTCACTATCAGGAGTCAATACCAGATTCATCCCAATATTAAAAACTTCCTGCTTCCGCTTGACAGCACCCTCGAAACAAAGGAAAAACTTCCCATGGTGGCAGAACTGGCACGTCGATTTGATGCCACCATTCATTTGCTCGAAGTTTACAATACTCCTGTAAACCTGATCAGAAAACGGATTGCTAAATTCAGCGAAGAAGCTACAAGATGTCTGAATGACAAAAATGTATCCTTTAAAGTTGAGAAAACAGAAGCCGATAATGTAGCGGTTTCCATTTTGAAATATGCCGAGAACAATCAGATTGATTTGATCTCGATCATGACCGATCAGGGAACAACTTCTGCAAATAAATTTTTAGGCGCTTATTCACAACAGTTGATCAATAATTCAGTTATTCCTATATTAAGTGTCAGGTCAAAAGAAAGTCATTATTAACTTTGTTTTAAAAATGAAACTATTTGTATTACCCAGTTTGATATTTTGTTTGTTTGCCTCATCCTTAACAAAAGCGCAAACATTGTATGAAACAGATAACGCACTCATTGCCGAATCGAAGGTTGATGGTATTGTAGCGTTACATATCGCTTACAACAAGGCTTTTCCGGTTTTTCCGGGATATAGAATACAATTATTGATGGAATCGGGTAACCAGGCATTACAAGAAGCTAAGGACCTCACGGTTGATTTTTCGGAGAAATACCCTGAAACCAATTCCTATATTACCTTTCGGGAACCCTATTACCGGGTTCGGGTTGGTGACTTTCGTACGCGCCTGGAAGCCGAAAATTTTCTTTCGCAAATTTCGCTGAATTACCCAAGTGCATGGGTCATTCAGGATGATATAAGTTTCCCGAGTTTATCATTACACCCAAACACACACGATCATGAGTAAAACCATTTTAGTCGGCATCGATTTTTCCGACTGCTCCATCAATGCTTTAGAACATGCTATCACCATTGCCCACAACGCAAAAGCCGGAATCAAGATGGTTTGGATAAACCACCTTGATTACTCAAAAGAAATTTTTTCGGTTGAACCTGATAACATTACAAAAGAGGTAACCAACAGATTTAAAGAATTGGTAAAATCTTACCGGTACCATATTGGTGATCAAACCATGACTTACGAAATCCGTAAGGGGAAAGTGTATAAAGAGATCTGCGACGCGGCAGAAGAATCGCATGCATTTTTAATTGTGATTGGAACACATGGTTCTACAGGATTTGAAGAATTCTGGATAGGAAGCAATGCCAACCGCATTGTAAGCAGCAGCAAGACACCTATTATCACCATTCGGGGAGGTACCGATATAAACACAGACCTGAAACGTATTGTTTGCCCCATGGACAGCACCATTTGCACGCGCGAAAAGCTTCCATTAACGGCGCTTCTGGCTAAGTATTTTAATTCAGAGATCCACTTATTGGGGTTGTATACCACCCAATCGGACGACATCAGGTACCGGATTAAAAATTACATAGCACAGGCAGAAGAATACCTGAAAGAAAACGAAGTGAGGTACAAGTCAGTTTTTCTTGAAGCAGATAATATTACCGATGCAACATTGAACTATGCGGATAGCATCAAAGCAAATTTAATTTCAATTATGACCGAACAGGAAACTACCACCAGCAATTTGGTGTTGGGGCCCTTTGCATCTCAAATGGTAAACCACGCGCAAATACCAGTGTTGAGCATTCATCCTGAGAAACAATAGGGAAAATTGGAACCGGGTTGATATCAGCCTGGTTGAGCATGAAACTAAAAAAGCTGAATCCATGGATTCAGCTTTTTTAGTTTTGGTACTGAGCTTAATGTTTAATAATCTCTTTATTTCGATCGTAAAATTGATATTCCATAAAATGAAAGTCGTGCAAACCATGGATATTCACCCATTGTTTATACTTTAAAAACCATCTTACCTGATATTTCCACAGGCCTTTTTTCAAATAGGCTTCAATGAAAGGATGGACTCCAATGGTCAGGTGTTTCTGGTTTTGGTCCTGAATCAAATAATTCAGGTTGTTTTCAATTTCATCGACAATCATCATACTTGACTTGATCTCGCCACTGCCAGCGCAAACCGGACACTTTTCAAGCACGGGAACGGTAGTTTCGGGCCGCACCCGCTGACGGGTAATTTGTATCAATCCAAACTTAGTAGGAGGAAGGATGGTGTGCTTAGCCCTGTCTTTGGCCATTTCATCCTTTAGTTTTTGATACAATGCACGGCGGTTTTTTGCATCATGCAGGTCGATGAAATCTACCACGATAATGCCCCCCATATCGCGTAAACGCAATTGGCGAGCCACTTCGATTGCAGATTCAAGGTTCACGGCAAGCGCATTTTGCTCCTGGGAATTATCTTTATTTACGCGATGACCACTGTTAATATCAATTACATGTAATGCTTCGGTATGTTCAATAATCAAGTACACGCCGCTTTTGATGGTGACCGTTTTACCAAAGGAACTGCGGAGTTGTTTATCAATTCCAAAATGCTCAAAAATAGGTATACGGCTCTTATAATGTTTTACGATGTCTTTTTTTTCCGGGGCAATGGTCCCCAGATAAGCTCTGGTTTCTTCATATAGAATTGGATCGTTTACGTATACTGAGTTAAACGATTCGTTTAACACGTCACGCAGTATTTGGGAGGTTCGGTCCAATTCGCTCAGTACCTTATGCGGTGCCTGAAGGTGTGGTAGTTTACCAATAATACTTTCCCATTTTCCAACTAAATCGCGCATGTCGGTATCCAGTTCGGCCACTTTCTTGTTTTCGGCAACCGTCCGGATAATGACACCGTAATTATTAGGTTTAATACTCATTATCAGTCGCTTGAGCCTATTTCGCTCATCTTTGCTCCTGATTTTTTGAGAGATGGAAATCTTATTGGAAAATGGTAGTAGTACAATAAATCGTCCTGGGAATGAAATTTCAGTTGTAATACGTGGTCCTTTGGTAGAGATGGGCTCTTTGGCAATCTGCACCAATATTTGCTGACCGCTGATCAACACCTGATTAATTTTTCCGGTTTTTTCGATATCTTTCTCGGGCACCATTTCTTCGTGGGAAGTCAGGTGGGCTTTTTGCAGCAACCCGAGTTTGACGTATTTATTAAAGGTTCGAATTTGTGGTCCCAAATCGAGGTAATGCAAAAAAGCATCCTTTTCATAACCAACGTCAACAAAAGCAGCGTTCAGGCCAGGCATAATGCGCTTCACCTTTCCCAAAAACACATCGCCAACGGCGAATTTGTTGTTGGTCTGCTCTTTATTTAATTCTACCAGATTTTTGTCCTCAAGTAACGCAATATTAACCTCCGACAGATTTGAATCGATAATTAATTCTCTATTCACATGTTAGATTTAAGAAGTTAATACAATAGCATAAAGCTATTACAGTTAAGATGATGTTCGGGACAAACAATATTGAAAGGAAGTATAATAACGCAATAACACAGGCTCTGAGTAAGAACCTGTGTTATTGCGCAAAAGAAACACTTATTTCTTCTTATGCCTGTTCTTCCTCAAACGTTTTTTACGCTTGTGGGTCGACATCTTATGTCTTTTCCTCTTTTTTCCGTTTGGCATAATGCTAATTTATTAAATGATAATTATTTTCCTTTTACTTCGCTAACAAAAGTCTTAGCGGGTTTAAATGCAGGAATATTGTGAGCCGGAATAATGATGGTCGTATTTTTAGAAATATTACGACCGGTTTTTTCTGCTCTTCTTTTAATAATAAAGCTACCAAAACCTCTGAGATACACATTTTCACCTACTACCATTGTCTGTTTAACGGTTTCCATGAAAGATTCAACAACTGCCTGTACAGCTACTTTCTCAATCCCGGTTTTGTTGGCGATTTCGGTTACAATTTCTGCCTTTGTCATATCAAAATTATTTTAAATGATTAAATATTAGTTTTTTAGTTCGGTTGGCAAAAGTAGTACTTTTTTAATAAAAAAAAGAATAATTGAGTTTTTTTTTATTCTAATCTGTTCTTTTATAAGTAATTTCGGCGCCGCATGAACAATTCTATCAAAAAACTTTTGGTGTGGTACCAGAAAAATGAGAGGCAATTGCCCTGGCGGCAAACATCAAATCCATACTATATCTGGCTTTCAGAGGTCATCTTGCAACAAACACGTGTAGATCAAGGCCTACCTTATTATATCAGATTTACTCAAAAATATCCCGATATTGCGTCTCTTGCTTCCGCTAATGAACAGGATGTTTTTAAGTTGTGGCAGGGATTGGGGTATTACAGCCGCGCTACCAACATGTTAAAAGCAGCCAGAGAAATTGTAAGCACCTACCATGGCGAGTTTCCAAAAAACATGAATTTGCTGATGAAACTACCCGGAATTGGGCCTTATACGGCAGCAGCCATTGCATCAATGGCCTTTAATCTGCCCCATGGTGTTGTTGACGGAAATGTGTACCGGGTACTTTCAAGGCTCTTCGGCATCGCCACCCCTATCAATTCATCCAGGGCACATACACAATTTTTGGTACTGACCGAAGAGTTGATGGCAACACATTCCCCTGCCCTTTTCAACCAAGCCATAATGGAACTCGGTGCCCTGGTATGCAAGCCACAAAATCCCGATTGTTTGACTTGTCCGCTTCAAAGCAACTGTTTTGCTTTTGCCCATAAACAACAAAGCGATTTCCCGGTAAAATCACCCAAGGCTAAACAAAAAACCAGATACCTTACTTATTATGTAATGTCGGTCACCACAAATGGGCATGCTCAATTTTTTTTAAATCAACGAAAAAGTAAGGGGATATGGGCCAATCTGTTCGATTTTCCATCCTTCGAAACTCATCAGCCACTGCCCTACGATCAAGCCATCCATCAGGCCATTGACAATGGCTGGCTACCCGATAATTCATTTAACATTACACATGTTTCAAACGAATACAAACACCTGCTCACACACCGCATCCTCCGGGCCAGGTTTATTTCTATTCAAATTTCAGGTGTCCTCCCCGCTAACTTAATAAAATCATTACTTTTGGTAAATCAAACATCACTATCGGAATATCCTGTACCCGTGCTTGTAGAGAGGTATTTACGTGATGTTAATTTGATAGAATAGTAACTCGAACAACCATATAATCAGATATAACATGGCAGGATTAAACAAAGTGATATTAATTGGAAGGATCGGTAAAGACCCTGAAACTTTCATCTTCGATGATGGAACAAAAAAAATAAGTTTCTCGTTGGCCACCACCGAAAGCTACCGCGACAGAACTACCAATGAATGGAAAGACCAAACCGAATGGCACAACATCGTGGGATACCGGTACCTCGCAGAAAAAGCCATTGCCAAAGGAGATTTAGTGTACATTGAAGGAAAAATAAAAAATCGCAAATACAGCGATAAAGACGGTAATGAAAAATATATCACCGAAATTCTTTCTGAAAAAATTCACATGCTGGCCAAACCACACGGCAACGATCCCTCATCACCATCAACAGAACCAAGAAGCAATCAGGAAGAAAATGAACCAATGCCCGATACCCGGCCAACACCCTCAACAGCCTCTATTGAAGATGACCTTCCGTTCTAAATATCAGTTGATTGATAGTGTAGCAATGGATTTAATTGTACATTTGCCACGTTTTTAAACTAAACCAATTAATTGCTTTGGGAAGCGACGACCTTGACCCTTTAAGTATTATCAGTCTCATACAAGAACCGCTCATCACGGGATTTTCAGGTATGACGATTATCTCCTTGTTGTTTTTGGTCGCGTTGCTCATCATCTCAGGACTTATTTCCGGAACTGAAACCGCTTTTTTTTCACTTAATCCTTCCGATTTGGAACAGATGAGAAACCGAGGTGAAAAAAATGACCGGGCTATTTTGGCCATGCTTACAAAACCAAAAAAATTGTTGTCTACAATTCTGATAACAAACAACTTTGTCAATGTAAGTATCGTGATCCTGTCGTCGTTTATCTTAAATAACCTGATTTCACCTGAGGTGAATTACATCACGGTTTTTATCATACAAGTCGTTTTGGTGACCTCCGTCATTCTTATTTTTGGTGAAATCATTCCAAAAATACTGGCCAATAAAGAGCCCATGATGTTTGCAAACCTGATGGTGTGGAATATGCGCTTTTTAGTTTCTTTTTTTAGTCCTTTGAGCAGCTTATTGGTCAATTCAACCAACCTCATCGATAAGAAAATCAAAAAGAAAGGCCATTATATCACTATGAGCGATCTTTCGGATGCCATTGACCTTACAGCGGGGGAAAACATCACTGACGACGAGAAGAAAATACTAAAAGGAATCGCTACTTTTGGAGAAACTGAGGCTACTGAAATCATGCAGTCGCGGGTCAACATTACCGCCATCGACAAAGCTGCCCCCTATCAGGAACTGGTTCAAACGATACTGGAGTCGGGTTTCAGCCGCATTCCGGTATACGAAGAATCGCTCGATCAGGTGCTTGGTATCCTTTACATCAAGGACCTGATCCCATATTTGAACCAACCGGATTTTGAACATTGGGTTAGCCTGATCAGGCCTCCTTTTTTTGTTCCTGAAAACAAAAAAATTAACGACCTGTTGCAGGAATTCCGTGAAAAGAAAAACCACCTGGCCATCGTGGTTGATGAATATGGTGGCACCTCGGGAATCATCACCCTGGAAGACATCATCGAGGAAATTGTAGGCGACATTAGTGATGAGTTTGATAAAGAACCCCATCAGTTTAAATATAAATTATTACCCAACAACCATTATTTGTTTGAAGCTAAAACACCGCTAAACGACTTTTATAAAATCCTGCATTTAAAGGATGATTATTTCGATAAGGTGGTAGGCGAAGCCGACTCGCTTGGTGGTCTCATACTCGAATTACAAGGAAGGATTCCCAGCAAAGGCGATAAAATAAAATACCGGAAATTTGAGTTTATCATTCATGATGCCGATGAACGTAAAATAAAAGAAATTGAAGTTTCTGTCATTCCTCCTGTCAATAAAAAACCAAATGGTTAATCAAATCATTCGTGCAGGCTTGTTTTTTGCTTTTCTCATGCTAGCTACCATGGCATGCGACTCCCATTACAGCCCCAAACCCAGAGGGTATTTCCGAATTGAGTTACCTGTAAAAAGCTATATTTCCTCTGACAGCTCATTGCCTTATCTATTTGAATATCCCGAGTATACCTTCATTTCACCTGACCCTCAGGCTCCCAACGAAAAATACTGGATTAACATCAATTACCCTCAATTTAATGCTACCCTGCATTTAAGTTATAAACACGTATCAAACAATCTTTTTACCTACCTGGAGGACGCGTACACGCTGGTATCCAAACACATACCAAAAGCAGACGCCATCACAGACAGTGTTATTTACGATCCTTCGCGACAGGTGTATGGACTTACCTATCGCATCGAAGGAAGCGGAGCGGCTTCGCCCTATCAGTTTTTTGTAACCGACAGCACCAGCCATTTTTTACGTGGGGCACTTTACTTCAACACCACGCCCAACAACGATTCACTTGAGCCGGTTATCCGGTTTCTTGTCGGCGATATCGAGCATTTAATCAATACGGTTCATTGGAATAACCGGGTAATCGACAACCGTTAACATATGACCTTCATCCCGTTCCTGAACACTTTGAGTCGGGATTGATGGGAGATTATTAATAACCGAAACCTGTCAGACGCCCCTTCACAATTGGAAATCCACATATTCCGAAGGTTCTGGCAAACTGTGCGATGGCGTTGTTGAAGCAATCGGCTTCATCAGCCAATCCCGGATTTCCTGTTTAAAATGCCGTGCAAAATCAACTGTCCCCAGGAGGAATCACCCGGATCGGTTTGAATCCTCCTGCCTCTTTCATCTGTTAGCAGGTTTTGGTCAACAATTTCTTCGGGATTTTCAATCATGGTATTTCTTTTAGTTTCCAATGACTATTTTGTGAATATAAACTGAATGATCCAGCTTTAATTGAACCAGGTACATGCCCGGGCTTAAGCCATCGGATGTCAACCCGAGAGAATGGTTTCCTTTTTGCTTTTGTCCTGAGAAAAGAGGCCTGATCATTCTCCCGTTCATATCCATCATGGCTAAGTTAACTTCTCCAGCATGAGCCAGTTGGTACTGAATGGTGGTTTGATTTTGGAATGGGTTTGGAAAATTACTCAGTTTTACAACCTGATTATCCTGAGATTCACCAACGGATGAAGCAGGAATGTAATTTGTGCTATAGATTCCATTTCCCTGAGTAGCAACAGCAACAAACCCATCCGACTCACGGGCATCAATCATATCTACCATAATACTGCCCATATTCTGAGGGCCTTCATGCTCCCACAAAGTGGTATCGCCTCTTAGAAAAGTGGTTGAATAGATTCCCACACTGGTTCCTGCAAAATATACCGTACTACCCTCATAGTTAAGCGTTTTTACCCACCTAAGCGATGGTCCCGCACCTGTTCCATCCGGGTATTCTTCCAGGTTACCGCTAACGTGTGTCCAGTTTGTTCCGCCATCTTCAGAATAATAAACACTCTTTACACCATAATTTGAAAACACGGTAAACAGTTTGTTTGCGTCAGCAGGATCAACATCGATACAGGCCACATAAGCATTGAGCGGAAAATCGTCTCCGGTAATTTCAACCGGCACAGGATCGCCTGTCTGTGCATTTACCATTTTGTACACATGACCGTTATTGGTGCCATAAAACAGCGTGTTGGCCGGATTTGTTGATAGAGAAATAGCGGAAATTTCTACTGATTCACTCAGGTTAATGTTGTTTAACCTGGCCCATCCAACGTTTCGCAGGGAGGTATCCGAAGCGGCTGCTTTCATATCCTCTTTTCGCCAGATACTGTTAATTGTAGGAAGGTAAAATGTACTGTTGTTGTTTGGATCGAGTGCGAAATTGCAATAGAAAGGGAATGCCGGATTCGATCCGATGATGGGATTATAGAAACTCAGGAGCGTATCCGGAGTTTGGTAAAAAATATCCTTTGTGTGCATATCCTCATCAAACAGGGTAGTCCAGATATTGCCACTATAGGCTGCTACAATGGCATATTCATGATAATCAGCAAGCTTACACGAAAATCCATCGTAATACAAATCCACGCTAAACCACCACTGTCCGGGATCATCGGTAACCGAGTAATACCAGTTATTGTCCTGCAATCCGCCAAGAACCCAATCATCGCCTTCTCCGGCACGATCGATGGTAACAGAGTAAAATTGAGAAGTAATCAAATTCGTGTTTCTTCGTATCCAGAAAACAGGATCGGCCATGCAATCTTCCGTGAACACAATCCCTCCGTCGCATGCAGCATAATACACATTGGGGTTTGATGGAAGAAAAGCCAGCCCATGCTGATCGGGATGCAGCATGTGAATGGAATCCATATCGAACGGATCGCCACCCATCCAGGTAGTTTGGAGGCTGTCGGCAAAACCGTTATCCGATCTAAACAAACTCATACCCCCCATGAACACCACGTTTTCATCGTCGGGTTTAACTCCCAATACGAATGTATAGCCGCCATAAGAAATCAGGGCATTTGGATAACTCAGGAAGTCACCTTTCCCGTGCCCGAACATGTTTTCGGTTCTGTCTTCCCAGATTCCGGAACCGTTGGTCTCACTGTAGGTGTATTTCCAAAAAGTGTTGTCAGAATTAAAAATTCCCGAGTAGGGAACATTGACTGCAGACGGTTTTTCCGTCATCAGATACAGTACATTTTCGTTGGATGGTGCCAGGGCGAGCTTCATTACACGTGTGACATCTGGAATCCCTTCTGGAGTAATTTCAGTCCAGATAATACCATCTTCCGAGCGCCAAATACCTGCTTTTTGCGGCCGCATGATGGAGGTAGAATAAGAACTCAAGGCGGCATACAACACCCCTTGGGAGGTGATGGCAATATCTGTGGCAAAAGATTTATTGGTTAAATCGCCCAGTGTAATGTCCCAGGATTCTCCACCGTTTATGCTGCGCATGATGGCTCCGTAACAAGCTGCATACACAATGTCTTTATCCGCAGAAGCGGGATCGGTAACAATTCGCCATATTCCTTGAAATACCTCTTCGAGTTCTCCCTGGTTGCCTCCAAGAGTAGAAGTTAGCGGTTGCCACGATGTCCCATGATCGTTTGATTTAAAAATGCCATTTCCTACACCAATGGTTCGCACGTTTGTACTTACATTTCTTTCGGTGGTATTGAGTATTTCGCCGGTACCATAATACCAGGTATTTGTTTTACCCGGTCTGGTATCCTGAGCAATGCAGGTAGCACTTTGCTCACCATTGGCAGGCGTTACTTTTTCCCATGAAAGTCCTTTGTCTGCTGATTGCCACATACCACCCGATGCACTTCCTGCCAGCAAGTGGTTTTCGTCGTCCACATCAAATGCCACGCAAAGCATCCTGCCTCCCATGTTTACAGGCCCCCGGTGAATCCAATCCTGGCTTCTGCCGGCATTTTTCTTCTCAGGCAAAGTAGCGGCAAATGACAATTCTTTAGCCCTTATGCTCGCAGGAACCGCGTTGGTGTTAGGATCACGGGTTTTCAAATACTCAACTTCCGCGTTGTAGAGGGCCTTTGATGCATGATTGAGCTCTTTTGATATTTTCTGCTTTTCAGCAATGGGTTTGTTGGTTGATGCAGGATTTGTTTGTTTTGCCAGAAAAACAAGACTTCCGACACAGACTGCCGCAACAACAATTGATAAAATTACTTTTGTGTACTTCATGACTTTATATGTTGATTAACAATTAAATTCATCCAGAACCAATTATCAAATTAAAGTAGTGTTTTACATCCATGCATGAGTTTTTGATTTAAAATACCCCGATAAATAACAAACTCACACTAAATACGCTCAACACAAGAGTTACCATGATAGCCATTGCCACCAGGTCGGGCCGACAGTTGTATTGTTTGGCAAAAACAACCGAGAGAATAGCTGAAGGCAAAGCAGTTTCTATCACCACAATTTCACGCATCATATCCGTAAAACGAGGGTCGTTTGTGAGCCAAAAGGCCAGCAAAGGTTTTACAATCAGTTTTAATAAAACGGCCATTCCCAGAAACAAATAAATGCTTTTAAACTGTTTAAATTCTATAATTAATCCGATGGTAATGGCTACCATCAGCAGGTTTGCATTGCCGATGAGTTCAAAAAAACGGATCATGGTAGTAAATACCTGGTTGTTATGGTCGACGGGGATAAAAGAAACGGCAATTCCGGCTACCAGCGAAATAAATATGGGTGACACGTAAAACGTTTGTACCGATTTCATGATGAACTTCCCCTCCACTTTCGATTCACCATAATACATGGCAATTAAAGGTCCCAGGATGAACAGCAACAGGCCAACACCAAATTCGCTGGTTACCACAGCTTCTTCCATGGCCAAAGGATTGTTCGGAAAAACTTGTTGTATGATGGGATAACCGAGCATGGTGGTCATGCCGAATGCAGAAACCAAAATCAGGGCTCCTTTTTCACCCCGTTGAAACTTGAACAGGTTGGCCAACAGCCAGGCCAGGACAATCATTCCAATTTCAACAACCGCCATGATGGCCGCCATGATGACAAACCGATCGTCGAACACCTTGACTGCCAGCGAAGAAAAAATAAGGGCCGGCAAAGTGACTTGCAAAACAATTCGGCTGAACAACAAACTGTCTTCCTTCTTCAGGACGGTGATTTTTTTAAGTAAAACGACAAGAGAGATAATGGCCACCATGACAATGACTCCCTCAAACAGGCTTTGCGTTGTATTCATTTAGATGAGCTTTTCTTTCAATTAATTAGGTTTCAGCAGTAAAGGTACAAACTTCTCTTTTGATTTGTCAAATAAAATTTATGCTAACTATATAAAGAATTCGTTATTGGTTATCTGTTTGGGGAGATGGATTAATCGTAAAATCCACCTCAACTAAATAAGACGGGCTGTCTATCGAAACTTAAGAGAAAGAAAAATTAAATGAAAACGATTTTGGTAATTATTCAGCAGCCGTATTAATGTAAGTCGCAAATCAACTTTTCCCTGAATTTTACCCCTAACCCTAAAGGGTGATTCAGGAAAAAGTTGATTTATAAAGGTACTCAATATGTTTATATTGTGTGATTTATCCAACACCTAATATATTTTTTCCACCAACTCATTTTGTTCAGAAATTTCAATTTCCTTTGCTGAATGAACAGATGCTTCATTTAAAGCAGTACACCTGAAAAGGGACCATTTCGATAAGGTTGTGGGCGAACTCCGGCATTTAATCGATAAGGTTCATTGGAACAATCGGGTGACTGACAACCATTGGCCATTGGCACTTGTCATTTTACATAGAATTCTGAACATGATGAAAAAATTTACCATACTTACTTTGATCTTTCTTTTGACCCTGTTCAACGGAAACACTTTTGCGCAGGACCATTATTCCAAAGTGAGGATATACCTCGAAAATGAAACCCTCAACCAGTTGGCCGCGCTAGGAATCGACATTACTGAAGGTACTTACAGAAAAAATGTTTTTATTGAAACCGACCTCAACACCAACTTGTTAGGTCATTTAGATGAAGAAAATATCCGGTACGAAGTTCTGGTTCCGGATGCCACAAAATTCTACGCAGAAAGGGCGGCATCGGAAAGAAACCTGATCCCCGAACGGAACATCAACGATCTTTATCCGGTACCCGACCATTTTGAACTGGGATCGATGGCCGGTTTTTATACCCTGGAGGAAGCCATGGCCGAACTGGATGAGATGGCGACTTTGTATCCTGATTTAATCAGTATGCGGTTACCCATTTCTACCGACACACTTACCCACGATGGCCGCATGCTGTATTGGGTAAAAATTTCCGACAACCCCGGCATCAACGAAGATGAACCTGAAATTCTGTATACCGGTTTGCATCATGCCCGTGAGCCCATGAGCATTCAATCGCTTGTGTTTTATATGTGGTATTTGCTCGAAAATTACGATAGCCATCCTGAGATAAGCTCTCTTGTCGATAACACAGAAATGTATTTTGTGCCGGTGGTCAATCCCGATGGATATGAATTCAACCGGCTCAACAATCCCAACGGTGGGGGTATGTGGCGAAAAAACCGGAACAACAACGGCGATGGAAGCTATGGTGTAGACATCAACCGCAACTATTCCTATATGTGGGGTTTTGACGACACGGGTTCGTCACCCATAGGTGAGGAGGAGACTTATCGTGGAAATGCTCCCATGTCGGAGCCTGAAACCCGCAATATGCGGCAGTTTTGTGCTGAACATGAATTTCAAATCGCGCTCAACTACCATTCATACAGCAACCTTTTGCTGTATCCATGGGGCTATCAGCCGGAAGTTTCGCCCGACGATGAATTAATGAATGATTTTGCACGCATCATGACTAAGGAGAACAATTATGTATATGGGCCGGCAAGCACCACCATATATCCAACCAATGGTGATTCAAATGATTGGATGTATGGAGACGAATTGGTGAAGGATAAAATTTTTGCCTTTGTTCCTGAAATAGGTGGATCGAATGATGGGTTTTGGCCTGCCGCTGGCAGGATTATTCCCCTTTGCCAGGAAAATGTATTTCAAAGCCTGACAGCCGCACGCCTGTTGCTTCATTACGCCGAATTTTCAAGTCTGTCGGCCATGGCCGTGGCGGAGTTAACCGGGCACGAAACCTTTGACTTGAAAAGGCTTGGGTTGGCAGATGGCGGGATATTTACGGTTTCCATCACCGCGCTTGATGAGCATATTGTGTCCCTCGGGGATCCGGTAGTGTTTTCAGACATGGATCTACTTGAGGTGAGAACCGACTCCATCAATTTTAGTCTAAATCCGCAAATAGAAATAGGGACTATCTTCAGGTATTTATTATCGGTTGACAATGGGCAGTTTGTATTAAGCGATACCATCAGCCGGGTTTTTGGTACCGAAGTCGAGATATTTAATGAAGATTTTGAAGGCGACTCCTATTGGGTTTCCAATAAATGGGGGATTACGCAGGCGGAATCGCATTCACCCATACAATCCATCACAGATTCTCCCTTTGGCAATTACCAAAACAACGAAAATTCAGCTCTAATGCTTGATACGGTGATTGATTTACGGGAGGCAAAAGCTGCTTTTCTTAGGTTTTGGGCCAAATGGGAAATTGAAGCAGGGTACGATTATGTGCAGGTTTTTGCAAAAGATAGTGCCGACAATACCTGGACCGCCTTGTCAGGAAAATATACCAAGCCTGGAACTGAAAACCAGGATGAAGGCCAACCTGTTTATGATGGGCTTCAAACCGAATGGATACAGGAAGAAATTTACCTGGGTGATTTTCTGGATCACCGGATTCAAATCAGGTTTTTGCTTGTCAGCGATTCCTATGTGAAAGAAGACGGTTTTTATTTCGATGATTTGAGTGTGTCGGTTATTTCGCCCGCTACCGGATCAACTGAAATAACAAAAGATGGCCTTTTAAATGAGTTGTCTGTTTACCCGAATCCGGCCAGAGACAGGATTACGGTAGTTTATCAACCTGTTGAAAATGAATCATTAAAACTGGCTGTTTATTCATCAAGCGGAGAGCTGATTTGGTTAAAACCGCTTGACAGGAACACGGCATCAGCAACTTTCTCCATTAGCGAATTGACACCCGGCTTTTATTATATCGGGTTGAGGGCAGGTGGCCGTATGCTGACAGCTAAGAAGTTGGTAGTGCGCTAAATTGGGTTCATTCTTTACCTTTTAAAGCATCCAACTCCTTTCGCATTTCCATGATCATTTTTCTCTGTTCTTCAATCATTTGCTGTTGTTCCTGAACGGCTTTAACAAGAGGCACTACAAACTCGGCATAGCGGAGGCCGTAGTGGGAGTTTTCGTTTTTTGGCTTGTCAACGCCATGAAAATCAAAGTTTAATAAATTGGCAGCTGCTTCAACTTCCTGGGCAATGAAGCCAATTTGTACTTCTGCCGCTTTCAATTGTTCACCGTTTTTAAGACGCAATGAATCAGGTGTTTTGGTAAAACCGGCGATGGCATCCATATAAAATGCCTGGAAAGAAGAAGATCGGGATCAGCATGCCGGTGAACCCAATCAGCGAAAGCACTTGCATAAAATTGAGCGTGAAGAAAAGGGCCGAATCTTGCATGGTAAAACTTTTTTTTAAAAGGAAAAGGTGACTCACAATTAAGACGAATAAAAACCCCGACAAAACCATTGGCCATTTTTTCTTTGATACAAGTTTACGCTATTTAAGGTTAAAGATTATAGGAAAGGAGGAATTGCCTAATGGGGATGTGTTCAATACCTTTATAATTGCCTGAACCCACAGGATCCATGCTCACAACGATTTTCCGACAGTTGTCGGGTATGGCCAGCAGGTTGCCGAATTCGCGTTGGTGAGTTTTTTCGTCGGGTATCAGATAAGCCACCTGGATGTAGAGTTTCTTATCTTGTTTGATGGCTACAAAATCAATTTCCTTGTCACCGAGTTTACCAACATACACCTTATAACCATTCACAAGCAGATGATGAAAGACAAGATTTTCGAGCACTTTAGCAATATCTTTTTGCTGAAAGGGAACAATAGCATGTCGCATACCAATATCCTCAAAGAAAAATTTATCACCGATCTCAAATATTTTTTTCCCGGTTACATCCATCCGCTTAAGTCGGTACACCATAAAAACAGATTCGAGATAAGCCAGGTATTCAAGCACAAGTTTGGGATTGAGGTTGATGTGCTGTGATTTGAGGTAATCGCTGATTTTTTTTGCAGAAAGCGTACTGCCCGTAATATCAGCCAAGTACATGATCAAATCGCGCAAAAAGCTTGTGTTTCTAATATTGTATCGATCGATAATGTCGCGTAATATAATGGTATTGTGCAGGTTACGCAAGTACTCATAAATAACGGAATCGGTTTTTTGTAAATGGATAAGATGAGGCATCCCTCCCCAGCGGATAAAGGAGTTAAAGGTCTCATTGCTTTCTTCAAGCCGGTGAAAACTAATGAATTCAGGATACGTAAGTGCGTGAACACCTATCTCAATATAACGGCCACTAAGCATTGTGGCTAGTTCACCCGAGAGCAAGCTTGCATTGCTGCCTGTGATATAAATGTCCCATTCTTCCACAGCTAAAAGGCTTCTGAGGGCAAGTTCGAAGTTTTTTATTTCCTGCACTTCGTCGATAAAGAGATAGTGTTTTTCAACGCCTTTGCGGTGAGTGTTGATAAAGTCCATGAGGTCTTTATCGTTTTTGATATGGATAAAATTGTAATCTTCCTTATTGATATGCAGTATGTTGGCTTTTGGATCACGTTGTTTTATATGATGCATTACTTCCCTCAGCACAAAACTTTTTCCGACCCTGCGCTGGCCTGTTATTACCTTGATAAGACCGCTATTAATATAGGGTTCGATTTTGTTCAAATAGCGGGGACGAGGAATAAATGTGGTTGACATACTTTTATGTATAAGTAAAACATTTCGCTAAGATAAAGAATGTTTTACTTATACATCAAATAGATTATTTTTTGTAATTTTGCAGCATGTTCATTTACAAACTATTTCGATGATTTGGTTAAAACCGCTTGACAGGAACGCGGCATCGACCACTTTCTCCATCAACGAATTGACGCCCGGCTTTTATTATATCGGGTTGCGGGCAAGCAGCCGTATGCTGACAGCTAAGAAGTTGGTAGTGCGCTAAATTGGGTTCATTCTTTACCTTTTAAAGCATCCAACTCCTTTCGCATTTCCATGATCATTTTTCTCTGTTCTTCAATCATTTGCTGTTGTTCCTGAACGGCTTTAACAAGAGGCACTACAAACTCGGCATAGCGGAGGCCGTAGTGGGAGTTTTCGTTTTTTGGCTTGTCAACGCCATGAAAATCAAAGTTTAATAAATTGGCAGCTGCTTCAACTTCCTGGGCAATGAAGCCAATTTGTACTTCTGCCGCTTTCAATTGTTCACCGTTTTTAAGACGCAATGAATCAGGTGTTTTAGTAAAACCGGCGATGGCATCCATATTCAAATGATAGGTTACCGGACGGAGTTTCATGATAAAATCGAGCCCGGCCACATTTTCCTTCACATCGGTTTTAAAGCGGCCATCACTAATATTGGTCCAGTTGGCGTAGCCGCCAATAGAGGTAACGCTTGAATTACCAATGCGTGCCTGATTACTAGCCGATATATTTGCTGAGGATCCCAATGCTGTAGAATTCACAAAACTGCTTCCACTGTAAAATGCATGATATCCAAGTGCTGTATTATTATTTCCATCAGTATTGGTGTAGAGCGAATAAGTCCCCATCGCTGTATTTTCTGTTCCGGTTGTATTTGTCAGCATTGCATTAAAACCATAGGCAGAATTGTAATTTGCGGTTGTATTTGAAGTAAGGGCATACATACCAATCGCAGTATTACCTGTACCAGTGGTGTTTGCATAGAGTGCAACCAATCCTATTCCGGTATTTGCATTTCCTTCTGTATTCGAGTAAAGGGCATGTTTACCAAATGCAGAATTATTCCATCCCGATGTGTTTGTATAGAGGGCCTTGCTTCCTATTGCGGTATTCCCTGTCCCGGTGTTATTATTATACAAAGCAGAATCCCCAATTGCCACCAGATTACTCATAGTGCTATTTAAAAATAGTGCCTTTGCACCAATGGCCACATTTGAATGGGCCGTTGTGTTTCCATAGGAGGCACTAAAACCTATGGCAATATTGTTACTTCCTGTTGTGTTATTATAAAGAGCAAAATTCCCTACTGCGGTATTTTGTATTCCAGTGCTATTGTTAACAAGTGCAAATCGTCCCAATGCAGTATTTAAAGAACCTGTGGTGTTATCATTAAGGGCATGATAACCAAAAGCAGTGTTGCCAACCCCTTCTGTATTGGAAAAAAGTGCATCCAACCCAGCTGCGGTGTTTTGAGTCCCCATTGTGTTGGAATACAGAGCATAGGGTCCAATGGCGGTGTTGTAATACCCCGTGGTGTTGGAATAAAGGGCACCTATTCCATTTGCTGTGTTGTAATAGCCTGTGGTATTGGAATAAAGTGCTTTCGACCCGACTGCGGTATTACCTGTTCCTCCGGTGCTATTGTTATACAAAGCCGAGTCACCAATTGCCACCAGATTGCTTGTGGTGGTATTCATAAAAAGTGCTCTTACGCCAATAGCGATATTCGAATGGCCTGTAGTGTTATCTTTAAGAGCAAAAAAACCAAATGCCGAGTTTGATTCTCCTGTCGTATTCGAGACGAGTGCATGATTACCATTGGCAGTATTATTACTCCCTGTAGTATTGGCATAAAGAGTAAATGACCCTAACGCCGTATTGCTATTTCCTGTTGTATTTGAGTAAATAGACGCAGTTCCAACCGAAGAATTTTCAATACCTGTTGTATTCGAGTAATTAGATGACCATCCTATTGCAGTATTTTGATTCCCTGTTGTATTCGAGAACAGAGATGTTGTACCAATCGCTATATTGTCACTTCCGGATATGTTGGAATAAAGGGCTTGATAACCATTTGAGGTGTTGGAAAACCCAGTAGTGTTGGACAATAGAGCTTTAGAGCCAATTGCTGTGTTCTCAGTCCCCGTGGTGTTATTATACAAAGCCGAATCGCCAATAGCCACCAAATGGCTTTTGGTGGTATTGTTATAAAGCGCACTCACCCCAATGGCTACATTGGAAACTGCGGTGGAGTTTTGAGCCGCCGCATCACGACCAACGGCGGTATTATTGGCTCCGGTGGTATTCAGGGTAAGTGTCTGGTAGCCCATCGCCGTATTGTATCCTCCGGTGGTATTTGAAGCAAGCGAAGTGAAGCCGACGGCAGTATTGTGGGTTCCGGAAGTATTCGCCAATAATGTTCCTCTCCCCAGAGCAGTATTGAATGATCCTGTTAAATTGCTCTTCAGCGAATAATAACCATAGGCCACATTGCTCGACCCGGTGGTGTTTAAGGTAAGTGCATTTAACCCTGTTGCCGTATTTGAATTTCCTGTGGTATTGCTTTTTAGGGCTGCCCTGCCAAGGGAGGTATTTGAACTTCCTGTGGTGTTGGCTGTCAGTGTGTTGGCTCCAACAGCCGTGTTGTCAAAACCAGATGTATTGGCACTTCCCGAAAGGTAACCAATAAAATTGTTGTAGTTGGTTCCCTGAACAGCGGATGGTCCGGCACTCTCGCCAATGTAGATGTTTTTTCCATTGTTGTTTACCTGCAGATTCCCCTTATCCATGACAAAATATTCCGTGCCTGCCATGTCGAACCTGATCTTGTCTTCGTTGGCACTTTCTTCTACCTGAATTTTGGTGTTGCCATCGGCATCCTGAAGTTTAGCTGGTGCTCCGGTGCTTAGATTCACCCATACCGTTCCATCAAAAAACCAAAACCCAATAGTGTTGATATCAAAAACCAGTAAACCTGTTGCCGGTGAGGCAATTGAATTGCGTTGTGTAGTGGTCATTCGGGGAATCAACATTCCTTTGTCGGTACTTTGAACATGGAGCATAGACGAGGCAGCAGCTACAGTCCCGTCGATGTTAATGGCTACCTGTGCAATGGTAGTGCCTGTTACGAAAAGCATGGCCAGAAATAGTACAACAGTTTTTGTCATCGTTTTTGGGTTTTTAATTTGTAAATACTTTTATTTCATGATATAATCACACTGTTTTTTGGTGAAAATGAAAAAAACCGCCTACTACCCAACTCGTGAGATTAGGCGGGGTAAACCAAATTTCCTGCCTTTGATTTAAACATCTATTTGAAATGATCCCTTTTTCAAGTGTTGTATAGTTCATATATTAAAACTTCTTCTCAAGTTTTTCTAACCTTTGTATGATTTCTGTATTCATTTTTTTAAGCAACAAGTTTTCCTCTTCCAGTTCAGCATTCTTGCTGCTCAATTCCTGCACTGCCTTTACCAGGGGCACCACAAACTCGGCATAGCGGAGGCCATAATGTGAGTTGTCGTTGTTAGGTTTGTCAACGCCGTGAAAATCAAAGTTTAATGAATTGGCAGCTGCCTCAACTTCCTGAGCAATGAAGCCAATTTGTACTTCTGCTGCTTTCAACTGTTCACTGTTTTTGAGACGCAATGAATCAGGTGTTTTGGTAAACCCGGCGATGGCATCCATATCCAAATGATAAGTTACCGGGCGAAGTTTCATGATGAAATCGAGCCCGGCTACATTTTCCTTCACATCGGTTTTAAAGCGGCCATCGCTCACATTGGTCCAGTTGGTGTAGCCTCCAATAGAGGTAACGCTTGTGTGGCCGATGCGTGCCTGATTACTAGCCGATATATTTGCATAAGCTCCCAATGCTGTAGAATTTACAAAACTGCTTCCATTGTAAAACGCCTGATACCCAAGTGCTGTATTATTATATCCATCAGTATTGTTGTAAAGTGAATTAGTCCCCATTGCTGTATTATCCCTTCCTGTGGTATTTGAGGAGAGAGAATAATATCCATAAGCGGAATTTAAGTATCCGGTGGTGTTTTGGAGGAGAGAACTATAACCATTAGCAGTGTTCTGGTATCCATCTGTGTTGGAGTATAGAGATTTATTACCATTCGCGGTGTTAGAGTTTCCTGTAGTGTTATAGTAGAGAGATCGAAATCCATTAGCGGTGTTCTGGTATCCATCTGTGTTGGAATATAGAGATTGGGAACCATTAGCGGTGTTCCAGTTGCCCGTGGTGTTGGAGTAGAGGGATTCATAACCATTTGCGGTGTTGTAGGATGCTGTGGTGTTGGAGTAGAGAGATTGAAGTCCATTCGCGGTATTGTAGTATCCTGTGGTGTTGGAGTGGAGAGAATAATATCCATTCGCGGTGTTGTCGTATCCTGTGGTGTTGGCATTGAGAGATTCAAATCCATTCGCTGTGTTGGAGTATCCTGTGGTGTTGAAGGAGAGAGAATAATATCCATTCGCGGTGTTGTAATTTCCCGTAGTGTTGGAGTAGAGAGATTCATATCCATTCGCGGTGTTGTAATTTCCTATGGTGTTGGAGTAGAGAGATTGATAACCATTAGCGGTGTTGTTGAATCCTGTGGTGTTGGAGTAGAGAGAATTATTTCCATTCGCGGTGTTGGAAGATCCTGTGGTGTTGGAGTAGAGAGATTGATAACCATTCACGGTGTTGTCGTTTCCTGTGGTGTTGGACCGGAGAGAATACATACCATTAGCGGTATTTCGGACTCCCGTGGTGTTGAAGTAGAGAGATTGATAACCATTCGCTATGTTGTTGTTTCCCGTGGTGTTGAAGTAGAGAGATTGATAACCAATCGCGGTGTTGTTGTTTCCCGTGGTGTTGGAGTAGAGAGATTGATAACCATTTACTGTGTTTCGGACTCCTGTGGTGTTGGAGTAGAGAGAAGATTCTCCATTTGCGGTGTTTTGGGATCCCGTGGTGTTGGAGTAGAGAGAATACATACCATTCGCATTGTTGTAATATCCTGTGGTGTTGAAGTAGAGAGATTGATAACCATTCGCCGTGTTGTTATATCCTGTGGTGTTGGAGTAGAGAGATTGATAACCATTCGCGGTATTCCAGTTGCCCGTGGTGTTGGAGTAGAGGGATTCATAACCATTCGCGGTGTTGTCGTATCCTGTAGTGTTGGAGTAGAGAGAATAAGTTCCATTAGCGGTGTTATTGGATCCTGTGGTGTTGGAGTAGAGAGAATAAGTTCCATTACCAGTGTTATAGGATCCTGTGGTGTTATAGTAGAGAGATTGAAGTCCATTCGCGGTGTTGTAATTTCCCGTGGTGTTGAAGTAGAGAGAACGCACACCATTCGCGGTGTTTCGGACTCCCGTGGTGTTGAAGTAGAGAGCATAACTTCCATTCGCGGTGTTGTAATTTCCTGTGGTGTTGTTTTTTAGAGACATATAACCATTCGCGGTGTTTTCGGAGCCTGTGGTGTTGGAATAGAGAGAATAATATCCATTCGCGGTGTTGTAATTTCCTGTGGTGTTGGAGTAGAGAGTATACACTCCATTCGCTGTGTTGGAGTATCCTGTGGTGTTGGAGTAGAGAGATTGAAGTCCATTCGCGATGTTAGAGAATCCTGTGGTGTTGGCATAAAGGGCTTGATAACCATTCGCGGTGTTGGAGTATCCCGTGGTGTTGGAGTAAAGAGATTGACAACCATTCGCGGTGTTCCAACTTCCAATTGTATTGGCAAACAAAGCTTTTGATCCGACTGCTGTATTTTCCACACCATCATAGCTACCACTTGCCCCTAAGCCGTTTTTCCACAACGCAGAATCCCCTATTGCGACCAAATTGCTATTTACGGTATTATAATAGAGTGCTTCATTTCCAATAGCTACATTAGAATGTGCCGTTGAATTATAATAAAGTGTTTCTTTTCCCAGAGCAACATTCCCGTTGCCGGTTGACCAATAAAGTGCTTTATAGCCAATGGCAGTATTGTCACTTCCTGTTTGGTTAACGGCCAGTGAACTATTCCCCATGGCCGTATTATTTGATCCTGTAGTGTTACCGGTAAGTGCCCTAGAACCGCTAGAGGTATTATAATTACCTGTGGTATTATGGCTTAATGACTCAGTGCCGAATGCGGCAATTTCTGACCCGGTAGTATTTGAGTATAGGGTATGATATCCAACTGCAGAATTTCTATATCCGGTTGTATTTGAATACATTGATTTTGATCCGATGGCAGTATTATAAATTGATTCAAAGGTATAAGTAGCTCCTGTACCATTATTATATAAAGCCGAATCCCCTATTGCGACCAAATTGCTTAGTGTAGTATTTGAATAGAGAGCCTTCGGCCCAATACCAACATTTGAATGAGCCTCAGAATTAGAATAAAGGGCATGATTGCCAATGGCAGTATTATTTGATCCTGTAGTGTTAAAAAAAAGTGCCAATGAACCTACTGCCATATTTTCATTTCCGGTAGTATTAAAAAAAAGTGAAGAAGCACCTACTGCTGCATTGTTGGTTCCGGAAGTATTTAAAAATAGTGAAGTATATCCTAAAGCTGTATTATATGATCCGGTGGTATTGCTTTGAAGTGTTGATCCACCAAATGCAGCATTCTGCACTCCGGTGGTATTTGAACTTCCCGAAAAATAACCTACTGACGAATTATAGGTATTTGCCTGCGTTGATGCCGGCCCTGCACCTTCACCAATGAATACGCTTTTACCATTGTTGTTAACCAGCAGTCGTCCCTTATCCATCACAAAATATTCCGTGCCGGCCATGTCGAACCTGATCTTGTCATCGTTGGCACTTTCTTCTACCTGGATTTTGGTGTTCCCATCAGCATCCTGAAGTTTGTTGGGAGTGCCTGAACTCAAATCTGTCCAGGTTGAACCATTGTAGAACCAAAAACCTCCGGTTGTTGTATCAAAAACCAGTAAACCCGTTGCCGGTGAGGCAATTGCGTTGCGTTGTGTGGACGTCATCCGGGGAATCAACATGCCTTTGTCGGTGCTTTGAACATGGAGCATGGACGATGCAGCCGCTTCGGTCCCGTCGCCATTGATGGCTACCTGCGCGATGGTAAGGCTTGTCACGAAAAGCATGGCCAGAAATAGTACAACAGTTTTAGTCATCGTTTATGGGTTTTTGATTTAGAAATGCTTTTATTTAAAGAAAATGAAAAAAACCGCCTACTACCCAACTCGTGAGATTCGGCGGGTTAAACCAAATTTCCTACCTTTGATTTTATCTTTGTTCATTTAATATGCGTATATTTCTGGTTACCAGCAATAAAACATAGCGCAAATGTATAGGGGCATTATTTCCCAAAAAAGCCATATTCTAAATTCGGTTGGTTTTGGCAAGGATTTGGCCGTTTTGGTTTTGTTTTCGGTTTTTATGTACTTTGCAACCCTCTATTTTATCGCTTTTTATGGTTAAAATTGCTTGTAAATTACTGGCGCTTGTTGCCTCGATTGTTTGTGGTCAGGTAGCTTTTTCACAAAGCGGGATAAACGACAGCCTGGTTACCTTGTTATCATCACGAAGTGGACCGGAGAAGGCATTGCTTTTCAACCAACTGGCTGATGGGCTGACAAAAACGAATCCCCGGCAAGCCATCCTCTGGTCCGACTCCAGCCTAAACCTGTTGTCAAAATTTGAGTGGTCCAAAGAAAGAATACATGCCTTTTCAAATAAGGCCTATGGCTATTTCAATTTAAAGAATTATGACTCCTCTCTGATCATGATGAAAGAAGGGCTGAACTATGCCAAACAATTTAAGGAATGGAAAAGCGAAGCCACCATGCAGGGACAGATGGGTATGTTTTTCCTTCAAAAAGGGGAGTTTGACAGTTCATTGGTGTACAACATTAAATCCATTGCCCTGCTTAAAAAGGTTTACGAATCAGCCGAAGATACCAGCCAGCTTCACTTGATGAATATAAGCAAAGCACTTGGCAACACAGGCCAGATTTTTATCCGAAAAGGCGATTATGAAATGGGCTTTCATTATTTTGTAGATGCATTGAAATACAGGGAACTGGCCAAAGCACCTCCCGAATCGATGGCCAAATTAACCACCAATATTGCAGGTTTATATGCTTATTTGAAGGATTATGAAAATTCGCAGAAATATTACCTGCAAACCCTGTTACTTTATGAGAAAATCAACGACAGGGCCATGATGGAAATCGTATATGGAAATTTGGGAATTGTCGAGAAAAACCTGGGAAACAACGACAAAGCCATTCATTATTACACACTTGCGTTGAAACTGGATGAAGAACTGGGAAATGAAGAACAAAAAGTGAACAACCTGTGTAATCTGGCCAAACTGTATCTGGATGAAGGCGATTTGGATCGGGCAACTTTATCCTACCATCAGGCACTGGCTTTGGAAAAAATGATTTCAAGTAAATTTACATTGGCAGAGTTGCATTTGAACATGGGATTGATTTACCTGAAATCGAACCAAAATCAACTGGCCGGGAAACATTTGCTTAAAAGCCTTGGTGTAGCCGAAACAGAAGGCATGAACACGCTGATTTACAAGATTGAAGAAGCTTTGTCGCAGGTTTACAACAACACAGGAAATTATAAGCAAGCCTATTACTATCATGTGAGCTACCACAACCTATACGACAGCATCAACAACGAAAACAGCCGCAACCGACTGTCGGAACTTCAAACCCGGTTCGAAACCGAGAAAAAAGAGAAGGAAATATTGAGCCTCACAGCAGAAAAAACGGAACAAAAACTGGCCATTATAGAGCAAAAATCAAACCTCACCCGACAAAGAATGATCATTTTCACCATTTTACTCGTTCTGTTCCTGTCGGCAGGATTGGCATACTTTCTTTTTATAAGATACCGGTTGAAGCAAAAAAACAAACACATCGAACTGGAAAATCAAAACCTGCAGATTGAAAGCCGCCTTTTGCGTTCTCAAATAAACCCCCATTTTATTTTTAACGCCCTCAACTCCATTCAGCATTTTGTGTTGAACAACGAAAAAACACAGGCGAGTACCTATCTGATCAAGTTCGCCAACCTCATGCGCAATGTGTTAAGCATGTCGCGTAAAGAAATGGTTTCGCTGGAAGATGACCTGGAAACGCTTAAAATAAACCTGGAATTGGAAAAACTCCGATTAAAGGATAAATTCGATTTCGTTTTTTCAATTGATCAAAGTATTGAGCTTGATGCTATTTACATCCCTCCCATGCTCATGCAGCCACATATTGAAAACGCCATCAAACATGGTGTTGAAAAGAAAGAGGGCGCAGGAACCATCAGGATTGAAATTTCACTGCTGGATCATCACCTCAAATGTGTGATACAGGATGATGGAATTGGAAGAGAAAAATCTGCTGAAAAGCAAAAAAAAGGGCATGTTTCGGTGGCCGGAAAATTAACCGAAGAAAGGTTTGAAATCCTGAAAAAGAAAAGAGGAACCCATATCTCACAAGAGATTATCGACCTGAAGGACAACCATGGAAATTTCATTGGAACACGGGTTGAACTAATTATTCCATTTGAAAAAGATCAGGCCTGATTTTAGCTTGTATTATTCCTGAGCAACTTCGAAATTTTCAAATTTGAACGTGCCTGCCGGCCAGCTTCATCTTTTTCTTCAGGACTCTTTAAAATTTTAAGCTTCACAAGCCGCGACCCTGATATTATTTGCTAAAGTATAATCTAAAAGATGGGTTAATTTATAAGCTTTAGCTAAAAAAACCAATCCAGAACCCCTACCAAATAGTATAGGTAAGCCCCTACACATATAGGTAGTTGACTGCCAATGCTTTATAATTTAGTTTTACGCCCTGTACAGCAACAGGTAGAATGGCTATGCCTCAATACTATTAGTCTATAAAAATGTCATGCAAAAATTAATTTGAAACATGAGCAAACAACCAGGTCAATTCTTTCGGATACACAACATTTTTTATTTAGGAACCAACAGGTTCATTTTATTGGCCACCCCGGGTTCATTAACCTGTTTTCCCGCCCGGGGTGGCCATTGGCTAAAAAATCTTATTTTTGGAAAAACTACCACAGAAGTTTGTTGGTTATAGTAGTTGGGGTTGAAGGCGAAGGTAAAATGAAAGGTTCAGTTTCTAAAAGAATTCTATTGGAAAACGAACAATACATTACATAATAAAATTTTACCGATTGAGTAAGGTTTATCGATCATTAGTAATTAAAATAACAAGATTATGCGCTTTAGAAATCTAACATTCAGATATGTATTACTTACAATTACCTATTTATTGCTAAATGGAGCAGATTGTTCGAAGAGCAAAAATGAACCCACCTGTTATATCTCGGATGAGTTTAAATCATATGGGGTTTTTAATGAAGGTTCATACTGGGTATATCACGATCAGTTCAACAATATTGATACGGTTACTGTTAAATCAAGTATACACTCCATCATTGACGGACCCTATTCATTTCCAATGGAAAGGTATGAGATATCAACAATCTCAACAATTAGAGATGAAACCAGATATATAGCTCTATGCAGAGATAATCAATTGATGTGTTCAGGTTTCAGTATTTTGGAGACTATGAATCTTCCTTCCGTCCAATTTTTCTGTTGCTGTGATGAAGGAACCAGATATGAAAATCTCCAATATGTAAATCAACTCGATAGTATGGTGATTAATGACGAAACCTTTTACCATATCAAAATTTTTACATCAGATTCTGTAAATGTTCATTCATTAAGCAAGTTGTATTATGCTGAGCATATCGGTTTGATCCAATATGAAGATTATGAATCAAATAGTTGGAAACTCACGAAGCATAACCTATCCCAATCAAATTAATTATTACTTATTACTTTAATAGTTCCCACTCAAAAGAACTTCAATTTGATTTGTTAACTGAAGGAAGAAACGTATATATGCTTACGAACCAGGAAGAAACAGTACTTGAAGTCATAACCGCAAACAGTACTTCTACGGCAGGAATGCAAGCCCGTAACATACTACAATTTGTTTACGGACTCGATTATTACGATTGTTCCAACATGCCCGACCCTGTAACTTATAAAAGTGGCAATGCTTCCATTAACACTTTAATGGCCAATATGCTGGAAATAGAATCGTTTCCAAACCCAGCCAAAGACTGGACTACCTTTACATACAAACTACCCGAAACCGAGAATTCGGCGGTAATCGAAATAAGTGATGTAACAGGAAAAACAGTTCAAGTCATTCATTTAACAACGAACCAGGGCCAGGTGGTATGGGATACCAGGAATACCCAACCCGGCATTTACTTATATACTCTGAAAGCTTCCGGCACACAAAAAACCGGAAAGATCGTTGTTACCAAATAATGCTTAATTTTACATTCAATCTACCCTATAAAATGTATGGGGTAGATTGATTTTATTCATGTGCATGCGAAAAACATACTTGTGATTGATCGCAATAATATGCTTAGGCAAATTTGCGTTACATTTTTATTACCATTTTTCTGCAAGTAAAAAACAAAAAAAATGAAAAAGACAATCAGTTTAATAACCTTTACTCTACTTCTTTTAACCACCTATCCTCAGCAAGTGCAAATACAATGGCAACAATGTTATGGTGGCAGCGATATGGATAAAGGTAAAGATGTTGTTGTACTTAGTAATGGACATATTGTAGTGTTGGCAACTACCCTGTCAAACGATGGAGATGTGGGATCCAATCATGGCAACTATGATTTTTGGCTGTTCGAAACCGATGAATTTGGGAATCTTCTATGGGGAAAAACAATCGGGGGTAGTGAATGGGATTCAGGTAAGTCCTTGATCCAGGCACCTGATGGTGGCTATCTTCTTTTTGGACATACATTTTCCAATAATGGGGATGTATCAGGTAACCACGGAGGTCTTGATTATTGGCTGGTGAAGACAGACAACATGGGTAATTTATTGTGGCAACGCTGCCTTGGAAGCAGTATGAATAACCTGGCAGAAGATATGGATATAGATGAAGAAGGTAATATATATGTTATGGGTCTTTCGTTAGGAGTAGGTGGTGATGTATCCCAGAATAATGGGTTTTACGACTATTGGTTCGTAAAACTAAATCCAAATGGTGAGATTATATGGGATAAAAATTTGGGGGGTACATACACAGACAACGGATTATGTATTACTAGTACGGTTGACGGAGGGGTAATTGTTGGGGGCATTATTGATGATACTGATGGTGATATTACTTGCAACATGGTATTATGGAATAAAACAGCCTGGGTAATAAAACTTGATTCGCTCAACAACATCCAATGGCAGCAATGTTATGGGGGAACCTATACAGAGAGTGTGGTGGAAATTAAGACAACCTTGGATGGTGGGTACATCCTATTAGGGCTGACCAATTCAAATGATGGAGATGTTTCAGGGTTTCATGGTTATCCTGGAGAAGTAAACATATATGATATCTGGGTGGTTAAAGTGGATAGCATGGGTGCTATAGAATGGCAAAGATGCCTTGGTGGCACGAAAGATGAATCTCCAAGTTTTATTAAAATCACCCCTGAGGGCAACTACCTGATTGGAGGATTTACTTATTCAAATGACGGGGATGTTTCCGGAAATCATTCCTATTCAGGTGGAATTGATCATTGGGTGGTTAAACTTAACCCATCAGGCGAAATAATCTGGCAACAGTGTTTTGGTGGTTCCCCAGATGATTTGTTGCTTGGAGGCTATGTAATATCAGAAAGTGAGTATGTATTGGTTGGTAACCGCAGAAACCCAAGCACAAGCGGCAATATTGATTGTATTGCCATCGGTGGATTTGGTGATTATGATTTGGTGATGTATAAGATATTAGATACCACTGTGGGTATTAGCACAATAGAAGAAGATAAATTGCCTCTTAAAGTCTATCCCAACCCGGCCACCAACAGTGCCACCTTCAGCTACAGCCTGCCCGCCGGCACACACCAGGGAAGCATCGAAATGCGCAACACCACCGGGCAACTGGTAGCCTCTACCATGTTAAATGAGGCAAAAGGTGAGTGGGTTCTTCAATTAAATAACATTCCCCCGGGGCTTTATATCTATACTTTAAGTACCCAACAAAAGACCACTACGGGGAAATTGGTGGTGACGAAGTAATGGATGGCTTTAAAAACAACAAAAATGAAAAAAACAATCAGTTTAGTGATCTTTTCTCTACTTCTCTTAACCACCTATCCTCAGCAAGTGCAAATAGTATGGCAGCAGTGTTATGGTGGCAGCGATATGGATACAGGCAAAGATGTTATTGTGCTTAATAATGGTCATATACTGGTGTTGTCAACTACCTATTCAAACAGTGGAGATATTGGGTTTAACCAAGGGAAATCCGATTTTTGGCTGTTCGAAACCGATGCCTTTGGAAACTTCCTCTGGGGAAAAACTTATGGTGGAAGTGAAAATGAATATGCAAAGTCGTTGGTTCAAACACCCGATGGAGGTTATGTTATGTTTGGTGACACCGACTCCAACAACGGTGATGTGTCCGGCAACCATGGAAGTTTTGATTATTGGGTAATAAAAACAGATAATATAGGCAATGTATTGTGGCATCGGTGTCTTGGAAGCACCAAGCGTGATTTGGCTACAGGATTTAATATAGATGAAGCTGGAAATATCTATTGCATTGGGCTTTCATCCGGAGAAGATGGGGATGTAACCCAAAACAATGGATATGATGATTATTGGTTTGTTAAGCTGGATCTGGATGGAGAACTAATTTGGAATAGAAATCTGGGAGGTAGTTATGCTGACAATGGACTATGTATTTCCAGTACCAATGATGGGGGTGTTATTGTTGGGGGTATAATCAGCAGCATTGATGGTGATATTACCTGCAACATGGTTTTAGGGAATAAAACGGCCTGGGTAATAAAACTTGATTCACTCAACAGCATACAATGGCAGCAATGCTATGGGGGAACTTATACGGAAACTGTGGTGGAAATTGAATCTACTTCCGATGGAGGGTATATCCTTTTGGGTGCCACCAATTCAAATGATGGAGATGTTTCAGGATTTCATGGTTATCCGGGTGATGTAAACATATACGATATCTGGGTGATTAAAGTGGATAGCATGGGTGTTATTGAATGGCAACGGTGTCTTGGTGGTACGAAAGATGAATCCCCAAGTTTTATTAAAATTACTCCGGATGGCAACTATCTGGTTGGAGGATTTACTTATTCAAGTGATGGAGATGTTTCCGGAAATCATTCCAATTCAGTCGGAAGTGATCATTGGGTGGTTAAACTTGACCCATCAGGTGAAATTATCTGGCAACAGTGTTTTGGTGGTATCACAGAAGACGAGTTGTATGGAGGTTACGTAATTTCAGAGAGTGAGTATGTGTTTGTAGGTAACCGCAGAACCTCAAGCACAGGTGGCAATATTGATTGTAATGCCATCGGTGGATTTGGTGATTGGGATTTGGTGATGTATAAGATATTAGATACCACAGTGGGTATTAGCACAATAGAAGAAGATAAATTGCCTCTTAAAGTCTATCCCAACCCGGCCGCCAACAGTGCCACCTTCAGCTACAATTTGCCCGACGGCATCCAACAGGGAAGCATCGAAGTACACAACACCACCGGGCTATTGGTAGCCTCAACCAGCTTAAATGAGGCAAAAGGAGAGTGGGTGCTTCAATTAAACAATATTCCTCCGGGGCTTTATATCTATACCTTAAGCACCCAACAAAAGACTACTACGGGGAAACTGGTGGTGACGAGGTAAAATAACAGGAATTTCTCCAAGTTCTCAAATTAATCTGATAAACAAGCTGTTTGGTACAATGCTTGTATTGCTGACCACATAATCTTAAAAAATATCTTTATGAAAACAACTTTTATAAGTCTCATTTGTTTTATCACTTTTCAATGTGGGTTTGCGCAAAACGAAAATGCGAAACAAGTAACAATCGACACCCTACGGATTGTTAAAGAAAAAAACTATTATCAGGACACTTTATGGGTAATGGATTCAAGTCAAACTTATTATTCATTTGACTGGGAGCTATATTTATCAGGTAATTATAAAGTAGTAACCAGAAATGATCAGGGCAACAAATTAACTGCCATCAAAAGGATAAAGGACCGTTATTCAGCGTTATTTGAAAATTATTCATTTGATTCCGTTACTTATTTTAGTGGAAGTGACAAAGTGAAGTCCCTCAAAACTTTTGGATGGAATTTGCCCGATGGCAAGTGGATGGACAATATGTTCCAATTGTATGATGAAAATCACCAATTGCTTGATAGCTACGATAAATCCTGGCATAGAAGCCAATTCGAGTATGGTACCGGGCACCGCACCACAAATGAGTATGAAAATGAAGCGCTTGTATCAAGTGTCAAAAGTAATCTTCCATCAGGAAGTGTAGTATGGGAGCCTGACGAAAGGACTATCCATATATTAAATGAAAGTGGAATGGACAGCATCAGTCTGCACCAAAACTGGAATATGGATACAGAACAATGGGACAACTATTATAAATATGAATCGCATTACATCGATTCCCTCAATACAATAGACTACTATGGCTATATTTGGGATTCAACCGCATCGTATTGGCTCCCGGTAAATTTTACACACCAGGTTTCTTCAGAAAACGGGCTAAGGGATACTACCGAAGTTTACAAATGGGACAGCATCGGAAATTACTGGAAAATGTCTTATAAATCCATTGCATTGTTTAATGAATCGAATCAAATTTTGGAAATTGTAAATATGTTTTATGACGATGAAAACAACTTTTGGGTAAACAACAAGAAAATGACTTATTCCTATGAAGTCTATCTTCAAAATACGTTCCAGTATAAATGGGATACATTGTCCGATTATTGGAAGCCTGAATATAAATCCTATCGCTCATACGCCTTCGAAAATATTCCGGATACCACACAATATGATCAATGGGATACTATAGGCCAAAGCTGGGTTCCGATTTTTCGGTCAATTTCGGTTTTCGATGACCGACAAAATCAAATCGAAGATTTATTTCAGTTATGGACAAGTATCACTCCGGAAAGCTTAAAGGACTGGAAAACAAATTCGAGAACCATTTTTTTCTGGTCTCCTTTTAATCCGGAGTCTGTTATTGATAACGAGCTAACAAATATGAAGGTATATCCCAACCCTGCCAGGGAATATGTTATTTTTGAATCATTCGGTCAACAACCAACCAACCTATTTATTTACAACAGTTCAGGCAATCAAGTTGGGCACCTTTTTCTTAACTCATCTCCCCTGGTTTGGAATACCCCTGGTCTTGCACCGGGAATGTACTTTTATCATGGAGAGCAAGGTGATAAGATAGTGTCTGGTAAAATAGTGCTGGTGGGTGAATAAGCATTAAGGTTTTACTCAACTCTATATAATTTTCTGATGTTTAGCCTTCTCAAGTGCAGTAACTAGATTGTCTGTCTCTAATTTTCGGAAAATATTTTTACAATGAAAATTTACTGCATTGATACTGTTACCCATTTTGCTGGCGACGACCGATCTTTTAAAGCCTTGTGCGAGTAAATTAAGTGCTACTATTTCACTTTGGGTTAGCAATGGTTTGCTTTCATGAGACATGATGTTCAGGTTAACAATTTCCGCAACATGCTTTCCGATCACTCTTTGTCCAGACAACACCTGATGAATCGTGTCTATAATTACTTTCTTCCCGCACGATTTAATGAGTATGGCATGAGCACCGTTCGACCAGGCCTCTTCAAGAGAAACAGGATCCAGTTCTCCTGTTAGTATAATTATTTTTTTATCGGGGTATAGATCGCGAAATGACTCAAAATATAGAGTTCCTGACGGATATAATTTAGGCTAAATGGTTTTCGCTGGTTAATTAACGTGCTCATAATTGCTTTGGAAGAGCTGGAAGATTGCTACTGACTGTCTCTGGGTGATCGATCTTTTACTTGTTATTTTTATGAAACTTTTTCGAATTAATCAGGTTAGCAACCAGAGTGAAGATAATATATATAGTTTTGTAGTAAAACCATTTTACACGTGATAAAAGTTGCCATTATAGACGATGAACAGGATAGCCGGAACACCCTTCGACTGTATTTAAATGAGTTATATCAGGATATAGAGGTAGCCGGAGAAGCTGATGATTTAGAAACGGGGTTGGCTTTAATTAAATCGACCAATCCTGATCTTGTTTTCCTCGACATCAACATGCCGGATGGATCGGGTTTCGACTTGCTCGAAAGGCTCCCCCATAAAAACATCAACGTCATCTTTGTTACTGCTTACGACCAACACGCCATCAGGGCCTTCCGCTATAGCGCCATCGATTTTTTATTGAAACCCGTTGACCCTGAAATGCTGGTTAAAGCCATTGAAAAATTCAGAAAAAAGGTGGACTTTTCAAGCCTGCAGCAACGATTAGTGACGCTTCTGGCTAACAAAAACACACCCAAAAAAATTGCACTGCCAACCACCGGAGGCTACAAATTTGTATTAGCTGAAAACATCCGCCATTGTGTTTCGGAAGGAAATTACACCACTTTTTTCCTTTACAATGGAGAGAAAATTTTGGTATGCTATCCGCTGAAGGAGTATGAAGAGCTTTTGGAAGGAGACAATTTTTATAGAGTCCACCAATCGCACCTGATCCACCTTAAATACGTAAAAGAGTACAAAAAAGGAGAAGGTGGCTCCGTTATTCTGGACGATAACACCGAAATCCAAATTGCCAGACGTAGAAAAGAAGGCTTTTTGTCGGCCATGATGAATTATGGTAGTTGAGAATATGAATTTAGTTTTTTTACCTGCATTTTTATATATTTATATAGTTGATTTTCAGATTATTAAAAATATTTCTTTATATTATCTGCTTTTTTGCTTGCTTTTCTGCTTTTAATGTTCGTATGTTTGCACCCAATAAAGCTGACCAAATTTCCTACCTTTTGTTAGTTATTTAACTAAATACAAAAAAATGGTTGCTTTATGAAAAAAGTCTTTTTGATAGCATTCCTGTTCGGGAGTGCATTTTCAGTTTATTCACAGTTAGTACTTTCCAGTGGCTCCCAATTGGTGGTCAATAGCGGTTCTGTTGTGGTTGCCAATGACATTACCTGTTCGGGAGGAACCATCAAAAACGATGGCGAAATCACTATTTTAGGCGATGTAACCAACAACAGTGGCGCCCTGATGGATGCAACCTCCACAGGAACGGTTACCTTTGAAGGAACTTCGGCACAGGAAATCACCGGAACGGCTTCCTCCACTTTCTATGGAACCCTCGACATCAACAATGCCACAGGTGTTGCTATTACAAATACCACCACCGGGGCCGATCAAATCATTAACGGAACACTTAATTTTACCAGTGGAAAGCTCACCTTAAATGGGTTTAACTTAATGATTGGAGCAAGTGATCCAACCGGAGCAAGCACAACATCTTTCATTGTAACCAACAGTACAGGAAGTGTTAAAAGAAGTGTTCCTGCAGACGGCTCCACCAACGTCATCTATCCCATAGGAAACAGCGCCTACAATCCAATCACATTACAAAACAGTGTCTCTGCTACTACTGATAACTACAGCGTCAGGGTCGCCGATAGCAAACCGGCGGGTTTCTCTGGTACAACGCATATCGTTGATCGTTCATGGGTGGTTGGTGAAGATGTTGCCGATGGCTCTGATCTTACGACCACCTATCAATGGAACGTTGGTGAAGAGTTAACCAATTTTGATAGATCAGCAAGCACAATTGGCGTTACCTCTGACAATGGTACAACGGTATCATGGGGAAGTAATACCAGTGCAACAGGCAGTAATCCTTATACCAATTCAAGCTCTGGAATTACCTCAACCGGAACGCTGATGGTGGGCGACTACTTTTATAGTGGATTGGTGATTGACCTTCAGGCTTTTTTGGCCGGGGCCTACAATACCACCAACCACAACATGGACAACACACTGAATTCCATCCTCCCCCTGACCGACCCTTATGGATTGACTACAACTGTAGCCTCCGTTCCTGTAACGGCCGTAGATTGGATAAAAATTGAGTTGCGGGATGCAGGAAACCATGCAACAGTGCTTCACAGTTTCGCACGTTTTATCGACCAGAACGGACAAATCATTAATGAAGACGGAACCGATTGTAAAATGACAGGGGTGGCTGCTGGCTCCTATTATGTAGCCATACAACACCGCAACCATTTTGGGGTGGTATCCACTTCCACCGTGAATTTAGCCGGTTCACCAACTTTAACTTTTGTAGGAGCTCAAGCTACTGCCTGGCAAGACGGCACCATAATTACAAATGCTGCCATGAAGGAAGTGGAAACCAATGTGTTTGCTTTGTGGGACGGAGATGCCAATGGGGATGGAGAGGTAGCCTACAACGGTGCAGGCAACGATCGTTCGGCTGTTTTAACAGAGGTCGGAGTTGGCACACCTGGTAATACAGTATTAGATTCATACTCAGCAAATGATGTAAATATGGATGGGGATGTGATATACAATGGTGCAGGCAGCGACAGGAGTTCAATACTTTCTGTTGTCGGTGTTTCAACCCCGGGAGTGGTATTTTCAGCACACATGCCTGAGTAATAGATTTTTAAAGAAAATAACAAATTTAAATATGAAAAAACACATCTACAAACTAACATTATCTGTTTTAGCCATTCTGGGCTTCTTGTATTCAGAGGCTCAAACGTTTGAAATCCGAACTGTAGAAAACGACATTGGATATTTAACAGTTCAAATGAGAGAAACCTCAGGAACAGGAACGCCAACCACAGCTACCAATATTGTAGATATCACCTTTGTGGTAAGATACCCCAGCGATGCTGTGGATATTGATCTGCTCTGTTCATCAAACGATTATAATATGATTGATGGATTGGCAGGTGAACAAACATTTGGGGGCTATGATTATCACTATTGGAATGCAAGCAACACACCTTTCAATCCACCGTCCAATTGGGTACAAAATGTTTGGGAAGATATCGCTGTTTTTTATGCATCCGGAGCTACGGGAAGCGGGTTGTTTGAAATAGCTCCCAATAATTGGGATGGCAGAAGCTTAAACTGGAACCAGGGAGGAACCGATTATACACCAACAATTAATGGTGATGTTAACTATTCTTATCCAACTTTAGTTTATGATTATGTTTGGACTGGTGCTTCTAATACACAATGGGATAATGGTGCCAATTGGTTATCTGAATGTGGATCTGCAATTGCTGTTGCTCCTAATACAGGTAATAATTGCATCATTCCAAGTGGTTTATCTAATTATCCAAATGAAGTTAATTTGGCACAATTTGGCGGACATCAACCAACTTGTTCAAACCTAAAAATCATATCGGGGGCATCCTTAACTTTAGACGAAAAAGATGTTACAACCCTTGATCTTATTTGGACATTTGAGAATGTGATAGTTGATGGGGTGCTGACTTCAATACCTAAAACTCGTCTGACCGTAACAGGCTCGACAACAATAAACTCCGTCACAGGCATCATCATCCAATCCGACGCCACAGGCACAGGCTCCTTTATCGATAACGGAACCATCACCTATGGAGCAAGTGGTTCGGCCAAGGTACAAACCTATCTTTCCAATTCGGCAGGTTCAGGAAACTTTGATATTCATCTGGTAGGGCCTACCGTCGATGAAGAAAACTATACAGGTGCTGGTACCGGTGCTTACCTGAGCGCTTTTAATGTGGTGAACGGAAGTACCTACGCATATTCATGGGACGAAACGCAAGTCCTGCTCAACGGATGGCAAAACATCAACAGCTTAACCTATGAGGTTAGAACCGCCGACGGAATTGGTCTCTCCACCATTGACAATCTGCCACACACGCTGGAAATGACCGGTTCGTTAATGACAGGCGCCATTTCATCACCTGCCCTGACTTATAGCAACAACCATTATGAATTGATCAGCAATCCTTATCCTTCCTCCATCGATTTTGACGGGCTGGCTACTGACAACAGTGGCGTTACAAATGATGCCTACTGGATTTGGGATCCTGCTGCCAATAATTACGTGGAACGTGCCGCAGGCGTTGGTGGCACACAACACATCCAGGTGGGGCAAGGCTTTTTTGTAGAGACGAATTCGGCAGGTACCTTTAACTTTTCAAATGCAAGACGTGCCCACAGTACGGTTGCATTTAGGGAAACCATGACAAACATTCTTTCCATTGCAGCCGAAGGAGGTATGATTGGTTACCGGGACGATGCTATTATCCGGTTCGATGAGCAAGCTACTTCCGGCTATGATGTGAACATGGAAGCCGTTTTCTGGGAAAGCCAAAACTCAGATGCCACTTCATTGAGGTCGGTAGCCGAAGGCAACCTGGAACTGGCCATCAATGTGCTTCCGTTGGAAAGCCTTACCGGGGGAGAAATGCTTAGCGTCCCCCTGAATTTCGATTGTGGTTATGACAAGGAATACAGCTTGACTTTCACGGACATCGAATCCTTCGACATCGGCACCGAAATCTGGCTCGAAGACAAACTCACCGGAGGCGACTGGGTTTCTCTCAACACCCAACCTGTTGTTACTTTTACCAGTTCACCGGATGATGCCGCTGACCGTTTTATCCTGCATTTCTTTGGTCCAACCGGAACGGATGAACTCGCCAAACCAACGGTTGACATCTATTCTTCTGGCCAGCATGCTTACGTGCGCAACAACACCGATGAAAGCATCCGGGAGGTGAGGGTTTATAACTTGTCGGGATCGCTGGTTCGCAACCTGAAAACCATTGATCAAAAATTCATGAAAATTTGGGTGGATGATCAAATGGCTTATTATGTCATCATGGTTGTTACCGATCAACAAGTCTACACCGAGAAAATATTCATTAACAAGTAACCTATAACGACATGTGTCTTATGAAGAAGAAAATAGTTTCCGCCCTGCTAGTCGCTTCACTCCTCCTGTTCCCCTTAATTTCCATGGCCGAAACCACAGGACCGGGTAACCCTCCGGGAGAGCCCGGCGGAGGTGATGTTCCCATTGGCGGTGGTGCCCCCATCGGGGGGGGAAGCCTGATTTTAATGGGAATGGCGGCGGCCTATGGAGTACGTAAACTGTATTTGATAAAAAAAGAACACCTGGAAGAATAACCCAATCATGTCATTTTAAAAGGTCCAGGAATTTGGTTACATTAAAAAATACAGCTGTCAGATCTTAGTGTGACCTTTAAAAATTTGTGATTTGATTTAAAGTTAATTACAGATTCCATCCCTATTCAAAAATTCCCGTTGGCATCTCTGTGACTTCTTTACTCAGCTTTGTGTAACAACTTATGAGCTATGACACCAAGAACCACAAAGAAGCTACAAGGTGACACAGAGAATAAAATTTAGTTATATTTCATTAACTATCAAATGTAAGCACTCAGAAAAACACATGAGAAACTTGAGTCATGAATATTGTATTTGTATTTCACTTATATTATATTTGTGACCGTTATATATTTATTATCTCAATGGTTCTCGTTTTTTAACACCAAAAAGATCGCTCATGAAAAAATCAGTAGTGCTCCTTTTGCTTATGTTTTGTGCCATGATAGTCGCACAGGCCCAACAAGTTACAAAACATGATAAGTTAAATAGTCTTTCGACCGAATATTTTCAGGCATTTGAAGAAGGCAAACAAAGGGCCATTGATTATGCCCGGGCGAACAACATTCCCATGCGCATCGAAACCGACAGCGTGTTGATGGAACTCATCAATATCGATGAACGCGGAAGGCCTCAATATTATACCACTTTCAATGCCAACGCAGCAGCCACTTCATCCACCAATGAAGTTTACAGCGGCGGTGCAGCTGGATTAAGCCTGAGTGGTGCCGGGGTTACCGTTTGCGAATGGGATGGTGGCACCATCCGGACAACCCACCAGGAATTTGATACGCGGGCCACCAACATTGATGCCAGTGCTGTTAGTGGGCATTCTACCCATGTGGCTGGAACCATCATGGCATTCGGAGTCAATTCGGCTGCCAAAGGCATGGCTTTTGCGGCCGAACTGAAAGCCTACGACTGGGATTATGATAACTCGGAAATGGCCACCGAAGCGGCCAATGGAACCCTGATTAGTAATCACTCTTATGGCTTTGTCAGGGGATGGTATTGGAATGGTTCTGCCAATGTTTGGAATGGAGATCCGGCTATCAGTATTTTAGAGGACTATCTTTTCGGGTTTTATGATATATACGCGAAAAACTGGGATGAAATAGCCACCAATGCACCCTATTATTTGATTGTTAAATCGGCGGGGAACGACAGAGGGGACAGTGGAAATGGAACTTATCCTCCGGATGGTCCCTATGATTGCATCCCACAAAAAGGAGTGGCCAAGAATATTCTTACTGTAGGCGCAGTAAATGATATTACTGCTGGATATTCGCAACCCTCCGATGTGGTGATGAGCAGTTTTAGTAGTTGGGGACCTGCCGATGATGGCAGGATAAAACCGGATATTGTGGCCAATGGCGTCAACCTGACATCTGCTTACAGCAGCGCTGATGACGATTATGAAGTATTAAGTGGCACCTCCATGTCGGCACCTGCCACCACCGGATCGCTTGCCTTGTTAATTCAACATTATGAAAATGTAAAGGGTTCAGGAATGAAAATGCTTTCTTCCACTTTGAAAGCGCTGGTGCTGCATACAGCTGATGAATCAGGAACCAATGATGGCCCGGATTATGAATTTGGATGGGGATTGTTGAATACCCAATCGGCAGCAGCCAAAATCACCGAAGACCAGACTACAGATGTCATTTCAGAGCATGTACTGGTTAATGGTGAAACCTATACCCGCAACATCACCACCACGGGAACCAATCCCATCCGGGTAACCATCGTGTGGACCGATCCTCCCGGAACGCCACCGTCCGCTGCCCTCGATCCTGCTGATCCCATGCTCGTCAACGACCTGGATTTGCGTATTACCGAAAGTTCTAACACTTACTATCCCTGGAAACTGGATAAAGACAATCCTTCAAATGCTGCTACTCACGCTGCCGAAAACAATGTGGACAATGTGGAAATGGTGGATATCGCAACGCCCGTTACATCCACCACTTACACCATCACCGTGGATCATGATGGAACACTGGCTTCACCCCAGGCATTTTCCCTGATCATCAGTGGTGATATTGACAATGCAGTGGCTCCGGTGGCTGATTTTTATACCAACAACACAAACCCGGGTGTCGATCAGCCGATAAATTTCACAGATGTTTCGGCCAATATACCTTCATCATGGCTATGGTCCTTTAATCCAACTACAGTCAAATATGTCAATAGCAGCTCCTCCACATCCCAAAACCCTGAAGTAGAGTTTCAGGAAACAGGGATTTATGAAGTGGTACTTTACACTTCAAATGCCTATGGAAACGATACTGAAACCAAGAGTGGTTATATTACGGTAGGTGTTGCACCTACGAATTATTGTACAGCCAGCGGAACTGGTAATATTTACATTGAAGATGTGCAAATGGGAACAATCGCCAATTTAAACACAGGAAATGACGGATATACTGATTATACTAACCTAAGTACCGACGTAGTTGTCGGTAGTTCTTATAGTATTTCTGTCACTTTTGGCGCTGCATATTTAGATGATAATCTAAGTGTACTTATCGACTGGAACCGAGATGGGGATTTTAATGATGTCAATGAAAACCCGGTTTGTCTAAGTGTAACGGCATATACTGAAACAGAAACAATTATAGTTCCTACGACAGCAAGCATTGGATCCACTAGAATGCGTATTCGAAATAACCATGATGGCAGTTCATGTCTTCCATGTAACGAATCATATTGGGGCGAAGTAGAAGACTACACCCTCAACATACTGCCTGCCAGCACTACCTGGAATGGTACCACCACCAACTGGAATGATGCTTCCAACTGGCCTGATGGAGTGATTCCAAATTTATCTTATGAAGTAACCATTCCAACAACCCCTTCAGGTGGTAATTTTCCTGAAATTCAGGTAGGTACAAATGCCAAATGTTACAGCATCACACTACAAAATGGGGCCACCATCACCATAAACGGAACATTGGAGGTGGACAAATAAGCTATTCAAAATTTAGCTGTTCTTTTGCAGCTATAATTACCAAAAGGTAGGAAATTTTGGTTCTGGCGGGTTTTCAGTTAAAAACTGAAAACCCGCTTTTTTGTTCATATTGCAAAGAACTATAAGCAATGAAAGAACGACCAAATGATTAATTTTGACGCGTCATACATTTAATTCGATTATGATAAAATTAATTAAAGTGCTAATCATATTGGTGTTCTTTCCAACCCTGGTGTTTTCACAAAAAAAGAACAACCTTCCTCATCAGGATGTCGTTTTTCCTTCGGTGATAAAAACACCCATTGGTTTTTCAATTTCTGCCCCTTTAAGGGAGGCGCCCATTTTTATTGATAAAAATGATGCTGCCGAGGAGTTTTATATGAACAAACACCGCGACAGGAAAATTAATCCCAACATTTTTCCTCCTGATTTTAATCACATGCCCATGGATCCGGGAGAGCAAACAATCATGGGCGATGTTTTATCCGGGAGATCCCTGCAAAAAAACTTTCCTGGTCAAAACAGCAGTTCCAATCCACCTGACTGTAGCGGAACTGTTGGCTCAGACTATTATTTTCAGGTGGTAAATGTAACGTACCAGATTTTCAACAAATCGGATGGCAGTTCCGCTGCCGGACCTTCAAATCTTAATTCCATATTTAATAGTGGACTACCGGGGGCTAACTGCAATAGCGGCGATCCCATCGTACTATGGGATGAACAGGCCGACCGTTGGCTTTTTGCTGAATTTTCACTTTGCAACTCCAACGATTATATGCTGATCGCCGTTTCAACAACAAACGATCCAACAGGAACCTGGTACTCCTGGTCGTATGATGTGGCCGATATGCCGGACTATATGAAGTTTGGTATTTGGCAGGATGGATATTACATGGCAACCAATACTTCCGCGGGCAATGATGTGTATGTTTTCGATAGAGATGCCATGATTTCCGGCAATAGTAACCCTGTCATGATTGGTTTTGACAACCCGAACAGGCCAACTACTTTTGATGGGTTTCATTGTTTGCTTCCTTTGGATAACGATGGAGCATGGGCACCCGCCGGAACACCCGGCCAGTTTATTACCATTGCCGATGACGGCCAAAGCAATCCTGCTGACGAACTTAGGATATATGAGCTGGATGCCGACTGGACCACCCCCTCAAACTCTACCTTTTCGATGGTGCAACAGCTGCCTGTCAACGCGTTTAATGGAAACTTTTCAAATGATTGGAACAACATCCCACAACCCGGCACGGGACAAACACTGGATGGAATATCCACTGTTTTGATGTTCAGGGCGCAATACCGCAATTTTAATGGAACCCAAAAGATCGTTTGTAACCACACCATTGCCGAAAGTGCTACCGAGTCGGCCATCAGGTGGTATGAACTCGTAAAAACCACAGGAAGTTGGTCCATTGCTCAACAAGGCACTTACAATCCAGATAACGTAAGTCGCTGGAATGGAAGTATCGCCATGAACGACAATGGCGAAATAGCCATGGGATATTCAGTTTCTGATGGCACTTCCGTTTATCCGGGTATCAGGTATTGCGCGCAAACAACCAATGCACCCCAAAACACCATGGATGTGGCCGAAGTGAGTATTTGGGATGGATCCTTCTCTCAAACTGGGATTAACCGTTGGGGTGATTATAGCAACATCAGTGTCGACCCTGGTGATGGCACCACCTTTTGGTATACCAATGAATACAAGAGCAGTTCGTCGCATGGTACCCGGATCGCCTCTTTTACTGTTCCCCTTTCCTGTACCCCACCAATCGTTCAGGCTGCTGCTTTTTCAGTCGCCGCAATCCACGACAACGACCTGACCATTAACTGGACCAGGGGAAATGGAACCCATGTGTTGGTCATTGCCCGTGAAGCAGGTGCGGTGAACCAAGGTCCTGTTACGGGAACAAATTATAATGCCAATGCAAGCTTTGGCGATGGCGACGCAATTGGATCTGGCAATTATGTCCTTTATAATGGAACAGGTACCTCCGTTATCACTACATCCCTCCAGGCAGGAACTGCCTATCATTTTTCAATCCATGAATATTCAATCAGTGATTTCTGCTATTTGTCTCCCGGCCTGACCGGAAGTGCCACAACAAGTGGGGTTGCTCCATGTAATCTTTGTAGTTCAAATGGGAATACCGATTATGGAACAAGTACAACCTTTGTTGGTTTGAATACCCTTAGCAATGCCTCGGGGAAACCAGGAGCATACAGCGATTATACCAATTTATCAACTAATTTAGGAGTAGCAGGGACTTATCTGTTGAATGTGAGGGTGAACACAGATGGAGATTGGACCGTCAACACCATCGTGTGGGTCGACTGGAACCAGGATTGTGATTTTAGCGATACCGGAGAAACCTATGATTTGGGAACAGCTACGAATACTGCGGATGGAGCCACCAGTTTATCGCCTCTTAGCATTACCGTGCCTGTTGACGCCCTGTTGGGCAATACCATCATGCGTGTTTCAACAAAATATTATGCTGATCCCACCTTCTGCGAAACAGGTTTCGATGGTGAAGTAGAAGATTATACTTTAACCCTGATCCCCGGACAATCTGTATGGCTTGGAAATTCGATCGATTGGAATTTTACCACCAATTGGGAAAACGGGATCGTGCCAACGTCTTCCTTCGTGGTTACAATTCCGGCGACTCCAACCGGGGGTCATTCCCCCACCATACCTTTTGGGATCAATGCGGTTTGTTACAGCATCACACTTGAAAACGGATCGACCATAACAATTAATGGAAATTTGGAGGTTATAAAATAGAGAATGAACCAAAAGGTAGGATGTTTGGTCAGCGGTTATTGGATTTTTCCGATAGCCGCTTTGTTTTTGATGTCTGATATTTCCTGTAGGATTTGTTGGTAAATGGTGCGGCTAATACTCGCCATTAACTTAATAACGACTATATTACTTATAATGTTGTCTAAAATGGCTGGTCCTTCAACCAAGTTTGGGTAATATGGAATGTATTTTTCCGGAATATTATTTCTTTGTTTTGTTAATAGCTTTTAACTTTTTGTTCGCATTTTCAATGCTTGCAATAAATTGTTTTTCAACTTCCGAAAGTTCGTCAATTGCTTTGATCTGATAGGTTTCATATTCTGCCAATGCTTTTTTTTGTGCCAGATCGGCTGAAATTGTACCGGCGTTGGTCAGGATATCTTGTCTCGACATTTTAATAAACCCGTCAAGGACTTCAATCCAATCTCTCATGGTCAATGTTTTTCGCTGCATGGCATTCACTTCTGCTATATCAAGATAGGCCGAAACCAGTCGATTCAGAATTGCCAGTTCTTCCTCCTTTAGGTAGTTTTTGGCGACTGTAATTTCATTTTTAGTCGGTTTGTTACCTTTAAAAGCTGTTAAACCCATAAATGGTAATTGCGCATTTGCCCGTTGAAAAATAATTTCGGCAGCAGTATGGCCATGTGAAGCCCAATGCAGTTTGTTTTGTACCGTTTGAAAAAACAATTTGGTGGTTTCCACATTGGGGTTATAATCAACGCTCGTTGCATAAATTTCGAGAACCTTCCGATAAAATACTTTTTCCGATGAGCGGATTTCGCGAATACGTTCAAGTAATTCTTCAAAATATCCACTCCCTTTTTTCAGCAAATCATCGTTCATTGTAAAGCCTTTAATAAGGTATTCGCGCAGACGTTCGGTAGCCCAAATTCTAAATTGTGTACCCCTGATTGATTTTACCCTATAGCCAACTGAAATAATGACATCTAAGTTGTAAAGTGTGGTATCATATTCCTTACCATCAGCGGCAGTTAGTCGGAATTTCCGACATACTGAATTTTCGGATAATTCACCTTCTTTAAATATGTTACCGATATGTTCAGTGATTGTAACCCTGCTTTTTTGAAATAATTCGGCCAATTGAGCTTGTGTAAGCCAAACCGTTTCATTTTCCAAACGGGCCTCAATCTTGGTAATCCCGTCTTCGGTTTGATACATAAGTATTTCTGAGTTTGACTGTATATCAGACATATCTTAATCATTAAAAAAGTTGTTAATCTTTTTGTTCAATTTGGTGATGTTGGATACCCTGTTCTTGCTGTCTTGCAGATAAAGGAAGTCGGTTGTGTATTGGCCGGTGTTTTTCCAATACTTACCTTCTTTGGCAAAGCGGTTAATTACAAATTCTGTCAAGCCACATTCGCCATAGTAATAGATTTCCAATTGTTTGTTTTTTAAATCAGACAATTGCAAAGCCCCCTTCAGCATAGTTTCATGCCTCCGACTGACAAGTGCAACAACGCTGTTGTATCTATTCCCTGGTTTACAACACATCTATTTCTATAATATCATCAAGTTCTGAAAAATTCCTGGCACTTAAGTATAGATATTCATATTCAACTATTCCAGCCCTGACATGATTTTGGTGAATGGGTTCTATTCTGCTTTCAATCATTTCGTTACGGCCCCAATCTGCCACCCGGAAGGGTAACAAATGTACCGCATTTTGATCCCTTATTTGCTTACTTTCTGACATAATACAAAGATAAAAAACATAATGATAGAAAAGCGTAGATGCATTTGTCTGCCGATAGCCGCTTTGTTTTTGAACACGGATGAGACGGATCAATAAAGATTAAATCCGTGTTTTATCCGTTTAATCCGCGTCATCCGTGTTCCATCCCATAAGTCCGATTTGTATTTGCAGCGATCATTAGTTAGTTAGTTTAACATGCATCATTCGTGCCTATCGATCAGGTACGTTCCATCCTCCCCCTTGTGAAAATATTTGTTAAAATTTCACACAACTGTTGTGCACGCATAATTAATGTATTATATTTGCAATGCACGCACAACAAATAGATAGATGAATATTCAGGAAACAGTTGATTTTCACTTAAGGAGCACACTCTTCGCCATTCGCAGGATGTACAACCTGCTCGCTGCCGAAAATGGAATAACACAAGGCATCGGTTATGTACTGGTGAACGTTGGCAGAGAAGGGGTGCCGGCAACCAAAATTGCTCCCATGATGGGCATGAGTACTTCGAGCCTTAGCCGGTTACTTAAGAACATGGAAGATGATGGCCTGATTTACCGTCAATCCGACGAAAACGACCGCCGGGTAGCCAAGGTGTTTTTAACTCCCAGAGGGGTGGAACTAAGGGCGAAAGTGAGAAAGGTGGTCCTTGATTTCAACAACAAACTCTTTGAAAAAATCGATCAGGCCGAGATGGCGACTTTCATGCGTGTAAATGAGGTAATCCGTCAGCAAGTTTGCAACGACCTGGCTCACCTCACAGGAAACAATTGCGATGAAGACTAACTTTTTAAACCTAACCATATATGATACGTAGAATTAACAAAGTCGCGGTGCTCGGCTCAGGAGTGATGGGGTCGGGAATCGCCTGTCATTTTGCCAACATCGGCCTCGATGTATTGCTGCTCGACATCGTCCCACGCGAGCTCGATGAAGCAGAAAAAAGCAAAGGTCTGACCCTGAACGACAAAGTAGTCAGAAACCGGATGGTGAACGATTCGCTGACGGCGGCGCTCAAGTCGAAGCCCTCTCCAATTTACAAACAGTCCTTTGCCCGACGCATCCTCACGGGCAATTTTGATGATGATCTAAATAAAATAAAGGACTGCGATTGGGTGATAGAGGTGGTGATTGAACGCCTCGACATCAAGCAACAGGTATTCGAAAAGGTGGAGAAATTCCGTAAGCCGGGATCCCTCATCACTTCCAACACTTCCGGTATCTCCGTAGAAAAAATGATAGAAGGCCGCAGCGAAGACTTTCAACAACATTTCTGCGGGACGCACTTCTTCAACCCGCCACGCTATCTTCAACTGTTCGAAATCATTCCTACCAGTAAAACGTTGCCAGAAGTGCTCGACTTTCTGGCAGATTATGCCAGCCGATATCTGGGCAAAACCCCTGTGCTGGCAAAAGATACTCCTGCCTTTATTGCCAACCGGGTTGGAACCTTTTCCATCATGGAATTATTTAATAACGTTGAAAAAATAGGGCTTACCATCCCTGAAATTGACAAACTCACAGGTCCTGTGATAGGTCGTGCTAAATCAGCTACCTTCCGCACAGCGGATATCGTGGGACTCGACACGCTCGTCCATGTGGCCAACAACATCCGCGAAACAACCCTCGATGAATCAAACGATGCTTTTAAAATTCCAGCCTATCTGCAAAAAATGCTTGACAACAAATGGCTGGGTTCAAAAACACAGCAGGGGTTCTTTAAAAAAGTTGACGAAGGGGGTGAGAAAAAATTCCTCAATCTGGATTTTTCCACCCTGGATTATGTGGAGGCGCCACGTCCCAAATTCTCCGTATTCGAAAAAACCAAAGGCATCGATGATCTTCGCCAGCGGATGCCCATCCTCATGTCGGACAAAGGAAAAGCAGGTGAATTTTACCGTAGTTCTTTTTACAGTTTGTTCCAGTTTGTCTCCAACCGAATTCCTGAAATCACCGGCGACTTGTACAAGGTAGATGATGCCATGAATGCAGGTTTTGGCTGGAAACTCGGGCCTTTCCAGACCTGGGATGCCGTAGGCGTTGCCGACACTGTAAAGACCATGGAAGAAGCAGGCAAAAAACCGGCACCATGGATTTACGATATGCTGGAGGCAGGAATCACCAGCTTCTACACCGTAAAGGAAGGTAAAAAATATTATTACGATATACCCTCCAAATCCTATCTGGGAATTCCCGGTCAGGAAGCGTTGCTCTCGCTTGAAGTGCTGCGTACCTCGCACGTACTCTGGGAAAATACCGATACCACCATCTTCGATCTGGGCGACGGGGTGCTGAACATCGAATTTCATACCAAGATGAACACCATCGGCCAGGGAGTGCTCGAAGGACTCAACAAAGCCATCGACATGGCCGAAGCCGATTACAAGGCCCTGGTTGTATCCAACGAAGGCGAACATTTTTCGGCCGGAGCCAACGTAGGCATGATTTATATGCTGGCCATCGAGCAGGAATTTGAAGAGCTGGATATGGCCGTGCAATGGTTTCAGAAAACCACCATGCGGATGCGATACTCAAGTATTCCGGTGATTGCGGCTCCCCATGGCATGGCGCTGGGCGGTGGTTGCGAGTTGTGTATGCACAGCGACAAAGTGGTGGCTCATGCCGAAACCTACATGGGATTGGTAGAATTTGGTGTTGGCCTGATCCCGGGAGGAGGAGGAACCAAAGAGTTTGCCCTGCGTCTTTCGGATGAATTTAAGGAAGGCGATATCCGCACCAATGCATTCCTGAACCGCTACCTGAGCATTGGCCAGGCGAAAGTTTCCACTTCCGCGTACGAGGCCTTTGACCTGGGGTATTTGCGTCCGGGCATTGATGAAGTAATTGTGAGCCGGGCTCACCAACTGGCTTACGCCAAAAAAGCTGCCTTGAATCTGGTAGAAAAAGGCTATACCCGGCCTGTGCCACGTACGGATATCAAAGTGCTTGGTAAAGAAGCCCTCGGAATGGTCTATGTAGGAGCGGACGGTTTTGCGACGGCCAATTACATGAGTGAACACGACAAACTCATCGCCGAAAAACTAGGCATGGTCATGGCCGGTGGCGAAGTGTCGGAAGCCCTGACTGAAGTCTCAGAACAATACCTACTGAACCTGGAGCGCAAGGCCTTCATGGAACTCTGCACCCAGCGCAAAACACTGGAGCGCATCCAGAGTCTGATCGCCTCCGGTAAAATTTTGAGAAACTAATCCTATCACGAACCAGAAAAACGTAAAATCATGAATGCATATATAGTAGGCGGATATCGGTCACCCATTGGAAAAGCCCCCAGGGGTAGTTTTCGTTTTACCAGACCCGACGACATCGCCGCAACAGTCATCCGGCATTTACTTGCCGATTTCCCACAAATCCCACATACCCGCATCGATGATGTAGTGGTGGGGAATGCTTTCCCGGAAGCGGAATCAGGCTTCAACATGGGGCGCATGCTCTCGCTCATGTCGATGGACACCGTGGAAGTTCCCGGTTCCACCATTAACAGGTATTGCGCGTCAGGACTCGAATCTATCGCCATCGCTTCAGCCAAAATCACTGCCGGCCTGGCCGATATTATCGTGGCCGGAGGAGCCGAAAGCATGTCGATGATCTCAATTGGAGGATGGAGACAAGTGCCTAATCCTGACGTGGCCAAAAACCATCCCAAGTGGTATTTAAACATGGGACTTACCAGCGAAATGGTGGCCAAAGAGTACAACGTATCCCGTGAAGAGCAGGATCGATTTTCGGTGAAATCAGTTGAAAAAGCACTGGCTGCCATTGATGCGGGCAAGTTTAAACAAGAGATCGTACCATTCACCATCAAAGAAAACCTGGTGGTAAACGATAAACTCATCACCAAAGAAAAGATGTTCGACACCGATGAAGGCCCCCGCCGGGGAACAACCCTGGAAGCCCTGTCAAAACTACGTCCGGCCTTCGCGGCCAATGGATTCTCTACTGCCGGAAACTCCTCGCAGATGTCCGATGGTGCCGCTTTCGTATTGGTAGTCTCCGAAAAAATCCTCAAAGAATTCAACCTGACCCCCATCGCGCGACTCGTGGATTATCAGGTGGCAGGTGTGGAACCTTACAAGATGGGCATCGGGCCCATTGCCGCCATCCCAAAAGTGCTGAAACATGCCGGGATGAATCTCAATCAGATTGATGGCATCGAACTCAACGAAGCCTTTGCCTCACAATCCATCGCGGTAATTAAAGAGCTGGGACTGGATGAAAGCAAAGTAAACGTCAACGGTGGCGCTATTGCATTGGGTCATCCGCTTGGCGCAACGGGTTCCAAACTCACCGTTCAGCTGATACACGAGCTCAAACGCACCGGGGGGAAATATGGCCTGGTAACCATGTGTATCGGAACCGGTCAGGGTGGTGCAGGGATATTTGAAATGCTTTAACCCAAGTTAATTAATAGAAACAACTTAAAAAAATAATCACATGTCAGAAAATAAATCACTAAAAGGAGGAGAATTCCTGATTAAGGAAACACTGGCCGAGGATGTGTTCATTCCTGAAGAATTTAACGAAGAACAGCGCATGATAGCGCAAAGCTGCAAGGACTTTACAGAAACGCAGGTACACCCGCAGGTAGAACAGCTGGAAAAACACGACCGTGAATTGCTCACAAAATTACTCAAGGATGCCGGAGAACTTGGTCTGCTGGGTATTTCTGTCCCGGAAGAGTACGATGGATTTGGGCAAAAATTTGTTACTTCCATGCTCACCGTCGAGGAAATGGGCAAAGGATTCAGCTTCGCGGTAGCCTATTCGGCACATACCGGCATTGGAACCCTTCCCATTTTGTATTACGGAACCGAAGAACAAAAACAGAAATATTTGCCCAAGTTGGCCTCTGGCGAATTTCTGGGTGCTTACTGCCTGACCGAGGCAGAGGCCGGATCGGATCCGAACTCAGGAAAAACCAAAGCCACTTTAAGCCAGGATGGGACCACTTACTCACTGAACGGGGTAAAAATCTGGATCACCAATGGAGGCGTGGCTGACCTGTTGATCGTTTTTGCCAAAATCGGTGACGACAAAAACCTGAGTGCTTTTATTGTAGAAACCAACGCACCGGGAATTACCATTGGAGCCGATGAAGAAAAAATGGGCATCAAAGGGTCGTCCACCGTTCAGATCTATTTTGACAATGCAATCATTCCTGCCGAAAACTTACTGGGTGAACGCGATGGAGGTTTTAAAATCGCGCTGAATATCCTGAACCTCGGACGTATTAAACTCTCAGGAGCAACCGTTGGGGCATGCAAAGCCACCATAGATGAGGCGCTTCATTATGCCAACGAACGCAAGCAATTTGGAACACTCATCTCCTCCTTTGGTGCCATCAAGTGGAAATTGGGGGAAATGGCCATCCTTACGTTTGCTTCCGAATCGCTTACCTATCGTGCCAGCCAAAACATCGACGATGCCATCCAATCGTTTATTAAACAAGGTCTCGATAAGGGCAAGGCCACCCTGGAAGGCATCCGCCAATATGCCATCGAGGCCAGCATTGCCAAGGTATTTGGTTCGGAAGTGTTGGATTACGTAGTAGATGAAGCCGTGCAGATTTACGGAGGCATGGGCTATTCGTCCGAAACCCTGGTGGAACGCGCTTACCGCGATTCGCGTATCAACCGTATTTTTGAAGGAACCAACGAAATCAACCGCATGGTGATCGTGGGCGAATTGCTAAAACGTGCCATGAAAGGCGAAATAGACCTGATGACCCCGGCAAAAGCGGTTGGAGGAGAGCTCATGGGAATTCCTGATTTTGGTTCGGTTTCAACAGATTACTTTGACGCAAAGAAGAAAATGATGGTGAACTTCAAAAAATCCATCCTCATGGTGGCAGGTGCTGCCATTCAGAAATACATGGACAAATTTGCCGATGAACAGGAAATTTTAATGGCATTGGCCGATATGATTATTACCACCTATGCTGCCGAATCGTGTTTATTGCGTACTGAAAAACTCAGCACGAAACTCACCGAAGAAAAACTGGCCCTGTACAAAGACATGACGGATGTATTCTTTTACGATGCGGCCGGAAAAATCAACAAATCAGGGGTGGATGCCGTGAATGCTTTTGCAGCCGGTGATGAGCAGCAAGCCATGCTCATGGGGATGAAACGCTTTACCAAATCAGCCAATGTAAACTCCATTGCTGCCCGGCGCCGCATTGCCGACCGCATGATTGAAGACAATCGCTATTCTTATTAAAAATTAACATAGCTTTGTTCTTTACTAAAACCGGGGCATGGGATTCTGTGCCCCGGTAAATAAATAGGCTCACACCATGAACCAAAGAAATAAAACCGAAGCTTTAGCCAACAGTCATTGCAAGATGAGGCTATATATGCTTTGGAAACTACCACTGGCTTTTTTCGCCGGGCTCAGGGTGGATGAGATGAGCATGCAAAAGGCTTCGGTTTCGTTGCCTTACAACTACCTGAACAAAAACCCCTTTCGATCCATCTATTTTGCCGCCCTCAGCATGGCCGCCGAACTGTCGACAGGAATTCTCGCCATGGCCCATGTGGAGAAAAACCCCGTTCCCGTTTCGATGCTGGTACTGGGTGTAAAAGCCGAGTTTGTAAAAAAAGCCAAATCACGTATTATCTTTACATGCTTTCAGGGTGAATTGCTGGAGAAAACCATAGCGCAAAGCATTGCCGAAAACGAAGGCCTTACCTGTGAAGTTTTTACAGAAGGACTGGATGCCGACGGAGAGGTGGTAGCCCGGTTTTGGTTCACCTGGACATTTAAACCAAAAAATCAACAATAATTAACTAAATCCCTACGCACATGAATGTACTTAGAACATTTGACATCCTGGCACAGCTGGTTGAAAAATACCCCAAAGAAGATGCGCTGGCCATCAAAAGAAATGGAAAATGGGAAAAATTCTCAACGGTTGAATACAAGAACCTGTCCGACCAGGTGAGTTTTGGTTTGATGGCTTCCGGCTTTACCAAAGGTGATAAGATCATCACCATCAGCAACAACCGACCCGAATGGAATTTTCTGGACATGGGCATGAGCCAGATTGGCGTAGTGCATGTACCTGTTTATCCCAATATTGGAGATGAAGAATACCTGCATATTCTCACCCATTCCGACGCAAAAATGGTGATTGTCTCCTCAAAAGTGTTTTACGAAAACCTCAAACCGTTGGTAAAAAAGGTGGCCGCCATTAAGCATTTTTACACCATCGATCAGGTAGCCGGAGCTTCAAACTGGGAGGAATTGTTAAAGCTGGGTGCAGGAAATCAGGTTCCTGACAAACTGGAAGAGATTAAAAAATCAATCGATCAGGACGACCTGATGTCGATTATTTATACTTCCGGCACCACCGGAAGAAGCAAAGGCGTGATGTTGAGCCACCGGAACTTTATCACCAACGTACATGGCACCACCAACATTTTGCCCGTAAACGATACTGCCAGGTTTTTGAGTTTTCTACCTCTTTGTCATGTGCTCGAACGGATGGTGAATTATCTGGTACAAAACAAAGGGGCATCGGTTTATTATGCCGAAAGCATCGACACCATTGGCGACAACCTGCGTGAAATAAATCCGCAAGGATTTACCGCCGTCCCCCGCGTGATAGAAAAATTGTACGACAAGCTGATCCTGAAAGGAAAAGAGTTGACCGGCGTTAAAAGGGCCTTGTTCTTTTGGGCGGTGGATCTGGGCCTGAAATATGAACTGAACAAAGCAAATGGTTGGGCATACGAACTTCAACGTTCTATAGCCGATAAACTCATTTACAGCAAATGGCGCGCGGCCCTGGGTGGCAACCTTCAGGTTGTTATTTCGGGAGGCGCTGCTTTGCAGGAACGTCTGGCACGGGTATTTAACTGCGCCGGCATACCCATCATGGAAGGATATGGCCTCACCGAAACATCTCCGGTAATTTCAGTCAACCAAAAAAATTACCCTTTTATGCAATTCGGGACGGTAGGACCGGTGATTGACAATGTGCAAGTGAAAATTGCCGAAGATGGCGAAATCCTGATGAAAGGTCCCAACCTGATGCTGGGTTATTACAAAGACAAGGCCATGACGGATGAGGTAATCGATAAGGATGGATGGTTCCACACGGGCGATATAGGTGTGTTGCTCGACCACAACATTCTGAAAATTACCGACCGGAAAAAAGAGATCTTCAAACTAAGTACCGGAAAATATGTGGCGCCACAAGTTGTGGAAAATCGTTTTAAAGAATCATCCTTTATCGAACAGATTATGGTGGTGGGTGAAAACGAAAAATACGCTGCAGCCATTATTTGCCCGACATTTCATTTTCTCCATGCCTGGTGCAACAGATATGGCATCAAATTCCGCGACAACAAGGACCTGATTCAGAAACCTAAAGTAATCGCGCGCTTTCAGCAAGAAGTAGATAAAATTAATTTGAGTCTGGGAAATCACCAACAGATAAAAAAGTTTGAACTTACCTGTTCCGACTGGACTCCTGAATCGGGTGAGCTCTCGCCTACTCTCAAAGTAAAACGTAACTTTATAAAGGAAAAATACAAAATTAAATTCGACCGTTTATATGGCTATACCGATGAATCGGGACATGTGGGACTACCCGTTGATCCGGAATCCGATAGCGATGATAAAGATTAACAGATTATGGGAGAATGAATTATTCGCACACGAAGTGCCTTAAATGGTTAACACAACACATTTAATTAATTAACTTGACATAATGATGATAAGGCAACTGATTTTTCTAATCGTATTACTGATTACCCTGGTCGTGTTTGCCTACTCGATGAGGCGGTATTTCAGGTACTTTAAATTTACCAAAAAACACCCACTGGGAAACATCGGTCAACGACTCTGGATCACCATTAAAGTGGCTCTTTTTCAGGAGAAAATTTTGCGGCGTCCGTTAGTTGGTCTCATGCATGCCCTGGTTTGGTGGGGCTTTATCGTGATTTTGTTTGGCAGCGCCGAAATGGTGATCGATGGCCTGTTTGGCACTGAAAAAATCTTTTTCTCCCTGGGACCTGTTTACAGGTTTTTTATGGCTTCGGGCGATCTGTTTGGATTGGTCATCACGCTGGCCATCCTCGCTTTCCTGTTCCGCAGGCTGTTTATGCACGTCAAACGGTTTTATGGTCCTGAGATGAAACCCGTTTCAAAAGCGGATGCCAACCTGGCCTTGGCCATTATCCTGGTGCTGATGGTCAGCTTACTTGGAATGAACACCTTTTATTTTCACTGGACTAAAAGTGTTGGAGGGGAAATCATGGGTGCTTATCCCATAAGCCAATGGCTGGCCGGATTTCTTAAGAATGTTACACCCGAACAATCCTTATTGTGGTATCAAATAAACTGGTGGGCCCACATTGTCCTGATTTTCATTTTTGCCAACATATTGCCTTATTCCAAACACTTCCATGTGTTTATGTCTGTTCCCAATGTGTTTGTCAGCAAGATAAAACCACTGGGTTATATCGAAAACATGGATAGCATCACCAAAGAGGTGAAGTTGATGCTGGATCCTAACGCGGTTGTTAACGAGGCTTCCGGAGACGAAGGTGAACCCGAACGATTTGGCGTTAAAGATGTGCAGGACCTCAACTGGATCAACTACCTCAACTCTTTGTCATGTACCGAGTGTGGACGATGTACTGCGGTATGTCCGGCCAACATCACCGGCAAATTGCTTTCACCACGCAAAATCATGATGGACACCCGTGCACGCATGAAAGAAAAAGGCCCGGGTATGCTCAGGGAAGGTGTTGGTTTCGACGATGGACGGTCGCTCCTCACCAACTTTATTACCGAAGAAGAACTTTGGGCCTGTACCATGTGCAATGCCTGTGCCCAGGAATGTCCTGTGAATATCAATCAGCCGGCTATCATCCTCGATATGCGCCGCTATCTGGTGATGGAAGAATCGAAAGCACCCTCCGGGCTGAACAGCATGTTTGCCAACATCGAAAACAACGGTGCTCCCTGGCAGTTTTCGCCGGAAGACCGCATGAACTGGGCCGAAGGCCTGGAAGTCCCGCTGATAGCAGACAAAACAGAAAAACCGGAATTCCTTTTTTGGGTGAGTTCAGCCGGCGCCTTCGACGACCGCTATAAGAAAGTGATGCGCGCTTTTGTAGGCATCCTCAATCACCTGAAAGTGGACTACGCTGTGCTGGGCGTTGAAGAATCCGACAGTGGCGATGTGGCCCGTCGTACCGGAAACGAGATGCTTTTTCAGATGCAGGCCCTCACCAACATCGAAGTGCTGAATGGCTATGAAGTGAAAAAAATACTCACCTGCGATCCCCACGATTTCAACACCCTGAAAAATGAATATGGCGACCTGGGCGGACATTATGAGGTAACCCATCACTCTCAGTTCCTGCAGCAGATGATCGATTCGGGCAGAATCAATCCCATTCAGGGTGATCTGGCCAATAAAAAAATTACTTACCACGATCCCTGTTATCTTGGTCGTGCCAACGGTGAATACGAAGCTCCCCGTTCGGTACTCAATGCCATTCCATCCACTAAAACTGAAATGAAACGGAATAAAAGCTTTGGCTTGTGCTGCGGTGCCGGTGGCGGACAGATGTTTAAAGAAGCAGAAAAAGGCACCAAAGAAGTCTTTATCGAACGTACCGAAGAAGCACTGGCCACAGGTTGCGACATTATTGCCACCGCCTGCCCGTTCTGCATGACCATGATGACCGATGGCATCAAGTACAAAAACAAGGAAGAGTCAGTGAAGAACTATGACATTGCCGAACTGGTGAGCATGGGTATGGGATTGGGGTAGAGGACCCTGACCCGCCGGGTTTTTTTCAACACGGCGGGTTAATTTAAGGTGCGATAAGGAGCTTTTTTCTAATCCTGGAATTTCCTGATGCGATTTCAATATACAATCCCTTACTAAAGTACAAATTCCACTAAAAATACAAAGACACCAAAAATACCATGATGACCGTAACAAACATCGAAAAGGTATAAACCCCTCCCAGAAACAGAAAGTTGAATGTAGTCCTGAGGACAGAACGGCCATAGTATTTTTTCATTCCCAGCCACACATACATGGGGATCAGCCAGTACAGGTAGTTCTCCCAGTTGACTGATTTGTCGGGAAAAATCATTTTAATGACAAGGATCAGGGTAAAAACCAAAAAAATGGTAGCATGCAGGATCAGCGAATAGATAAAATGTGCCGAATAGTATTTTCTCTTTTTTCGGAAAAATAGCCACAACCAAAAGGCAAAAATCGGCATCACCAAAAAGAACGACCAGGATAAGTACTTGTAAAGCTTGGAGATAAAGGCATCAGGGTAATTTAGCATCTTTAAGGCGTTTTGTAATATTCGCTCCTCACCTTCGGTATGTCCTCCTTTGGCCTGTATCTTTTCAAGATAGGTTTTGGCTTTCGATAAAGTAATAATGGTTCTTTCTCTTTTTGATCCCTTGCTCAGTACCCTCAGGCTATCCTGCGCAAGGCTGTCAATGTTCCAGTTCATCTGAAGTAAGGATTGTTCGCCCGTATCCTCAAGACTATCTATTGTCAGACTGTCAGAAGTAAGGCCTTCCGCCAGGTTTAGATTTCGCTCAATCAAGCGATTGGTCTGAATGCTCAGCAGCAGGAAAAACACAAAGCTCACAAAAACATAAAACTGAAAAGGTTTCATGTACCTGGCCCGTTTTCCATTCATATAATCTGTTGAAAACCTGCCGGGAATAAAGAGTACCGTTTTAAAGGTCCTGAAAAAACGGGCATCGAAGGCAAAGATCGTACCCATGAAATCGTAGATCAGGACGCTGAAAGGCCGGTCGAATTCTCTGACGGCCTGACCACAGTGCGGACAATAGTGGCCTTTGAACTCTGTTTCACAGTTTTGGCAGTTGATCACCTGATCCATGGATTTTTCCTCTTTATCCTTGTTTTTCCATAACTTAGATAAAGCGCTGTTATCATATGAAATTTTCCACCCCATAAGCTTGAAATAAAAAAAATTAAGCCATTTCGCAAAACAAATATAGACAAAGATTGACCGGGCTTAATAATTTGTCAGGTTTGTTGCAAATCAGTATAAGATAATTTTTCAATTCATTTATGTACCTGATCCGATAGCTTTCTCGATTGAAAAATCCCATTTCAAAGTCCCGATGGCCATCGGGATAGGCACGACCGACATTGTAACGATGGAATTTATTCCATCGAAAAAACAAACCCCGACCCGCCGGGTTGTTTCCAACCCGGCGGGTCAAATCAGGACCAACAGTGAATTCTAAATCGATTGCATCGAGATCCGAACATTTTAAAATATGAGCAATTTTTGCTACTTTTGGATTTTTAAAACTACCTCCATGCAGTACGAAATACTTAAGACTGAAATTATCGATGGCATCGCCATCGTTACCATCAGCAGGCCACAGGCCATGAATGCCCTCAACACCCGATTCTTCCAGGAAATGGACATGCAGGTCCAGGAAATCGGACTGAATAAATCCATTCATGCCATGATCATCACCGGCGAAGGAAAAGCATTTGTAGCCGGAGCCGATATCGCTGAAATGGTGAACAAAAACCAGGACGAAGGCGAAGCCTTTTCGCGTCTGGGACAGAATACTTTTAGCAGCTTTGGCCGAATGGAAATCCCGGTGGTGGCGGCCATCAATGGTTTCGCTTTGGGCGGTGGTCTGGAACTGGCCATGGGTTGCGATTTCCGCATCGCCAGCGTCAAAGCCAAATTCGGCCAGCCGGAAGTCAACCTGGGATTGATTCCGGGTTATGCAGCTACACAGCGGCTGTCGCGCCTTACGGGAATGGGCAACGCCTTGTATCTGCTGATGTCAGCCGAGATGATTGATGCCGCAGAAGCACTTCGCATCGGACTGGTACAAAAGGTATTGGAACCAGAAAACTTTCTGGAAGAAGTTTTGAAAATAGTACGCAACATCGTTTCAAAAGGTCCGCAAGCGGTAAAAAAAGTTAAAAAAGTAGTCAGGCACGGCATGGAACTTACTTTTGCAGAAGGAGAAAACCTCGAAGCAGTTGAATTCGGAACCCTCTTCGGCGAAGGCCGCCAGGGAAAAGAGGGCATGACTGCCTTCCTGGAAAAAAGAAAACCCGAATGGAACAGAGAATAAATGAATCGATTAATAAACACCGAATAATAATATAAGATAACATGACTTACGACGAAAGACTACAACATGTTTCGGTATTGGGTGCTGCCGGCAAAATGGGAAGTGGTATCCTGCTGCTGACCGCCCTCGAAATGGCCGACCTCAGCCTGAAACCTGAAAACAAAGACAAATCCTTTGTGTTAAATGCAATCGACGTGTCACCAGCCGGTTTGTCCGGCTTGATGAAATATTTACGCGATCAGGTGCGCAAAGCAGCAGAAAAGAAAACGGTACTCCTGCGTCAGCTCTATGCCGACCGTGACGACCTGATCGAAAATTACGATATCATCGATGAATATATCTTCGATGTAATGAACATTGTCCGACCCGTTACCGGCATCGAAGCTGCCTATCAGTCGAACCTGATTTTTGAAGCCGTTAGCGAAAACAAAGACCTGAAGGTAAAACTCTTGTCTGCGATCGACAAAAACAACCCCAACCAGCCCTGGTATTTTACCAATACCTCTTCGGTGCCCATCAACCTGGTGGAAAAGGAAGCAGGAATAAAAGGCCGGATACTGGGATTTCACTTCTACAATCCTCCGGCCATCCAACGTTTGGTGGAGCTTATCCTGACCAGCAACACCACCCAGGAAGTGGTTGATTTTGCACATCAATATGCTAAAAACTTACGCAAAGTGGTGGTGCTTTCCAACGACATTGCCGGATTTATCGGAAATGGCCACTTCATGCGCGATGCGCTTCATGGCATCAAAGAAGCCGAAGAACTGGCCGCCGAGAATGAATTTTCGCTGTATAAAGCCATTTACATGGTGAATAAGGTAACGCAAGACTACCTGGTGCGTCCCATGGGGATTTTTCAGCTAATCGATTACGTGGGAATCGACGTGGTCAAGTTTATCCTGAACGTGATGAATCCGTTTGTAGGGGATGAAAACCTGCACAGCGATTTACTCGATAAACTGATGCTGCAAGGCGTAATGGGAGGCCAACTCTCCAACGGCGCTCAAAAAGACGGGTTTTTTAAGTACAAAAGCGGTCTCATCACTGCCGTGTGGGATATCCACAAACAGGAATATGTTGGACTGGAAGAATTTAAAGAAGATTGTGACGAGATGCTTGGTGAATTGCCCGAAAACAAAGTGGCCTGGAAAGACATAATGCGCGCGCAAGACAAGGAGGCTAAACTAACGGCTTTCTTCAACGATATGAAAAACCTGGATGCCCTGGGTGCCGCCATTGCCATCGACTATGGGCTGCGTTCAAAAGAAATAGGATTGAAACTGGTAAAAGATGAGGTAGCCCATACCCACAACGATGTGAATACGGTGATGCTCACAGGTTTTTATCATGCCTACGGACCCATAAATGATTTTTTTGATTGACAGGATCGCTCCGTCAAAAGGATGCATTCGCTTTGAAGCACATTAAAATTTGAGGATAAAATGAAAAAATTAAGAAAAAAAATATACATGACTGCCGGATACAACACCACTTCACTGGGAACCGGAAGAAAAGAATTCAACCCCAAGAAACCCCGTCCGGGTTTGGAACATTACATTAAAGAAGCCGGCAAAGGCGTCCTCGACCAGATCGGAGGTCCCGAACATGTGGATGAATCAGTCATCGGAAACTTTATGGCTGCCCGTTTCAACAAACAGGCCAACCTGCCGGGATTTATCCCGTACATCGACGAAGGTCTGCAATGGAAGCCTGCCACCAGTGTTGAAGGTGCCTGTGGTTCAGGTGGCCTCGCTCTGATGAACGGCATAAAAACCGTGCTTGCCGAAACCGCTGACGTAGTGCTCGCTCTGGGTGTAGAAGTCCAAAACACGGTTAAAGCCGTCTATGGAGCTGATATCCTGGCAGGGGCAGGCTGGTATCAACGACGGAAAGAAGGCCATGCCTATTTTTTTCCCGGACAGTTCAGCGACCGCGCCGGAGCTTATTACGAAAAATACGGTTACGACCGCGCCCGTAAAGGAATGGCCCGTTGGTATGCCAATGCCATCGAAAATGCGCGCCTCGACCAAAACGCGCAGGAATTCCAAAACCTCGTTAAAGATCCTTATGCTCAGGCCTATTCCCTGAAACCAAATGGCAGAAGTTTTGTTGATCACCTCACCATACTCGACTGTTCCAAGGTTTCGGATGGAGCTTCAGCCATCGCGATTTGCTCCGAAGAAGGTCTTGAAAAAATAGGGGTCGACAAAAAAGATGCCGCCGAGGTAGTTGGATGGGCACAGGTGATTCGCAACATCACCAACGATCCTGCCGAATTAACCGTGCTCGAGACCATCAAAAAAGCAAGCCATCAGGCGCTGGAAAGTGCAGGCATCACAGTCGATCAATTGGGAACACTGGAAGTGCATGATTGTTTCTCCATTGCAGGAATTCTGGTGATAGAGGCTTTGGGACTGGCCAAACCCGGCGAAGGGTGCGATTATGTGGCCTCGGGTAAGACATCGCATAACGGAGAACTTCCAACCAACACCACCGGTGGACTCATCGGATGGGGACATCCCACAGGAGCTACCGGTGTTCATCAGGCGGTAACCATCTGGCAACAGCTTACCGGAAAAGCAGGAAAAGCTCAAATCGAATTAAAAGCCGATAAACCTTACGGAATGACCATCAACATGGGTGGTGATGATGTAACGGTAATTGCGATCGTATATAAAAGAGGGGAGTAATCTCAAATTAAAATCCCCGCCAGAATAAAACTAACGGGGATTTTAGAAAGATCAAAATCCTGACAGTTTTATTTAAACCTGTCAGGATTTATTGCGTTAAAACCAGCCAAACTTCAGCGACAGGTTTAAGTTAAAGGAATCGAGGGCATCCTTTGCAATGATTTTTTGCTGTTCTATGTTGTTGTCATCGATGTATTTATAACGTAAATCAACACCGTTGGTCAACCGGTATGAACCTCCCAGCGCTACCCGGAAAAACTTTACAATATTGAATTCAATATCGATTCCCGGTTCAAAAACAAGGAATACATCATTGTCGTAATAGTAGTTGTTGTTGTTTTGATAATTGTCCCATTTATCGCGGTGTGTGGCTGCCACCCCACCAACGCCCAACAAAACCGGGAAAGAGATATGTACCGGAGATTTGGGCATGATAATGGGCTCTAACAACAACCCGCCATATCCACCAGCCAGTGAATAAGAACCCGGATCATCGTAGTTATAATTTTTATCCAGGTTATTAAAAAACCCGTGGCCGGCCAATCCAAGCGCAAAACTGTGGTTGGCAATCCATGCAAACTGTCCGCCTACCAGGATCGCATCCTGTTTGTCGATTTGGGTATATCCCACCGAAAAGGCACCGTAGCCGCCATGGCTGATATGTCCGCTCTTGTTGGTACGTGAGAATAAGGTTTTCATTTGGTCATTATCCTGTGCCTGAATCATCCCGACCACGCACATAATCATCAGTAATGTGAATACTTTTTTCATTTTAATGTTATTAATTGTTTCCGAATTTGTATCTGATTCCGACACCGAAATCATAAAAATTAACTTTTATGCTTTTAAAGGATTGAAGCTCGACAAAGGGCTTAAACTCCGCAAAGAGCGCCAGTGGTACCCTTACAAAATTGTATTCGGTACCAAATACGGCATCCAGTCCGAATACCGGCCCGGCCACGCGTCGTTCTTCCCAATAGTAACCTGAGGAATTACTCCATCGCCTGACACGGTTGTATCCGTTTACCCAGCCCACGTGGCCTCCGCCACCAAAATAAATACGCCATTCCTGGGCCCGTGAGGGGATGAGTGGATGATAGGATTCGAGCAATACCACCAGTTGCATGCCTCCCTGACGGAATCCAAACATACCAGCTATGGCCACTTTGTCGTCTTTGATAACCTTCCCCGAAATTCCTGAAGTATAACCTGATCTTACTCCAATCTGTCGTTCAAACCCCTGCGACATAAGCGGCGAGATGAAAAAGAGCAGAATAATTGATATAAGTCCTGATTTAATCATTGTTTTTGGTTTATTAATTTCCAGTCACTGTTCCTGAGCCTGTTATGCTGGTATTTACCACAGGAGATCCATGATAATAAACCGAGCCGCTTCCCGAAATGGTGGCATTCAGCCTCTCGCTTACCCATAGGTACATATTTCCTGATCCACTGATTTTACAATCGCATTCGTTGGTGAACATGGAATAGGAATCGATGTTTCCGGAACCACTGATCAGGTGATTGGCATAGGCTGTTGTTCCGCCCAGGCGGATGGCTCCCGATCCGCTCAAAGTGGTTTCCACCCGGTTGGTGTTGACGTAAAAGTCGATGGTTCCCGACCCGCTTAATACGGCCTTAAAAGTGCCACCGTTGCAGGTTCCATTCATGGTTCCCGAACCCGACAGTATGGCTGTAAGGTTCGAATCCGGCATGTCGTTCACTGTTACCGATCCCGATCCCGAAAGGCGTACCGATTGTACGGCAGGCATTCTTACAGTTACCTGGATGGTAACCATCGGATCGAGGTTTTCGCGGCTGTCGATGACCAGCGTATTTCCGTTGACGATGGTCCGAACGTAAGGAATCAGATTCGATTCGGCCTCGATGGTGATTTTGTAAACAGTATCGGGAATTACCGTAACAGCAAAGATTCCTTCGTTGATGACCTCGTTAAACGAGACATTCTGCCTGGTTTCGGTAATCACGTGGCCATTGCCCTCTATCTTTCCCATTTTGCCACAAGAAGCCAGTGAAAACACTGCCAGCAGGCTTGAGATTGTGATTATATTAATCCATTTCATGTGTTTGTGAGTTTAAAGTTTAATCAAATCATTACGAATCATTTTCGGTGGTTTTTTCCAAATCAAAAATCCTAAATCCTAAATCCTCCTGCCTATCGGCAGGCAAGAAATCCCAAATCCAAAAGACAAGTCAAATCCCTACCCGTTGCAATTTTTTTTTATTATTTCATTTTTAATGATACACGACCTGCTTCACAACTCAATTTCAGAGGAATCGCTTTGTGCTTTTTATCGCCAATGGTGTATTTTACCTGAATTTTTTTATCCGCGACAGGTTTATCCGGCGTATCAATATTGGTGATTTTTGCAGAATACAGCACTTCGGTTTTATCGTCCACCAACAGATCCAAACCATAGGTGTCTTCAGGATTCAAAGTCAGTGAAAGGTCGGTATCATAGGTGGTGAGGTTAACCATCGACACTTTTTGCCCGATATTTTTTAAATCCATGCTTCCGTAACGGGAATTCAGGCTGATCAACTCCCTCAGGTCATCCACTTCGAGGATCGAGAAATAGGTCGTCCCTTTGATATTATTCACTTTCCCCAGGTAAAATTTCGATCGTTTTGCATCCAGGTTGAGTTGGCTGATATGATCCGAATAAATACTGGCCGAGCTCGCACTGACCTGGATTTCGCCTGCTTCATCCAGGTGTAACTCGCCGTAGCTCAGGTCGATCTGCCCATTTTTTACGGACTGAACATCCAGGTCACCGAAATTTACCCTGAGCAATATCTCGCCGCTGAGGTCGTGGGCTTTCAGGTTACCGTTGGATAAATCGATGTTGAGATCTCCTGTAAAGTCGGTCATATATATGTTGCCGTATTTATGCTGAAGGCTGATATGTACGTTCGCAGGCAGGTGGATGGTATAATCGATGGAGGTTGAAGTTCCGGCCGAAAACAGGTTGTTGGCAATGTCGTTCACCTCCGACCAAAAGGAACCGCCCTGTTCAAAAACCGTTTGTGCGACGATGTAATAATCGTTGGCTTTGAAATTAAAGTCGATGAAATCGAATGTCTTATCCAACTTCGATTGTTTGGTGGATTTCACCTGCAGGCGGATATCGAACCGCACAGAATCTTTTTCCCACGGGATCAGGTGAATATCGCCGTACTTATTCGACACCTCTATTTCGGTTGACTCTTTCAGGGCAAACGAACGGCTGACAGTTCGCTCCTTTTCTACCGTTTGTCCTGTTCCAACGAGTGGAACAACGACTACGGCCAGCAGCACCATCAGGTTAAATGGAAACACTTTTATTTTCATGGCGAATGTTATTTTCTTTTTTCTGAACTTGTAGTTGCATGAGGGTTTCTTCGAGTATTTGAAGTTTTAAGCGGTAATTCTGAATCATGGCGGCAATCACTTCTTCGCTGTCGGTATTGTCGTGCAGGTCGTTCTGTAGTTCCAAAAACTCCCGATCCAGATCCTTCATCTCCTGCTGAATTTCGTCCCTTAACATGGGTTTTTCGGCTGCCAACAGATACACTTCTTCCGTTTTGGTGTCGATCAGGCTGGTATAGTAAGCCTTGGATTCCATGAGCTGTGTGAGCATTTGTCGATCCTCTTCGGAAGCAGACGATTGGATGGCCGAAATGCCTTTGGCGGGAGGGTTTATTAGTTCGTGAACATAATACGATCCGATAAAGATGACGATGACTGCCGCCACCCGGTACATCACCTTTTTCCATGAGATATGCATCCCGCTTGAAACAGGCTTTGGTGCCGAGATTTTGTTCCAAATTTCAGGAGAAGGTTCCATCACATCAAACTCTTCCCTGTGGTCGAGGATAAATTTTTCCAGTTGATCAGTTTTCATAGACTACCTCCTTTAATATTTCGCGGACACGCTGTTTGGCCCGCATATATTGTGATTTTGAGTTCGACTCGCTCACTCCTAAAATCTGTGCTATTTCACCGTGGTCCATGCCTTCGAGCAGATACAGCGAAAAAATCATCTTGCTTCCGTTGGGCAATGCTTCCATGGCTTTCCGGATCATGGGGACGCTCACCTCGGGTAACTCATCCTCTTCCTCGGTACGTTGTTGAAACAGGTGCATGTCTTCAAAGTACATGAGGTCGGCTTTTTTTCTTTTTATCTCGTTAATACAGTGGTTCACAACAATTCTTTTTAACCAGGCCCCGAAAGTGGCTTCATACCTGAAGGATTCAAGTCGGCGAAAAGCATCGGCAAACGATTCCTGCAACATGTCCTCGGCTTCCTCCCGGTTGCCCATCATGCGATAGCAAATGTTAAACATCGCTTTTGAATAAGCATGGTACAACACATACTGATCGCGTGCGCTGCCGCGTTTACTCTGTTCTATGACTTCCCTTTGTATTTCAGGCCCCACGTTCAAATAGCTTTCATTTAAGATTAAAGACAGGCAAGTAATGCCCGGGTTGCAATTTTATAAAAATAATTTCATAAAGTCTCTTTTTTGTCATATCGAGACCCAACTCCCCCGGAAAACCCCGATATTGATGCGAGGGCGCACATAGTATGATGACAAAACCCAAAGTACCGACCTGTCATCTCGATATCCGCTTTTTCGCGGATGAGACCTGCCTACCGGCAGGTAGATATCCCCCAGGAATTGATAACCTCCATTTTTGCACCAATCTAATATACAGTATTTTACCAAATGTTGTCATTGGTATATCAGCCCCAGGCTGATGAGACATCTCATTCCAACGACCTGATCAACCCTCTCAACCTATGAGTCAACTGCCCACATGGCCATCCACACAAAACTTGCGCCGATTAGAAGTCTCTTTTTGTCATGTCGATATCAGCCCCGGGCTGATGAGACATCTCATTCCAACGACCTGATCAACCCTCTCAACCTATGAGTCAACTGCCCACATGGCCATCCACACAAAACTTGCGCCAGTTACAAGTCTCTTTTTGTCATGTCGATATCAGCCCCGGGCTGATGAGACTCTCATTCCAACGACCTGATCAACCTTTGATATCACACGTTGCACTAACGCTAAACGCACACCAAAACAGGGGATTCCACCTGAAAATAAGAATAAACAATATTTCAAACTCACATTCTATTAAGAATAGATATAAATTACGAAAACCCAGGCATTTATATTAATAATTGTTAAATTTGTTTTGCCTAATATAGAAACTGTGTCCAAATAAAATTATATAGCTATGAAACAAAAATTACTTACAACATTTATGCTGGCATTAATGCTGGTTTGGGGAGGGAAGGATATAGTGGGACAAATAATTAGCCAGTATGTCGAAACCAGTTCCGGGTCAATCCCAAAAGGAATTGAAATATGGAATAATACAGCCACCTCTTTGGATTTCTTAACGAATAACCTGATAATTAAAAAAGGGACAAATGGTGGTGCACCAGCTGCTGATTACACCTTAAATAGTGGCACCTTAGCTTCAGGAAGTGTAATTGTAATTGGTACAAGTGATATGGAAGTAACTGCTACTGGAAATGGGGCAGCGTTTTTTTTAAAAGTGTTTACTTTTAATGGTGATGATGCATTAGAAGTCTGGTACGGTGCTACAAAAACAGATGTATTTGGTAACCCAGGCTCTGACCCCGGTACAGGATGGTCGGGAAATGGCGTACAAACATATAATCAAAATATAGCTCTTAAATCAGGATTCATTGATGGTGATACTGATGGATGGACTGATCCAAGTTTGAGATTTGAAACTGTTTGTTCAGATAATTGTCTAACGGGTTTTGGTATAGCTCCAGTTGCCTCTGGCACCCCCACCGCCGCCACCCCCACCTTCAGTCCGGCAGCCGGCCTTTATTACACCACCCAAAATGTAACCATTTCAACTATCACGCCTTTAGCAACCATTTACTACACAACAGATGGAACAGATCCTGACAATACAGATACTGAATATACAACCCCGGTTGCCGTATCAAGTACAACTAACTTAAAAGCCATCGCTTACGCCACCGGATTTGACCCAAGTACAATTGGCTCGGCCATTTATTCTATTCCAATTGAAGTTGCCGATATTGCAACCCTTAGGGGTGGTACAACAGGAACTACGGTTTACAAACTGACAGGAGAGGCTATTCTTACTTTTCAACAGACTTTCAGAAATCAAAAATTTATTCAGGATGGCACTGCCGGCGTTCTTATTGATGACCCATCCGGATTTTTTACCACCGTCTATAATGTTGGTGATGGAATAACAGGGATTTACGGAACGTTAACACTTTTTAACGGTATGCTTGAGTTTGTACCTGTGGCTGATCCGGGTGTTGCCACATCTGTTGGTAATGCAATTGTTCCTGTTATAATAACCGCGACCGAATTTTTAACCAACTTCGATAATTATGAGAGTCGGGTGGTGGAAATTCAGGATCTTATTTTTGCAGATGGAGGAGGTTCTTTCGTAGATGGTATTATTTATCCGGTAACGGAAGCTGGTTTAACGGATTTTAATTTCCGTACCACCTTTTTTGCTGTAGATTATATTGGAACAACCATCCCTGTAAAAGCGGTAAACATTGTAGGAATCCCGAATGAACGTTTTGGCAGTGCATACTATCTTACTGCCCGCAATGCAGCCGACATCACCGGTACCCCTGTGATTCCTCTGGGTACTTCAGGTATCATCCTGGCCATCCTTTTAATTTCAGCAGCCCTGTTTATCAGGAGAGGGAAGTTGTTTTAATAACAAATTATATGATAATAAAAAAGGCTCCCAAAAGGGGGCTTTTTTTAATTCATGGCTGTTACACTTCAAATACAGGAACCAAATGTACGAGTCACCCTTCCACCTGACCCGTCGCGTAAGACCTGCGCCAGTTAGGTGTCATTTGAGTTAATTTTATAAATGACCAATGGCATCTTACATGTCATCCATCGATAAACACAAATACTCAATGGCATAATCATTGAATTTCATCACCAATCCTTTGGCTTTTTGTTTCAACGCACCTATGTGATGACTTTCCCGCTGTCGTTTCACCTCCGCAAGCACGAGTCGTTTTTCGGTATCATTCACCGCTACAATATCTATTTCGTTTAGATTGGCTTTTTCCCAATAAGTACCTATCATCGAAAAGTTTTCTTCGGAAATCATTTTTTCGATAAAGTATTTTTCCAAAATACGTCCACTAAAGGTCTGATAATCCCTTCTCACAATTTCCTTCACATAATTCATATTTCCTATTTCAACTGCACCACGATATTTATAAACAAAGCGAAACCAGAAATTAAGGAAGTTATCGTTGATCTGATATTTTATTGAACGGCTCCCAGGCTTAGCAAAAATGGGCCTTACTTTACTGATCAAACCAAAATCTGTTTCTAGCCGATCCAGAAAGCCACCGATATTCATCCCAAGAACCGATTCCATTTCAATCCTGGATGTTTTGGATGAAGCAATCAATGAAAGGATGGAGAAATAGTTTGAATAATCCTTCCCGAATTCATCAATCAGCACATTCTTGCCTTCGTCAAGAAAAAGAGAATTGTCGGAGAAGATTTCATTTATTATGGACTCAAGTGTAAAAGCATCTGATTCGGTAAGGAGTTCAACATATTTTGCCACGCCACCTGTCGCCATATAAAAAGCGAGAAGATCCTCGGTACCATAGGCAGGGAAATGGTCGGAAAGGATGGTTTTCAAGGTGGCATTGTTAAACGCTTTCAGGTGAATCCTGTTGGTAGCCCTTCCAAAAAGAGGTTCCTTTGCATTTTCAAAAATCCTGTTCATCAATGCATAGATAGAACCACAGAGAATAAGATTGATCTTGCTGTCATTTTTACGGCTGTCCCAGGCATGTTGCATATCACTATAAATAACCGGATTAACCGAATAAAATTCCTGAAACTCATCAATGATCAGTGTGAAATGAATGGTTTTTGAAAGTTCCATTAAATAGCCAAAAAGCTCCTTGAATGATGTGAAGTTACCAAAAACGTCTACATTGAGCTGGTGCTTGATTTCCTCAACAAACTCGCTACAGAGCAGGACTTCATTCTTTCGTGCGACAAACAGATAAACGCTGTTTAAATGTTCAGTAGCTTTGACTAACAGGCTTGTTTTGCCTATTCTTCTTCGCCCGACAACGAAAGTCATCTGTGCAGTCTGTTGTGATTTTCTCTCTATGTTTTCGAGTAGGAGCAACTCTTTTTCACGATCATAAAATTTCATAGACCATCAGTTTTATTATTGCAAAAGTAATTACCGTAATGACCGTTGCGTTAATGCAAAGTTAAGTTTATTTTGTTGAGGTTCAGACAACCTAATCCTTTTATTAAAATTTTTGATCCTGATGCCTGGAAAATAGGGCAGTAGTATCTGGTCTCTAATTCACGACTTTAACTAACATGTGCAACAGGGACCAAATATTCTCTGGCTTCCAGCATTGCCCTCTGCATAAGACTTGCTCCAAATACAACTCCCCTCATTGTCATGTCTGATCCGCCCCGGGCTGATGAGACATCTTATTCACACGACCTGATCAACCCCCTCAACCTGTGAGTCAACAGCCCCATGGCCAGCCACACACGACTTGCGCCAGTTACAAGTCTCATTTTTGTCATGTCGATATCAGCCCCGGGCTGATGAGACATCTCATTCCAACGACCTGATCTACCACCTCAACCTGTAAGTCAACTGCCCACATGGCCATCCACACAAAACTGGCTCCAGTTAGCGTTTGTATCGGATCATCAACCTTCTGGATTGGAAAATCCAAAAAAAAAGCGGAAGGCCCTGCCTTCCGCTTTTTGTATCATCCTTCCCGGTTTTTTAAACCCGGCGAGACTAACGGTGTTTTTAACCCCACTATTCTTCCAGGGATTCCTTGTCCTCGGTATATAGGGTGTATAATTTTTTGCCGCCGTAGGCTGCTCCCATGGTTAATAATATCACCAATCCGCTGCCAATGGGTGCTCCACCACCAATGGGGTCGCCACCCGGATCGCCACCTCCCCCGGGCGGGTCGCCAGGGTCTTTGGTCTGGGCTGTTATAAACAAGGGAAACATCAGCAGGGCTGCAATCATCATCGTGGAAAATATCTTCTTTTTCATGGCTAACTCTTTTTTAATTCCTGGTTTAACTTACTTAATGAATACTTTGCGTGTGACGCGCTGGTTATCGCTGGTGATGTTCACCAGGTAGTAACCTCCGTGGTCCATGTTGATATCATGGGTTCCCAGGTGGGCATCCGTTTCTATCACCGTTTGCCCCAACATATTCACCACTTCCACAAGTGCATTCAATTCCATCGGAATAATGACCCTGATCTTTTGGTCGAAGCTATACACCCGGATATTTTCCAATTGGTTTTCCGAAGTACCCACCACCGTGAAGTAGATGGTAAAGCGGTCGGTTTGGCCTGCATCATAGATAAAGCTATAAGGCATTTCCATCAGGTTGGTTTGGATGCCCGTGTATTCATCGCTCAGGTAAACCTGTGCGAAGTCAGTCACCTCTTCAAGCGCGATGGTCATTTCATTTCCATCCAGGCCGCGCACATCCATGGGCACCATCACTGTTTCTTTTGGAAGTACGTTGATGGCCATGAAGTTGTTGGCTGTACTATAAAGTTGTGGTTGCTCTTCGCTCCAGCTGAACATCTTGTGCATGTCGAGCTGCCCATCGTAGCCTTCGGTGGCTTCGGCATCCAGACGGATAATACTTTCATCATACCGATTTCCATCGGAAAGTTTCAGTTTGATTAAATCAGATGGGGAAATGGCAGGATCTTTCATGAAGGCAACGTTGTTGTGTATCTGTGCATTTTCTGCAATCTGCAGAGTTCCACTGCCAGCAAAAGCATCTACTTGTACAAAGAAAGCTTGACCTAACGCTATATAACGGGTTCCACCGTTTAATCCACCAGAAGTAGTGCTGTATGTAACCCAGTTTATATTGGGATCATCCGGATCGGTAACATCGTTCCAAATCCAAATACCATCACCTAACCCTGTTGTTGTAGGTTCTATAACATTCCAATCAATTGATGAAGGGAAAGGGTTTCCAACAAAATTGTAACCATGATTTCCGTCTGCGTTAGAAATTACCATATTATCAACTGATCCAACCGTTCCGCTGCGTAAATCGCCTGTAAAATTAAAGTTCTGTGGTGTTGCTCCCCCTACCCAGACCATCCAGCCTTTGGCATCGCCCAGGTCGGTGGCCAGATCGGTTTCATAATCATATTGTCTGGTTGCCTCAATATAATACAACCCCCACACTTCAGGGTTGCCACCAAAATACAAACTGTTGAAATTGTCGTTGTCCAGCGGACCTGAGATACCATGCCATACGGCTGGTGTGGTATAACGCTGTATGGTAGTCGTGCCATTGACGGTTAAAAAGCCTTGTCCCATCAGGGAGCCATCACCAATAGCCGAGCTTTCGATGGTGAGGTTGTTGCAGGAACCTGCTGAGGTAAGTGTGGGGTAATTGGTCAGGCCAGTGGGAATGATGACATTTTGCAGCGCATCAGGAACACCATTGTTCCAATTTAATGCAGAAGCCCAGTCTGAATCTGTGCCACCTGTCCAGGTAGTGTAACTACCAATAGTTTGATTGTTGTTGATTGCCCCGGGTGTTTCAGCCAATGGGCTTTGCCAATAAAATTGGCTATACAAATTTCCATAACCGCCTAATTGAAGAGATTCTCCAATTGGTGAACCAGGTTCACTTACTCCAATGTCCGTGGATGTTACACCATTTGCCGGACCATCCGTTGCAGCAAACGAGCCTTCATAACTTAGAAATTGCCCAGAAATTAATGTTCCCTGATATGAAAGAGCTAATCCATCGGGAGCCCCGTTTTGAATTCCAACAGAGGTATAATCAAAATAATAAAATGTGAATCCGTCCGTGGTATTTCCTAATGTATATAAATCAAGCGTTTTTGTGCTATATGATGCACCATTGTATCCATTATATAAATCTACCTGAAAATCAGCAAGGGTATAATCTCCGGCATTTTTTAAAACAACTTCTACAAATTCGTCAACATCAGTACCCGCATTATCATAATGAAGTTCATTAATCCAGGCTGTTGGAGCAGTGGGTGCAACAGTGGTGGTGGCCGTTGCTTCAGGCACACTTCCATCCGTTTTGTAATTGATAGCTCCACCGGTTCCATTGTATGGGAAAATTTTAAAATAATAAGGTGTTAAGGCGGTAAGCCCTGTAAATTGGACTGTTTCAACACCACCAGCAATGTTTTTGACGAGCAATGCATCCACTTCGGCCACTCCGTCAACCGGTGCAGCTATATCAACATAACTTACATCACTTCCTTTAATCAGGTAACCAGCTGAGGCAGGGACGGCGTCAGTCCATGCAACGGTGATGGCACTCGATGAGTTTGTGGTGGCAGTAAAATTAGTGGCATGGTTGGTGGGTTCGGTGGCATCGGTGGTGGCATTGTCGGTTAAACCCGGTGAATAATTGATGCCATCATACGAAAAGGCTTTGTAGTAGACTGTTTGCTCAGGGGTTAGTCCTGTATGCGACTGAGGTGAAACAGCGCCACTATAAAGTAAGGTACCCCCTGCAAAGGGTTGTCCCGCCACCGGAGGAACTCCTGACGGGTCGGTAAAAGTACCATCCCCATTGTACACAATCACCACATCATCAGCATTTAGGTTGGTTGTAAAGGTGAGGTCGATCTGATCGGTACCTGCAGAAGCAGCGGCAAAGGCCTGCGGAACCGAAACAGTTACGCTCTGGATAAGGATGTCATCCACCTTCCAACTGGTTGGACTGTCAGTTGAATAATATTTAAAAGCTAAGTAAACACTGGTACCACTAATACCTGAAAGGTCTATGTTCCCTGAAGGAGTTGTTATAATAGTAGATCCGACAGCCCCTGGTGCAGGTTGATCAAATAATAATTCTGTCCAGGTAGAAGTGGTAGGATCACCAATTCCAAGATAATCAGCTGAATAAAAGAGTTTCAGATAATTATTTGCATCAATAGTGCCGTACTGTGCATAATTGGTAAAGGTCATGACTTCATTGTTATACGAATCGAAATCAATTCCCGGGATTACCAACCATTGTTCTTCGAGCGAGCTTAAGTATCCATTAGCCACGGCCTCTCCTGCGACCCAGGACCATGGTTTTGTACCGTCAACAGTGTATGGATAGCAAGCCCCCAAGTCAGCATCAAATGTTTCCGAATAGGGTAATGTGGTAAAGGCAGGATCGATAACCGAATAATTTTGTTGAAGGGAAGTGGTTGCTGCTGCTTCATTATCTTCAGCATAGACTACATAATACACGGTGGTACCATTTGCCTGGGCAGGGATGTCGGTATCTGTTGTGTAGGTACTTCCAGAACCCAGGGTCATATTGATGGTATTTGGATAAACACCGGTGCTTGTTCCCCATTTAAGCTGTGAAAGTGAAATGGTTCCATCAGCATCGGAGATATCGGCCGAAACGGATACCGTGGTTGAGGAAGTGATTCCAGAAGAGGGTGTTTGAACTATATTAACTATTGAAGGAGGTGTATTTCCTCCGGATGGAATACTTCCTACATTAGTAGATGTTGTCCATGTACCCGTAATAATTGAAATAGAAGTATTGTCGATGGCTCTAATTTCAATTTTATCAATTGTGGTTCCGTCCGGACAAACCAGTACAAAAGCACCAGTGCTTAATGTAGTAGCTGCAGCAGTAACAAGTGTGGCTCCATCAAAACCAAGTACGACATGTTTAATAGTATTATCATAACCTCCAAAACCAATGAAGGTTCCGGTAAGACTGAAAGGTGTTGTAATAGCTGTTGCAGCTGGTAAAGCCGCGGTTTTGTAATTTGTTCCATATCCAGGCCCCAATCTGTCTCTATATGAAGCGACAGTCGTATTGTTATTACCTCTTTGGGAAACGATCCAAAAGATAGAAGTTGTAGATGGTGTACCTGGTACTTGTGGCCCTGCTGAATATGAGGTTGAGCTTATATAAGCATCTGTTGATTCGTCCCAACAGTTGTATTGATTACCTCCATTGTACAATCTGTAACGAACATCATCTGAAGGATAAGCAGATAATGTCATTAACACTGCGCTTTCAGAGGTGGCTGATGTAAGATCAATGTGCGTTGGTCTAAGTGTAACTATGGCCGTCTGTCCCCACACTCCCTTTCCGAAAAACACCAGCATCACCGCCAGCATCATCGTTGTAAGTAGTTTTTGTTTCATAGCTTTATAATTAATTAGGTTTATGTATTTTATAACCGGCTAACTGTTCAAAAATATTTGATTGTCATTAACTTCATATTAATTTGCCATTAAACTTACCTGTGGAATAGTGCCATCCGGTTTGTAGTCGATGGAGGCTCCGCTTCCGGTATAGGGAAATATCGTAAAATAATATCCGACAAGCTGTGCAGCAAGGTTAACAACAACAAAAAATGAAAACAGGAACCACGTCCATCTGTTCAAACCAATTGTTTTCAACTGCTCATCCACTTCATTCCAACATTTAGAATATTACTAACCGATTCGTTTTAGGTCTTCCCACATGATTAAAGTCATACCTATTTAAAATAGGGACAGTAAAAATACTTTTATTGTTGTATGTCATGGGCTACTATCCTGAATATCATGGCAATTTATATTGATTCCGGATAACGGTTGATTTGAGGATTGACAGATCGATGAGTAATGAAACTCGTCTACCATGCCTACATACCGGCAGGATCAACTACCGATTTACCTGCCGATTTACCTGCCGAAGGCACGGAGGCACGGAGGCACGGAGGAAGGTAAGGTAAATTTTAACGTAATTATTTAACTGCCCTATTTTTAACCATAAATTTTGTCTCAATTCCTTTTCACCCCAGCCCTGAAGGGAGAATGAATTGAGACAAAATTTATTAGGTGTATCAATATAACACACAATATCAATACATTGATAACCCTTGTAAATTAATAATGCTGCTAAATAATTAACTTGAAACTTTCCCCCAATAAATCCAGGAACCACCCCTACTTCATCCACTCAAACACCTGGTAGTGGTCGCCGTTCATGCCTGATTTCTTGTACACTTCCTGCGCATTGTGGTTGGTGCGGTCCACATACAGGCGGATACCGGCGAAGGAAGGATCCTCGTTCACCATGCTTTTCACCGTTTCGTACAGGGCATTGAACACGCCCCGTTCTCGAAACCCGGGCAACACATATACCGACTGAATCCAAACCACCGTGTTGTTACGCCAGTCGCTCCATTCGTAAGTCAACAACAGCCCTCCGACAATTTGTTCTCCTTCAACCGCGACAACATATTTTCCTTTGCCGGGATTGCGGTACACATTCAACACCCCCTGGCTCACCGTTTCCGGGTCCAACACCATGTTTTCGGTTTCGAGGGCCATTTTTATTTGAAACCCGGTAATGACTTCCGCGTCCTCTTCATTTGACTGACGAATTTGAACCATCTTTTTATCTACTTTTGTGCCCACAAATATAACCATTCTCATTACAATGAGCGACCGGATTACCCATGAATGTGGCATTGCGTTAGTCAGGCTTCTAAAACCACTGGAATACTACCTGGCCAAATACGGCACCTCTGTCTATGGCCTTCAGAAGATGCACCTGCTCATGCAGAAACAGCACAACCGCGGGCAGGATGGGGCCGGGATTGCCGAAATAAAGTTTGACCTTCCACCCGGGGAACGCTATATCAGCCGTGTAAGAAACAATTCCGGAACACCCATCAAGGATTTATTCAACGAAATCTATGATAAGCTGCATCTGGTCACAAAGGACAATCCCACCAGGATGCATGATGTAAACTGGTTGAAACGAAATGCCGACTTTACCGGGGAACTCTTCCTGGGACATTTGCGGTATGGTACGTTTGGCAGCAATTCCATCAAAAACCTGCACCCGTTGGTGAGAAGCAACAACTGGAAAACCCGAAACCTGGTGCTGGCCGGAAATTTTAATATGACCAACACTTCCGAGCTTTTTCAGCACCTCGTGGATCTGGGCCAATATCCGGTTGAAACCAGCGATACCATTACAATATTGGAAAAAATCGGACATTTTCTGGACGAAGAAAACGAACGAATCTATCGAAAATACAAAGAGCCCGGCCTGCAGAAAAAGGACCTGACGGAATATATTACCCACCAAATCAACATTGCCGACATTTTACAGGAATCGGCAAAAAGATGGGACGGAGGTTATGTCATCAGTGGTTTGCTGGGGCATGGCGATGCCTTTGTGATGCGCGATCCCAACGGTATCCGTCCTGCATTTTACTACATGGACGACGAAATCCTGGTGGCTGCCTCCGAAAGACCCGTGATACAAACCGCTTTTAATTTAAGTTGGAACCAGGTAAAAGAACTCACCCCCGGTCATGCGCTGATCGTGAAGAAAAATGGCGAAATTACGCTGACCCCATTTGTCGATCCTCAGCCCGTGAAAGCGTGTTCGTTTGAACGGATCTATTTCTCGCGCGGTACCGACAAAGACATTTACCAGGAACGCAAAAAACTGGGATGGCTCCTCACCCCTACTGTTCTCGAAGAAATTAATTACGATTTCAAAAACACCATCTTTTCGTATATCCCCAACACGGCTTCTGTTGCTTTTCAGGGCATGATGGACCATGTGCATCATTTTTCAGCCGAGCAGATCAAGGCCGAACTGATCGCCGGAAAAGGCCCTTTTGACAAACAAAAGCTCGACGAACTGTTTGCCTTCAAGCCCCGGGTGGAAGCCATCGCGGTAAAAGATGTAAAGCTGCGAACCTTTATTACCCAGGACAAGCAACGCGACGATCTCGTGGGCCACGTGTACGATGTAACCTATGGTGTGGTTAGGAAAGGAATTGATACACTGGTGGTATTGGACGATTCCATTGTTCGCGGCACCACGCTTAAACAGAGCATTATCCGCATCCTTGACAGGTTAAGTCCCAAAAAAATTATTATTGCCTCTTCGGCACCTCAAATCCGGTATCCCGATTGTTATGGCATCGACATGGCGCGCTTAGGGGATTTTATAGCGTTTAAAGCCACGATTGAATTGCTTAGGGAAACCCACCATGAAAACATCATTAACGAGGTGTACAAAAAATGCAAGGCCCAGGAGCATCTTCCCAAAGAAGAAGTGGTGAACCACGTGAAGGATATTTACCGCCCGTTTACGGCACGGCAGATTTCAGATAAAATTGCCAGGCTGGTCACCGCGCACGAAGTAAAAGCTGAAGTTCAGGTGATTTACCAGAGCATAGAAGCACTGCACGAAGCCATCCCCAACCACTTGGGCGATTGGTACTTTACCGGCGACTATCCCACCCCCGGAGGCAACAAGGTGGTGAACCAGGCATTTATCAACTACATCGAAGGGGTGAACAAAAGAGCTTATTAAGCATTGTTGGATATAAAGTTACTTGTATTACTTTTACTCTTTCATATCAGCGTTCATGTCTCTTTTTTTTATGTAAAAGATTGAACAACGAGAAAATGTTAAACTAAATTGAACTCCATGATTGCTGCTGAACGTGGATACGATAAGTATTCTTTCCTGCCGGGAGGAAGTCCGTATTTTGATTTAAAAGCCACACTACATCTGCTCATTTCCGAAAAAAGATGGTCAAGCCTTAAGTTGGCTGCCGAAGACATGCTGGCGGTATATCCCCAATCGGCCATGGCCTGGTTTTCACTGGGATTGGCGCAGTCGAAGCAGGGATTTTATGCGGATGCTGTAACCAACCTCAAAAAGGCGCTTTATCACAATCCTGATATGGTAAGCGTCAGCTTTCAATTGGGCAATGCCAGTTATTATCAAAAAGAATACACCAAAGCCATTCACTATTATGAAGATGCCTTGCAAAAAGGGATGAATACTCATTATCTTCATTACAACATGGCCAATGCCTGGCTGAAGATTCACCACCACGACGCCGCTATCAAGGCCTATTTGCGTAGTTTGTCTATTTGTCATGAGTTTACACCGGCGGCATACGGGTTGTTTCGTGTATATTTTGTAAAACACGATTATCAAAATGCTGTTTCCGCACTTCGTCCTGTGATAAGTGATGAAAAACTACCTCACTATTTGTTTGCACAGGCCAAATTGCTTTATCAGAACGAGCCGGAAATCAATAACCACAAATTGCGTGAAGCGCACCGACTGCTCTCCTGCGCCATTGACCTGGATGCCGATTTTGCACAGGCCTACTACGAGCGAGCCTATATAAACAGCAAACTCAACGATCTCAGCGGATTTGCCCGCGATAGAAACACGGCCTTTGGATTAAGTCCTCAACTGCGTGAAGGGCATGTTTTCAATCTGTTTTCATCGCAATCTTTATAAAAATCACTTCACCTGAAATAGTTAAACCATGACATCCAATCTTGAAAAAAAGGACATTGCACAACTTCATACCCTTTTTCTGGTAGGCGGAACCGGCAGGTTTGTGGGCAAAACCACTTTCGTGGAAATGCTGATCAAAAAATTCTCCGGTGACCATCCCATTGTAGCACTTAAAATTTCGAATATCAAACCCGGCGATGAGGCCGTTCATGGCTGGCATGGCGATCAACTGAAAGAGCCTTTTAAAATCGAAGAAGAGTTGGTAGCCGACGACTCTAAAGATACCCGGCGGTTTCTGGCGGCCGGAGCCAACAGGTCGTTTTTCTTGCGTTCGTTTGAGGAATCGTTGCCTCAGGCCATGGAGGCCTTTTTTAAGCTGATCAGTCCCGGCACCTTGCTGGTGGCAGAGTCGAATACCTTGCGAAATCACATTCATCCAGGTGCTTTTGTTATGGTGACCGATGCCGGCAAGCCGGTGGACAAAAAGGAAGCCATCACCTTGCTGGATCAGGCCGATCGGGTGTTTACCCGGCTTGATAAGGACGAATTTCAAGAGGTAATTGATGGCGTGAGAATCAGTGAAAACGGCTGGAAACTAAGATCATTTTCTCCACCTCAGCGCTAACCTGATCGAATCCCCCCGATAGCCCTCGGGGTGGGGTACGGATGATCACGTTTACTATGATTGTCAATATTTTTTAACCCACTCTCCTTTTTTTTTGTCATGTCGAGTAAGAAGACCCCCGAAAAACCCCGATATTGATGCGGGGGGCGCACATAGTATAATGACAAAACCCAAAGCACCGACGTGTCATATCGAAATCCGCTTTTTGCGGATGAGATATCCCCCAGGAATTGATAACCTCCATTTTTACACCAACCTAATATACAGCATTTTACAAAAAGTTGTCATTGGTATATCAGCCTCAGGCGGATGAGACATCTCATTCCCCTATTCCCTCTGCGTCCAAAGCCAATCCTTCGAAGCGAACTGGCTAATAAAAGGCCCAATCCTTTGGAGAGTCGTCCTCCTCCGGTTTGCTTTTTGCTTTGGCACGAAGGGGCGTTGATTCGCTTGACTTAGCGGGTTGTAACGGAATCTCCTGGTCGTTTAACTGAAACGGGCCAAGACTGTCCAGCAGGTTCAGGGCTCTTAGTATCTGAACAAAAACCAACAAACTGGTATTCTCGCCTCGTTCAAAAAGACTTAAAGTGGAACGGGCAATTCCGATCTCCAGAGCCAGTTGTTCCTGCGATTTGTTTAACAGAATTCGGTGGTGTTTAGTAAAACCACCTATCTTTTGAATAATTTCAGCATCACTGAAAGCCTTCATGTCATTGTATGATATTTCGGTCATAGAAATAGATATATAAACTTAATGCATCATATTTCATACAAACATACGCATTTATTTTGGAATATTTTAAAGTATTATTATTAGTTGCATTAGAGTGAGATTGGAAAACCTGACAAAGCTATAAACGCGGTTGATTATGATTGTTGTGATGATCATGATTTTCTAACCCATCTCTTTTTAGTCATGTCGATATCAGCCAACCAATGACAACCTTTTTCTTTGGGCTCAACCCTGTCAAGGTTATTATTGCCTATTTCACCTACTCCTCAATAATGGCAATCTCCTCCGGGGTTAAGTCTTTAAGCTGCTAAACCATCTGGCCCCACAACCGAACTTATTTAACCTCCGGTCCGTCCAAAAAAATAGCCGGATGATCATCCTCCTCATTCCTTACTGTCATAAAAACTCCATGCCTCTTACACGCCAACAGTATGGCTCTCGATTCCTTCTTTGTTATGATTAAATTTTAATTAAAATCAGGACAGCAATAGTTTCATCAAAACCAAATCAGAGCAATCCATATTAAAGACATATTTAGACACTACTGTCTCGTTAAAAGAGGCTGAGTGATAGTTGTTTACAATTTAGTTCATTGACATTTTGATAATTGCATTTTGTAAGTAGTTCTTTTACAGGTGTTTTGTCGAGTAATGAAATGCCTGGAATCTGTAATATTTCGTAGGTTGATCTATCAATTTTCAGCTCTTTACCAATAATTGCGACTAGGCAGTAGCTGATAATCGCACAATAGAGTTGAGTCTTTACAGCATTTGGAGTGTGACCTCAGAAGCTTTTCACTTTCAAGTGTTGTTTTAAAAACGGCGTTTCTGGTGAAATTTTAATAAAAGATAATTTATACAATCCAACGGTAGCAGATATCATTGCAGGAAGTTGTAACCAGTAAAATCTGAACCCACGAACTACTGTATGCTACTGAGCTCGGCTAAGAATTGACTTTTGGGGGACGCTCCAATTTTTAACGATTATAAACTATGTGATCAATCAGCTCCAGATCAAATAATGGCTAGATTTATGGCCTTAAAGACTTCAGGCTCGGCTTATCTTTTTTAATGGCATTTATTGATGTGAATTGTTCATTACCAACATTTTATGTGCCTTACGTGACGAAGCTGTTTTTGCTGGCCAAAAGAATATGTTTAAGCATTCAAACAGATTTCCGGCGGTTTTAAGGTCTGATTTTGATATTGGAATGCAAAAACCAAAGGACAATCAGGTAAAATGACAGAAAAATAAATGATGTGGAGACCAGAAACCACTTAAAAGAACGGGGCGAACCTACCAAGCCAAATGAGTAGGTAAATAATTAAACCAAAAAAAATGAAAATGAAAAAAAGTAATTTAACCAAAGTGTTTTTATTAATTGTACTCGGACTAACCATTGTTAGTTGCAGTAAAAAAGATGACACAACCAATCCAACTAATGGCGAAATAGCAGGTGTATGGAATTGTACCGCTGTTAATTACACAGGAACCTCTGTAACAGAATACTTGGGACAAAGTATTACAACCAATTTTACGGGAGAAGGATATAATGTTGATTTTACCTTTACCATTAGTGAAAACCCAAATGTAGCTACTTCAAATGGTTCTTATAGTATAAAATTATCATCAACCACTATGGGACAAACAATAACTCAAAATATTGAAGACATTGAGTTTAATTTTACTGGCGAATGGAATAAAGATGGCAATACCATGACAGTTACACAAGGTGGAAAATCAAGTGATGCAAATATTGTAAAACTGACTGATACTGAACTGGAATTTAAAATAGCAAATGTGGAAACTATTGAAAACAGTGGTATGACAGCCACTTCCACAACAAATACAACTATATCGTTCACTAAGTAAGATAAATTAGTTAAAGAAGAATTTATTAAATACTGTTGTTGTACATAGTTGCGGCAACAGTATTTTTTTGCTTCGGTCATGATGCCTTAACGAACATACACATTTTTGGAACTAATATGAGGAAATTAAGATTATTAGCCATAATATTAATAACGTTTTTAACCACTGGTTACTCTCAGTCATGTTTGCCTGATGGAATTACATTTGCAACTCAGACTCAAATTGATAATCAATTGTTAAGGCTTTTTTCTTGGTATTCAATGACAAATATTTATTGAAGTAGTATTAAAAAAACCATTATGAAAAAGTTTATTTACATTATATTTTGTATTCCGTTTTTAGTTGCTTGTAAGAAAGATGATGACAGTATTCCTGCAGACCACAGGCGAATAAAGCAAATTACTATATCAAATACTGCAGATGTAGGCACCACTAAAATTTTGTATCGCTATGAAAATAACCTGCTGGTGAACCGAACTGCTGTAGTAAAATCAAATACAAGTTACAATACATGGGACACTACAGTTAAAATTACTTATACATATTCAGGCGATATTGTCACAGCAGTATCATATCTTGGTGATGAAGGCGAATTACACCTTAATGAGAAGATGGAATATGAGTTTACCGATAAACGTATGGACAGAATGAAATATTTTGAATATGTTGATGGTCAGTTTATAAGTCGTGGCGAATACTTCTTTAATTTCAATGGAGCATTGTTGGAATCGTTTAATTACTATTCTGATTTTGAAGATAATGGCATATTGTATGAGGTCAGCCTGGGCGAGTATACGTATGACGATCAAAATGTTACCAGGTTCAGGGTTAAGGATTTGTATTATGATCAGTATTTCTATAATGAGGATTTTGTTTATGAAAATGGTGTACTGGATAACTGGATTTCGTCTGAAAACTATAGGTTTACCAATTATTGGAATAAACTTAATAAAGAGAAATATGAGTATAATTCCGAAAATATTCTTGTAAAAACAAGTTTATATGAATGGCATAATTACTGGTCGTATAATTATTCTATTTCCTTCCAATATGACCAAGGTAATTTGGTTATGGAAGATTATGGTGTTGGTGCATTAAGAATTGATTATATATATGAAAATGAAATCGGTAATAGCGAGCAGTTTGTTTTCACTCCTATGGATAGAGTTTATAATAGTCCTGTAATAGAAAAAAAATACGACGGGTCGTTAAAAGCCAGATATAAGTTAGGAAATACACATAACTCAAATTGATTTTATACTATGATGTTTCATCATTACAGAGAATACACCGATCCAAAGCCAAAACGCCTTATTTTTAGTCAAAATTTGATAATAATTGCAATTTAAAGAGATAATCGGTGGTTTACAGACGGACTGCCGTTAGGACCAATCCAACAAATACCAAAGACATTGACTTATGAAGCAAACGGTAAATTTGGTAAAGTGTTGATTGTTAATGATTATTTAAAATGCATTATACTTTATGGCGGGTTACGTTATGAACCTGCCTGCCAGTAGGCAGGAATGAGTATTTTAGTTTCACTTGTCTGCCGTAGGCATGAAATATAAATCAGTGTGGACAGAAAGATTTGTCTTTCAAAGTCCGCCACAAAGCATATGCTGCCCGTTATGCCCAATTCTAGACACAAATAATAACGTTGAATATTTCCGTTAACTTCTATAAAAGATGAACAATCTGCAAGAACTATTATCAAATTTAGAAACATTAGGCAAATAATTAATAACGTTAGATAACTTAACAATTTAAATCCATATCCAGATGAACAAGTCATTTTTTTTATCCTTAATTCTAACATCACTAATTACCAATGTATTTGGCCAATATGAGACATTTTATGAAACCGTAAGTATCCCTTATGCGTTTGGTCGTATTTATGACATGAAAAAAATATCGGATAAGAATATTATTTTACTTGTGTCAAATCCGCACACTCCAAATCAATTGATGAAAGTTGATACAATGGGTGAAATAATTTGGCAAAAGGACCTTATACGTGCAAATAATGTGTCAGGCTTTCCATATTCTGTTATTCAGACCTCAGATAGTGGTTATGTATCTACTTCATCTAGGGATTTGCCACCACATGATATATTCTCCATTGTTAGGACTGACAAGATGGGGAATTTATTATGGGCAAAACAGTCGGAACATGAAAATTCAAATAATGTAGAGGATATAACCCCTGTTGAAAATGCTGGATTTGTTATGGTCACGGATGGTTGCACATGGAACGATATGGTTGCAAAAGTTGATAATGTGGGAAATATGCTCTGGAAAAATCAATATATGAATTATTACCAGCCATACACAATATATAAGAATATTATCCACAATAATGATCAGAGCCTTGTAATTGGAGGTATGACGGGAAATTTACCTTCTGATGGATTATGTCTATTTTCTCTGGACTCAGAAGGGAACCTTCTTTGGTATAAAACTTACCAATTCCCATATAGTATTTCCTTATCAAGTTTGATGCGTTCAGAAGATAAAGGTTATACAATTACTGGAAAATTGAATCCTCAAACAATACCCAAATATCCGTTCCTGTTTCATACAGATAGTGTAGGTAATTTCTTGTGGGCGAAAAAGTATAGCCATCCATTAAGCAGCTCATCAAATGATATAATCCAGCTAGCTGATAATGGTTATATTTTAACTGGAAATGTCTCCTATACTACTGATGAAAATGTTCAAATGTTGAATATAAAAACTGATCAGGACGGTAATTTCATATGGGGTCATTCATTTGGTAATGTGAGTTTTAATGGAGGAGGTTACGATGATCTGTTCTGTTCTGAGTGGATTTCAGGGAACTATTTTTATGTGGCAGGTGTAGGTGAAAATCCTGTTTTGGTTAAACTCAATGGAATCTCTGGAATTGGAAGCTGTAGTTATGATACTTTGAATTATTTCACGATTCCATTATCAATTACACAATCAGAACCTGCCATAAGTATTATTAATTTTCACCGTGAACTTGATGCTGATACATTTAGTTCAATTGACAATTATTATTCAAGAGAAATTATTTGTTCCACTCAAGTCGGAGTTGAAGAAATACCAGTTAATAATGATATTGTTATATTTCCAAATCCTTTCGAATCAATCACTAATATTGATTTTGGAAGAATTATCCATAATGCTAAATTAGAAATATTTAATGTAGATGGTAGGCTGGTAAAAAAGGTAAATAATATTTATGGTAACTCTCTCACTTTGCATAGGGACAATTTACCTTCTGGTCTGTTCTTCTTCCGAATATTAGAATACGATAAGGTAATCTTGAATGACAAAATTTTAATAGTTGAATAACAAAATCATTTGAATTAGGAACTGGGCATAACATATACTTTATGGCGGGTTTCAGTCTGAATATGAATATTTTAGTTTCACTTGTCTGCCGGTTTACCTACCGGTTTACCTGCCGATTTACCTGCCGAAGGCATGGAGGCATGGAGGAACGGAGGCAGGAGGCATGAAATATAAATCATTGTGGACAGAAAGATTTTTCTTTTGAAGTCCGCCACAAAGCATATGCACGCCCGTTATGCTGCATAAAATTAACTGAAACTGAGATTGAATTAAAAAATCTGGAAAAGTTTGCAAAAATTATTAAATGTACTTATATTTGTACTTAATTAATAACATTAAAAATTTGGACAATGATCGCAGCAAATTTCACAGAATTCAGAACCGGACTAAAACAATTCCTAGACAATGTTGAAAATAATCATGAGACATTAGTGATTAAAAGAAAATCAGGAAAAGGAACTGTTATGATTTCCTTAGATGAATACAATTCAATAATGGAGACTGTTCATCTTTTAAGTTCTAAAGCAAATGCAGACAGACTTTATGAATCAATTCAACAAATAAGAGAAGGAAATACAATAATTAACCCGGAATTAATTGAGGACTAATGAGAATTACTTTTTCTACAAATTCATGGGAAGATTATCTTTCTTGGCAAAAAGAAGACAAGAATATATTGAAGAGAATTAACCAACTAATCAAAGACATTCAGAGAAACCCATTCCATGGAATCGGAAATCCAGAACCTTTAAAATATGACCTATCAGGTTTTTGGTCGCGTAGAATTGACAGAGAACACAGACTAGTCTATCAAGTATTTGACAACGAATTATTGATTTATAGTTGTAAATATCACTATGACAAATAAATTACGCAGCATAACAATGCATCATACTTTATGGCGGGGTTAGTCTGAACCTGCCTGCCCTGACTACCGCAGGCAGGCGGTAGGCAGGAATGAGTATTTTAGGTCCACTTGTCTGCCGGTTTACCTACCTTCATGCCTTCGGCAGATAAATCGGTAGGTGAACCTACCGTAGGAACGGAGGCAGGAGGCATGAAATATAAATCATCGTGGACAGAAAGGTTTGTCTTTTGAAGTCCGCCACAAAGCATATGCTGCCCGTCAGACTGTCTAAAAACCATGCCTAACCATGAAAGTAGTTGGGCAGGTGTCTTTGAGAATATTCATATGCGATTCTCAGCGTGCTGAATTAGGTTAATAGACAGACTGCTGTTAGGTGTAAGCGTTAAAGACAACCGAGCCGTAGACAATCAACCGACAAAAATTCAAACCATTTTATCCGGCAATCTGAAGCACTAGAAAAATATGTCTGACGACTGTGACAAAGAAGCTGACTAAAAACAACAAATATATTAAATACTTAAAACGAACTATTATTATCGTTTTACAATAATTAATTATACATTTGCAGAAATAAATCAATTCATTCTCAAATGAAGAACATTAAAGTTATATCAGGTGTTTTATATTATATTACTCGGTTTACTGCCATTTTGTATTTTTTAGTAATACTTTATGCGCTTGTTTCTTTAACAACCCAATGGAGTTATATAACTTTTGATAATGGAAATTACTTTTCCATTTGTTATCCGTTTTCCGAAACGCCCTTTCTAAATGGCGAGAATAGTTGGAGTTATAAAATCTTTAATTTCATAATTCCGATAAGCTTTTATAGTGTTTTCTTTTACCTCATCAGCAATGTGTTTAAAGTTTTTAAACAACCTAAATTGTTTACAGATTATAATGTAAAACAATTACAATGTTTTTCTTTCACTAATATTTTCATTCCTCTTCTAATCATTTTATTAGCCAAAATGTTTACGGAAACTATTGAGGAAGGCTCAGGATATGTTACTGTAATTCATTTTTTCATAGGCATTTTTTCCTATTTCCTTTCGGAGATTTTTAAGCAAGGTTTGCATTTGCAGAACGAACAAGACTTATATATATAATTATGGCAATAGTAATAAATATAGACGTTATGCTTGCCAAACGAAAAATGCAAAGCAAAGAATTAGCAGAGATACTTAATATCACACCAGCTAACTTATCAATACTAAAAACAGGCAAGGCGAAAGGTTTTCGGTTTGAAACTTTAGAAGCCATTTGTAAAGCATTGGATTGTCAGCCTGGTGATTTAATGGAGTACGTTAAAGATTAAATTCAAGGTAACAAGAATTATTACCCAATCTTTAAACAAAAATAATTATCAAATTAATCATTATATGCACAGGTTAAAGATCACAAATATCAATAAAACATATCCAAATGGAATAAAAGCATTGAACAATATTTCATTAGAAATTGAAAATGGAATGTTTGGCTTATTAGGTCCAAATGGTGCAGGCAAATCAACTTTAATGAAAACAATAGTTGGGTTACAAAAGCCTGATGAAGGGAATATTTTATTCAATGATGAAAACATTGTTGATAACACAACATTTATAAAACAACAATTGGGTTATTTACCTCAAGACTTTGGCGTTTACCCGAATATTTCAGCTTATGAATTACTGAATCATATAGCAATCCTAAAAGGGTTAACTGAAAAAAAAACTCGAAGCGAACAAATATTAGCACTACTTGAAAAAACCAATTTAATTGAACAAAGAAATAACTCAGTAAGTAGGGTCTGCTGATTTTCTAGCTCACCAAACCTACATATTTTCGCGATAAATGATCGGTCCTTGGCAGAAAATATTTTTTCAGGTAATATTTTAGCCAATTCAAAAAGGGCACAAAAATTCCAGGGT